>Ga0257121_1001325_pt1 | contig 18921 bp, 18 predicted proteins | sample SI106_100metaG_FD_190180 | JGI IMG/M metagenome (GOLD analysis project Ga0257121, IMG submission 190180) | Marine microbial communities from Saanich Inlet, British Columbia, Canada - SI106_100 | ecosystem: Environmental > Aquatic > Marine > Inlet | place: Canada: British Columbia | collected... | reverse complement strand
AATAGCTTGTCCGCGGTGGCTAACTTGCGCCTTTTGCTCAGGGGTGAGGAGGGCGAAGCTTGATGCAGATTCTACATGATAAAACAGCGGGTCATAGCCAAATCCTCCTTCGCCGTCGGCTTCGAGCAAAATTCGGCCATTCACGCTGCCTTCGACAGCAAAAAGAACCTTCCCGCGATGAGCAACTGCGATAACACACCAAAAGGCAGCATTGCGTTCGTCGGCAACAGCATTTTGCATGTCGGCCAACAATTTTTCGTTATTCGCTTGATCACGATTCGGACCACTTTCGTTTGCATAACGCGCGGAGTAAACCCCAGGTGCACCATCGAGGTAATCAACACACAAGCCAGAATCATCGGCAAGCGCCCAAACATCGTCGCCTAAATGCTCGCTTGCAAATTCAGCAAACTCAAGGGCTTTTTTGCTGGCGTTGCTCAAAAAGTCGTCACCGTCTTCAACCACATCGGGTAGTGGGGCATCGATGTCACTAGGCGCCAAAATTTCGACATCAAGGCCTGAGCACATTGACTTAAGTTCAGCTAGCTTCTTGGCGTTACCTGAGGCTAGAAAAATGCGCTGACTCATGCTTCGATTTTTTCGGCGGAAGCATCTTTCATCAGTGCAATAATGTCATTGGTGCCTTTCATCGCCAATGCTAATAATTCGTGATGGACGTCTAATGAAAACGGTTCACCTTCAGCAGTGCCTTGCACTTCGATGATTTCATTATTTTCTGTGGCAATAACATTCATGTCAACGTCAGCGGTTGAGTCTTCGCTGTAGTCTAAATCGAGTAGTGATCGACCACCAACGTGTCCAACCGAAACGGCAGCAATCCAGTTTTTAATTGGCCATGATTTTAATTTACCGGTGTCGTTTAAGTGATTAGCGGCATCGTGAAGAGCCATCATTGCGCCGCAAATTGAAGCGCAACGCGTACCACCGTCGGCTTGCAGTACATCACAATCGACTTGCAGTGTGACATTCGGAAAAGAACGCATGTCAACAGCAGCACGCAAGGCGCGACCAATCAATCGCTGAATTTCTACAGAGCGTCCGTCGCGACGGTTGTGTTCACGCTGTTTACGCCCAACAACAGAGCCAGGCAACATTGCATATTCTGCAGTGAGCCAACCCTTGCCAGACCCTTGGCGCCAGCGCGGCACACTATCTGTGACTGTAACCGTGCACAGAACACGCGTTTGGCCAGCTTCAATTAGAACCGAGCCAGCAGGGTGGTTGGTGAACTTGCGCGTAAATTTCAGTGGGCGCAAATCAGCGGGAGTACGAGAATCGTTACGTGGCATGGTTAATTTTTTCGAGGCAATTAATGGCTTCGCTTGGTTGGGTGAATTGTTCACCATCAACATCGAGGGTTAAGCCATTTGTGACCGAAAATTTTAACAACGCGCCCGCCTTTTGGTTGGCAGGATTTCGCACACCATTTGGAGCCCATTTTTTCAAATACTGCAAAAACTCGGCCTCAAAAGAGTCGCTGCCACAACGCTGATAGTGCACCATTTTTGCCTCGAAGCGGTGAAGCCATAGTGCGAGCACCTCAAGAGGTTGTAGCTGCCTATTGAATTCATTAACACAAGCCACCGAGTAGGGGACGTCTTCGGCCACCGGTTTAGTGTTCACGTTTACGCCTAACCCTAAAACTAGCACATCTTTGCCGGCAGGCAACTCACATAAAAATCCAGCAAGTTTGCAGTCATTAATAAAGATGTCGTTCGGCCACTTTATTGCAAGCAATTCGTTAGGCAATAGGTCGCTGCAAACATCAGCAAGAGCGACTGCGCCGAGTAATCCGGCAATATGCGGTGCCATATTCTTAAAACGCAGCCCAAGGCTAAAGCACAAGTTTTCATTTGCTTCACCGGACCACCAATCTCGCGCTGAGCGACCGCGACCGGATTGTTGGTGATTTGCTACAAGTAGAACGTTACCTACGTTTTCACCACTAGCGATTCGCTGCTTTAACTCATCGTTAGTCGATGGGCATTCATCAATAATTTCAACTTGACGCGCGAATAGTCTTCGCGCCGGCAGCTTCGCTAAAAAACGACTAAGTTGAGTACTTGTCGGCATCGCCTTTCAACTTAGTGCGTAGGCGCTTAATCACGTTAGAGTGAATTTGGCAAACACGTGATTCAGTAATTGATAAAGCGCTACCTATTTCACGGAGGGTTAAGCCCTGAATGTAGTACATCTGCAAAATCGACCGCTCTTTGTCGCCGAGCTGGTCAGTGATAACAGCTACTAAATCTTTACGGTTTGCTAAATCAAAAGGGTTGTCTTCTTTTGATTCGCTGATGCTGTCAAGACTGTTGTCGTAATCTTCGTTCGGCTGCGGACTGCGATCAGATGCCTGGTTCATTGCTAATGGTTGCGCGTTTTTGACAGCCTTCATTGGAATGTCAAGCGCCTCGGATATTTCTTCGAGAGACGGTTCGCGGCCTTGATCTTCAACAAAATCAGCTGTGAACTTTTGAATTTTCACGGCGCGTTGGCGAGTCAAGCGCGGAACCCAATCTTGGCTACGCAGAGAATCGAGGATGGCACCGCGAATACGAGTAGAGCAGTAAGTCTTAAATTTAATGCCACGGTCGGGGTCGAACTTGTTGATGGCATCCATTAATCCGAACGAACCTTCTTGCGCTAAGTCATCAACATCAACAGAGCGCGGTAGTTTTCGTGCCATGTGCTCGGCAAGGTAACGCACCAATGGTTGATGGCGACGCACTATCTCATGGCGAACTTCTTCGTCATTAGTGCGCTTTAGCTCAGCCCAAAGCTCTTCTGTAGAAGTTCGGGGAGCACCTGCGGGGTCAGTAGTGGCATCAGCCATAATGAAATTCTATTGTCTGTTGCCTTCAGACTCTACAATCAGCTCAACTAATTTTTATTAATGAATGAGTTGGCACGCCATGCATCTTTTGACGCCCACCCAAGAATTCGAGCTCGAGAACCACACAGCAGGCCATAACTTCAGCACCAGTATGGCGAATAAGCTTGATAGCTGCTTCTGCAGTGCCTCCGGTCGCCAACAAATCATCAATTAAGAGAATGCGCTCGCCTGCAGCAGAAGCATCAACATGGATTTCTAGCTTATCGCTGCCATACTCGAGGTCGTAAGACTCAGCAAAAGTTTTCCATGGCAGCTTGCCAGGCTTGCGAATAGGAATGAACCCCAGACCAAGCTCAATCGCGAGAGCAGTACCAAAAATAAATCCTCGTGATTCAATGCCGGCGATATGAGTGACATCGTAGCGCTTAGCGATTTCTGCTAAATCGAGAATGGACTGGCGTAGAGCGCAGGCATCTTGAAGCAGAGGGGTAATGTCTTTAAAGACGATGCCTGGTTTAGGGTAGTCAGGTATGTCACGAACAAAGCTGCTAAGGTTAATGGCCATTTTACATTTCTTGTGGAGCTGGCACGCCAAGAAGACTCATTCCTAGAGCTAACGCTTTACGGAGCGTGTCAATGGCAAGCAACCGAGCTTTCTCAAGTTCATCATCACCGGTGCCGAGAACTTGATTGTCGCGATAAAAACCATTGCCCGCGGAGGCAATTTTCAACAACGCATTAGCAATTAGCATTGGTTCGCGTTTAGCAGCAGCCTCGCGGATGGCTTGAGGTAGGCGTCCGATGGCTACCCATAAGTCGCGGCCCCCTTCAAGGATAGAGAAATCTATATCGTTACAGTCCGGAACTTTTTTGCCGGAGCGACGCAAGATAGAACAGCAACGAGCGTGCGTGTATTGCAAGTAAGGGCCTGTGTCGCCCTCGAATGACAACACTTCTTTCCAATCAAACACCACGTCTTTTTGGCGTTGGTGTTTTAAATCATGGAAAACAATAGCGCCTAAACCGACTTGCTCTGCGACTTCTGCTTTCTTTGCAAGTTCAGGGTTTTTTTCTTCGATGGCTTTAGCGGCCAGTTCAACAGCGCGGTCAAGCACCTCACTCAATGAAATTACTCGGCCTGCACGTGTCGACAACTTTCCTTCGGTCAGGCGAATTAGACCAAAAGGAATGTGCTCCATGCGTTTTTCCCATTCAACACCACAGCGCGCTAATACGGCCTTTAATTGTTGAAAGTGAAGCGTTTGCTCGGCGCCTACTACATACAAAGATTGGTCAAAACTAAATTCTTCCCAACGCGATTTTGCTGCTGCCAGATCGCGGGTTGCGTAGAGAGTGGTTCCATGAGCAGTTTTAACGAGGCTCGGCGTTTTAATGCCTTGCTCTTCGAGATTAACGATTGTCGCGCCATCAGACAACTCGGTCACACCGCACTTGTCGAGCCAGGCAATCATGTCGTCTAACTGGTTTTCATACCATGACTCGCCGCGCACATAATCGAAGCCTATGCCGAAACGTTTGTAGACTTTATCAAATTCAACTAATGACAAGTCAGTGAACTTTTTCCAGGTTTCACGCGTTTGATTATCAGCACCAGATTCTAATTCTTGGAATGCTGCTTTTGCATCTGCAGAAAGTGATTCGTCTTGCTTTTCTTCGTCGTGGTATTTGACGTATAGTTCAAGCAAGTGAGCAATTGGCGATTCTGCCAATTCGTTTTCGTCTCCCCAACGTTTCCAGGCGGCGACTAATTTGCCAAATTGTGAGCCCCAGTCACCAAGGTGATTGATTCGCTTTACGTCATGGCCTAAGTGTGAAAAAATTCTACTTAAGGCGGCACCAATCACTGTGGTACGCATATGGCCAACGTGCATCGGCTTAGCAATATTTGGCGATGAAAACTCGACGAGGGTTGTTAGCCCTTCGTTGGACGCTGCAAAATCGTCTGCCTGAGCGGATTTTATGATCGTCTGCGCAAGAGCATTGGCGTCAATTCTAAAATTCAGGAATGGCCCTACGGCTTCGCAGTTAACATGATTAATATTAAGTTCATCGGCTAATTTAGCAGCTAATGCCGGCGGAGCCATTTTCGCTTGCTTTGCAAAACGAAAGCATGGCAGCGCGAACTCTCCTAAGCTTTCTTGGCGTGGGCGCTCAAGAGAAACTGCATCTAAATCGATGTCGATTGCGGCACACACCGCATGCCGTATCTTTAGAGCAAAGCTGTCAATTCCGTGAATTTGCTGGGTATTAGTCATTCTTCTGTGCCGTAGAGCGGGCTAAGCAGTTCGGCGAGCGGAGATTTTAATATAGCGGACAACTCTGCGGAGTGAATATGAGCAAGTTCAGATGCGCGGCGCATCCATATTGTATCGCCGTAGCGATCTAGCAAATCTAGGTGGCGCGTTTCAATGGACACGATGTTTGTGTGGCAAACCGAAGAATCGGCAACGCTGACAACCGAATCGTATAGGCACCACGGCTGCTCATCAAAAGTCTTAAAAACCTGCACAACAAATGACGCTTCCCACATAGGCACGACTTCTAATTCACCACGAGACCGGCCTTTTGTCCAGTGTGCAAGGCACCCACGCGCTTCTCGGGGATGACCCATGCCCCGTAACATTGTGAAACCACTCCATCCATGCAGTGGGCCATGGGTTTTGCTACGACCAATGTCATGCAACAGTCCCTGGCGTTCGCATAATTCGGCGTCTAATTCGGTGCCAGCAGCATTTAGCGCTTCTGCCAAGCATCGTGACACACGCGCTACTTGTCGGCAATGCTGTGGCCACGACTCACTACCATCGTCGACTGCATCCAGAATATCGTGTGCTGCGGCAAGATTCATTTACTTGTTTTTTAACCAGTCGGCAGCGCGTAATAAGCAGATGCGCGATTGGCGATGTTGCAAAAGCTCAAGAGCCGCCTCTAAATCGCACCAGATGTGTTTTTGGTGTTCGTCGGACGGGCAAATTTCTTGTTCGTCAACGGGCCCTTTCGCTATAAACATAATGGCTCGCTTTAAAATGTCGCTATCTGGCAACTTGTAGCTCGCACAATCATTAAACATCTCGAACACATCACCCTCACCGAGGACGTAGCCGGTTTCTTCAGTGACTTCTCGAAGGGCACACTCGATTAGAGTTTCATCGCCATCGACGTGTCCTTTTGCAAATCCCCATGTTTGATGGCGTGCGCTTTGTAGGAGTAAATATTTAACCCCATCATTTGAAGTAGAGTAAAGAATTACACCGCTAGCGATTGTCGAATTGTCATTGTTAATCACCGCTACATTGTAATCTCGCGCGCGGGTACAATTAGCCCATGGCATTAGCCTTAGATAGCTCCCAAACAGTGTTAGCCCCGATTGTTGCCCGCCGCGAAGTCGGCGAACAAGCGTGGGTTGTCGAAGTTGAAATTGACTCCATTAGCGACGACCTTCGTCCAGGCCAATTTGTGATGCTTTCTCTCGCCGAAAACTCGCCAACAGTTGTTGCGCGACCATTTTCGTTTTACGACCGCCCAGCGGCTAATCGCTTTACGTTTCTTATTCAAAAAATGGGTAAGGGCACCAAGGCTTTGGTTGAAGCCCCTGTTGGCACGATGCTTCGGTGCTTACTACCTCTTGGTAACGGGTTTGATGTCGCCGCGGCAGATAAAGATGTGGTTATGGTTGCTGGCGGAGTAGGTGCAGCACCATTTTTAATGTATGCCCAACAACGCATCGTTCTTGGTTCTTCAGAAAACACCGATATGTTTTTTGGTGGTCGCTCTATAGCGCACTTGTTCGACCACCAAGCTTTTGATCAGCTTGGCATAAATATGCATTATTCGACAGATGACGGCAGCCAAGGCTTCAAAGGAAACATAATAGCTTGTCTTGCTGCCGACTTAGACAAGAAGCGAATTTCATCTAATGCAGTGTTTGTTGCATGTGGACCATCCGGCTTGCTTCACGCTTTCGCCGACTTTGCTCGACTGCGAAACCTTGACGCCTACCTCAGCCTTGAAACCTATATGGGGTGTGGTTTTGGCGTTTGCAATTCTTGCCCAGTACCAACAAGTATTGAGGGCAAATACTCAGATTGGCCATATGCGAAAACCTGTAGCCAGGGCCCGGTCTTTTCCCTAAGCGATATTTCAATCTGATTATGGAACGCTGGGCAATTGAAATTGAAAAAGAGTATTTGAAATTCTCGGCGGCACACTTTTTGATTTTTCCAGACGGCAGCGCCGAGCGTCTGCATGGTCATAATTATCGTGTGTACTGCGAAGTATCAGGCACGCTTTCAAAGCACGGCTTGGTGATTGATTTCACAAAAGTAAAGCCACTCATAAAAGAGATTGTAGATACTTTAGATGAGCATTGGTTGATCCCCGGCCAGCACCACGAGCTTCAATGCAGCACTCGCGATGACGGAATAGTCGAAGTAATTTATCGACAGCGCTACTACGCTGCACCACAAGAAGATGTGATAGTGTTGCCGATTAACAATACGTCCGCAGAAAATCTAGCGGCTTACGCTGGCGGGTTACTTCTAGCGGCGCTTCAAGAAAAATTCCCCGAAGTCGACGTCGACTCTATGCGTATGGCTGTTGAGGAAACGCATGGGCAGCGGGGCGTTTGGTATTATTCTGCTGACTAGTTATATATTTACGTCGAAAATAACAACTGAATTTGGTTCCATAAAGAAGTGCATAGAGCCGCTAGCAGCAGTCACTTCAGCATCTTCCGCGGTCGTTGCAGTTGCCGACATTTGCGGCAAACTGTTTAGTAAATGTTGGTCAAACATGCGTCCTTCGGCAACTGCTTTTTGATAAACAAAGATAGAAGACCTAGCAATACTGTATGGCACATCGTTTTCTTCTGCCCATTGTTGTAAATCTTCATATTGAGATAATTCATTTGGATTCACTACGATCCCATTATCAAACAAAAAGTCTGCCGCTTCTGTCAAGGCATGCCATTTAGCATTGTCCTCTGTTTGCTCTATTAGCGGCATGATCACATCAACGCTTGCAGCGAAGTTGTTGTGCTGGCTATCAAAGCGATAGACATTTGAAATATTTGGTTGAGCTTGACCGCCAAAAATAATTTCAACAGGGCGGCTTTCAGTCGCATAGTGCCAAGACATGTTGAGTTCGTCCTCAATAGCATTGATTGCAATTATTTCATCATTAGTCATGCCGACTGTTAGTAAGTCATCATCTGTAGGCTTATGCTTTCGCCCAATATTTGAAGCCCTGAGGTAGAGAGGCCATAAGTAACCAGGTAGCAAGCCAGCATCACGCAAGCGGTTAGCCCAAACCCAGTCTCCAGTGACAATGTCATTGCTCACCACATAACGAATTCGGTTTCCAACTTTAGTTGCGTATACATTTACACTCAGCTCATCCTTTGGGCGTATGGTAGTGATTTGCTGTTCATCAGCCATTTGCTGCAAGGTTTCAATAACATGGAACACAGGCTTTTTGATGCCGTGTGTGGTTATTGCTCCCATTCCTTTGCCTGCAAAGTCATCGATGACATTCGCCACAGGAGATGAATCTTGCAAAAGGAACATAATGTTGCCGTCCAAACCTAGCTCGCGGGCAGTGGTCTGAAAGCCGGCGTAGTTAGCAGCACTGTGAGCCCCATCAAATTCCGGGCCGTGGGTGTTCGCTGAAGGGAAGATGTTCCATTCAGAAATGACAAGCATCACATTGTTTCTGTCGCGAGATGCTAGCCGTTGCTTGATATCATCAACAAAGCCACTGTACAGTAGTTCGTTGGCGATGGTGTAGTGATGCCATGAAACGAAATCAAGCGGTAGGTCGTTGTCGGCAGCGAAATCAATGAGAGTTAATATTGCCGATTCACTTCCACCCATGGTTGAAGAAAAACCAGCGAGTCCCATGCCACCAACTTTAATGCTCGGCCAACGGTTTTTGACCTTTACAGACGCAGCTTGGTAAATAGTTAAGTAGTCGTGAATGTCATCGCTGTAATACTCAATGCGATCTGGTTCGTTCCAGATTTCCACATAACTAGGAACGAAGCCGTGCGTGTTTTCGTATTGCTCGATGTTAGTTATGACAGTGTCAGCCCATTGCTCAACATCCATCGGAGTCCATCGCGCATACGGTGGAAGGCCGGTGTCGAATTCTTCGCCATCTATAGATGGCGACAGCTCGAGCGGGGTTCCCATGACAGTTAGCCATGATTCCATACCTATTTCCTCTCCCTTAAGCAGAGACGTAGGAACACTACTGTGAGGCGCATGTAGTTTTAAATTACGGCGAAGTAATCCACCGGCCGACCCTGTTTCTGCCAACTCTGTCATTAAGCCTGTTGTAGTGAATGCACTAGCAAAACCCTTGGCAAGATTTCCTGGAGGAATATCGCTGTCACCACTAGCGTGGTTAGCGTAAAAAATAGCAGTACCTGGTGGAGGATCTGGTTCATATGCAGGCTGATCAGCGCCTCCTCCATCATCACCGTTATCGCCGTTAGGTGGATTGCCATCACTAGAATCATCACCCGCAGCTCCACAGGCTGGTAGCAAGGATATTAGGAAGGCGAGAAGTAGAAGTCTTAGGAGTCGCATTACGTGGCGAGGAATCCCTCACACACATCTGCGGCATTATTTTGGCTTACTAAAGCCCCAAAGGCCTATTTCTTGGAATAATTTTTTAGTACCCAATTAGCCCAATTTGACTCAAAATCACCTTTTTTGAAAACGAAAATCTCATTTACAACCTCATTATCACGCTCAGAGAGTTGTTCAGCACTAGGAACTAGCACGTCTGCGAATTTATCTTGCATGCGAAAAAGCCACTGCGCCACCCAATCAGGATGCTGGTCAAGCAAGAAATCAACTCGCGACCACGCCATTACGTGGTCATTGTAGGACAAAGTAGAGGGCTGCTTCCAACCTTGCATCTCACCGTAAGTGACGGCTATTTCATGGTCAACTCGTTTGCGGGCCTTGGTGTCCCACTTCCAGATATTCTTATCGTCAGAGCTGTACAGCCTCTTGTCTGTGAAATAATTGCGCTTCATATCAATTTTCCGCGCGAGATAATGGCTGATTCCTAGAGGCAACCAGGTAGGCATTGAGTGATGGTAGTGGCGATAACCGTCGAGAATGTTTTGAGTCACAGCATAGACCATTGCGCAATGCATGGTCGTATCAGAAAATAAACCGTCATTTTGCGACGCACAGGCGTAGAGCAAGGTGCCATCAGCAGGAAACATATGGCGAATAGGGATAGTCCCGGTCTGGTTCATGAACGCCGTGCGATAGCGCCCGAGGCTGCTTTCTTTATCAAAAAACAGTAAAGTAAATTTAGACTTCATGCCAAGATACGGCCCTTCACCCATATACCTACCATCCTTGAGTTGCCCTGGGCCAGTAGGGAAGTCGTCATCGCTGACTTGTAATATCTCTTGAATCTGTGAGTACAGTTTTTCAGCACGCATCGCAAATAAATGCAAGCGTAACCACTTGTCAATCTTCTTTGCCCTCTTAGGGATATTAGGTATGAGCTTGCGCAGCTCATCTAATTCTTCATATAATTTTTCCTTCTCAACTTTGTCTTCGCGAGAAATAGTATATTCAGGAAGGCAGCACCCAATTTTAAAATGTTTTGTCTCTATGAAGATTATTTTTTCTTCGCCAATAGCATCTTCAATGTTTACTGTGCCATGCCCGTCGGCCCAAGCAAAATCACCCATGGCTTCGTAACCAGCGCCTCGCCATACATCTTCGATATTTTCGGTGTATGGATCTTTACGATACTCTTTGTCGTCGTCTTCCTTTTGCGCATTAGCGGGATTAGTGCAAGTGACTATAGCTAGGCACAAAAGAACGAGACGTGCAATTAGGGAATGCTGTGGCATTCCCTAATTGTAATAAATTACTGACCAGTAGGTAAGTCGTTTTTGCGCGACTCTAGTAATTCTTCTAGAGCGTTTGGCGCCTCATCAGGCTTACGTAGCTTAAGATCAGAAAGCTTAGCTTCTTTCTCTTTGGCCTCAAGCATGTCGTTTTGCGCAGATTCTAGTTGAGCACGGTATTTCTTAAGCTTTTTCGACTTTGGACCACGCTTCTCTAATTCGTCATCGATAGTGACTTCAAGGCGTTGAATCTTTTCATCAAGCATGTCGTACACATACATTAGCTTAGCGATTTCCTTGGCCGCCTTCTTTGCGTCTTTTTTGTACTCGGCCTTCAAAGTCGTGTACATGTTGCCCAATAATTCGCTACGAGACAAGTCTCCGCGCAATGCAATCGGATTACTGCCATCCCAGCGCGACACGAATAAGTGCGGCGGGTGGTCACTCTCGAACAAAGCATGGAATGGATGTTTGCCGTTAAGAATGTCTGTAGGCAACTTAACGCAATGGAACCAACGAGTAACTACCAAGACGGCCTCATTACTTTCGTAACTTGAAAGCAAGGCGTCATCAGTGCCGTTGCATAGCAAACACTCACGAAGCACTAGCAACGGACGACGATCGTCGCCAGCAATTGTGTAGTAAGCCTCCTCTGATGGAAGTGCTTTTTCTACTTGAGTAGCAACTGTGGTATTAGGGCCGGCGGTCGCATCTCTCTTGTAGATGTTGTGAGTCGGAAAATCCCACTTTAGCTTCATGACACTCTTGGCTGTTTGGCCGTGCGGAGGCAATGGCATTGCACCGCCGCCTGTAGCTGGAGCACCTGCTGGAGCACCGCCGCCTGGAGTCATTGGCATGCCTGGAGCACCACCACCCGTTGGAGATGAAGGCGCAGCTGGTGCCGCTCCTCCTGGATTTGAACTGTCACCCGGACCCGAGTAACCTGCGCCGCCACGAGGGCCGCCGCCGCCTCATCATTGAGGTGCGCCAAATGCCGGAGAGCTGAAAACAGCTATGCCGACTAAAGCTAAAGTTGTGCTAAGTATTTTTTTCATTAGAGTTACCTACAATCGGTACCTATTAATGGTAACGTAAATTCTCTAAAAATTAATCTAAAAACGAATAAATTAACCAATCACACAGGGAAATTAGCGCCTTGTAGCGGATTATGGCTATTTCAGCTTCTGAGTGGTCAGAAATACCACTTATCAAATAGTCGCCCGCGCCCCATTTATAGCTGTCAAAACCACCTTTTCGTAGTTTGGCGAGGCCGCTTTCGTATAGCACTAAGCCATCAGCGTTGCATCCAAAGTGGTAAACGCTGTTGTCAAGCAAACTTGTGCCGAGTCCTTTATAGCCGGAAGCCCCTAAACCAGCAGCGTGGAACAGAGTGGGGATGACATCTTTGTGACTGCCTGGCGTGAGTGGGTCGGCTTGGTATTGACTACGGATGTGCTCGGGGGCGAGTAGCACGAAGGGTACTGCCCGCTTAAGCATCAATTCGCTTTGGGCAAAAGGGATACCCATGCCAGCAGTGTGATCGCCGGTAATGCCAATAACCGAATTGCCGAGGACACCACTCTCGTCTAAGCTTGACAACAATTCACCAAGCTGATGATTAGAGTATTGATAAGTCAATATCTGTTGTTGTTGGGTTGAACTTAGATCTTGTGAGCCAGCAGCTAGTTCCAAAAACATCTCGCTCGGAATCAAATCTGACAATTCAGTCGCGGAGGGCACTTGATTCGGCGGGTGGTTAGTCGTTGTAAACACGACCATAAAAGTTGGGCGCTGTGCATTGCGCAGTCGATCGGCAACAGCTGTAAACAAATGTTCATCCCATACTCCCCATGGGCCGGCATCCGTTTCTAGGTTTAGGTTGTAGCGTTCGACAATTTCTTCTTGGCCAACTAGTTCTTCGTAATTTTGTAACGGTAAAAATTGATCAAGGTTGCGCCAGCTGCTTTCACCGCCGTAATAGAAACTAGTGTCATATCCTTGCGCAGCAAACAACGATGCGGATGAAGTCAAAAATTTTGATTGCTGGCTAGTGCCTTGCGAGAGTTGCTTGCTGTTGGGTCTGTAAGGCAAGTTGGTAAACAAGCCGAGAATGCTTCCGGCAGAAATATTGTCTGCTGGCAGAAACCTCTTGAAATGAGTTCCTTTGTCAAAATAGTGCTTTGATTTTCCGAGTAGGTCAAAGTCGTCTTGCTGGTAGCGCAACAAGTGCGAAGCAAAGCTTTCCATGACGATGAGCACAACGTGTTGCGGCACCTCGCTGTTAATTTGCGGTTGAAAATGTTGCGTTGGAAGTTTCTGGAACACACTTTCACCAACAAACACTTCGTCCGGGTAGCTGGCGGCAAGGGCAGCATCTGCTGTGTCAAAGCCTAAGTCCAATGCGGTTGATAAGTCACCTTCTTGAATACGATTCCAGACAGTTTCGGCCAATTCTTCAACGGCGTTTTCGCTAACTGCGCGTACAAAAAATGACTGCGGGAAGTTTTTGTTTAATTCGACAAAAGCTGGCGTTAGAGATGTGAAACACAACATAACTATGGCCACAATATGCACACTAAAATGCCAATTGAACGCCCGGTCTGCTTGTTTGGCATCAGGTTGTCTATCAGTGTGTAAAAAGTTTGACAATCTAAATGCGCGCAACACTACGCGATAGAGCAAGTACACGGTGCCGAGTATTAGAGATAGATAAAATACAACTGGATAGGTCTTCCAAACACTAATTAGTACGGCACCAATATCATCTTCAATTGCGCCAAAGGCGAGGACGTTAAAGTGGCTTTGAAAATATGAGTAATAAATTTGATCAGCGCCAAGCGCGATGAAAATAAATGAAATCAAAAAAGTCCAGTACGCAGTAGTGCGCCCAAGCCAGACGCCCCAGCGCTTGGCGGAACGTTGCCGCATCCAGAGTAGTGAAAGAGTTGTCGGGAGTGAAACGAGTAGTAGAATTCGAAGGTCGTGAAGTACACCGAACGCGAATGCAGATGGCAAGGCGCTGAAAAAATCTTTGAAAATTTCAGGGTGCGCAAACTGCACTGCGAACAAAAAACGAAAGCCGCTCATTATTAAGAGCAAGGTAGTAATTAACCACCAGATACGTTTGATCGCAGTGAGGAGTGCGTTTCGCGGACGAATTGATTTAGGCATCGTTATGTAAGCAAGCTGCAACCGCGGCGTGCCACTCAGAAATATATTCATCGCGCAGCTGTGTTGGCATCTGTGGGTTGAAGCTGTCAGCAGATATTGTATCCGACGGCAACTCTTCTAGTAGTCCGAATTTTGCTCCAGCGCAGCGTGCAGCACCCCAAGCAGTAGCTTCTAAATTGGTGGGGCGCGAAATTGTGCATTGCAGAATGTCGGCGAGGTGTTGAAGCAGCCAGTCGTTGGCCGCCATGCCACCATCGACCAGTAAAGTTTTCGGGGGCGAACCACCAAACAAATCAAAGCATTGATAGCTAACTGATTCGAGTGCAGCGCGAATAATTTCTGCCCGAGTAGTGGCACCAGACATTCCGCTAATGCTTGCCCGGGCGTGTGGTTGCCAATAAGGTGAGCCAAGTCCGGAAAAGGCTGGTACAAAATAAACGCCACCGGTGTCATTGATTGAAGCAGCAATGCGCTCGGTGTCTGGAGCCGAACCAACTATTTTTAGTGAATCGCGAAGCCACTGTATGGTGCTACCGCTTGAAAAGATACTTCCTTCGGTTGCGAAGTGAGTGAGCCCATCACGGCTAAATAAAATTGTGGTTAGTAAACCATTGTCAGCCAAGGAGAAATCAGTGCCAATGTTGCGCATAGCGAATGCTCCAGTGCCCAAAGTGCACTTGCCGTCTAAAGCGTTGAGGCATCCTTGCCCAATTGTTGCTGCTTGTTGATCCCCGATTAAGGCACGGATTGGCACCTCCTGCCCGAACAAGCTTATGGCTGTTTTTTGGTAATCATCAACTGTGTTCAACACTTGAGGGAGAATTGACTTTGGCACCTCGAACAACTCAAGTAGTTTATTGCACCAACGTTGCTGCCCAATATCAAACAGCATGGTTCGAGACGCGTTTGAGGTGTCCGTTGCATGAATAGCGCCTCCGCTTAGCTTAAACAGCAACCAGCTGTCTATAGTGCCTATTGCGAGACGTTGCTCGGATAGAGCTTGCTTGACGTCTTCGTTGTTTTTCAACCCCCAGCGAATTTTGCTAGCAGAAAAGTACGCATCAATTACTAGGCCAGTTTTATTGCGTATCAATTTGGAGTGTCCGTCAGCAATTAACTGTTCGCAATAGGATGTCGTCCGACGGTCTTGCCAAACGATGGCGGGGCAAATAGCTTGCTGCGTTTCTTTATCAAAGAACACGACAGTCTCGCGTTGGTTAGCAATGCCGATTGAAGCAATTTCTAAATTGTGCTCGCTGGCGTAAGAGAAAGCGTCATTGCATAATTCGAAACAATCTTGCCAAATGGCATTAGCGTCTTGTTCAACCCATCCGCTCTGAGGGTAGAAGCATGAAAACTCCCGCCGAAAAGTTGCAACGACCTCACCGTTCAGTTCAAACAAAATCACCCGCGAAGATGTCGTGCCCTGGTCGATGGCCATTATTAATTGCGACATTAGTTGATTTTAATATTTTGCTGAACGTTACGTGTGGAATTGATAATTGACGGCAGGCCGAGCAGGTAAAGGCATAGGTTGCCAGCATCAGCATTGCGAATAGATGGTTTGTTATCAGTTGGGCGTGGGTCGTTAAGGCCGGGGTCGCTATGGGTAGAAGGATTTAGTTCGAACAAATCGCCATTAGCCTTGCCATCCCCGGTCCAAACTATAAATGGAATAATGTAATTGACCCATAGGTGGCCAATACCGTGGTGGTTTTTGTGAGGTGCGCCACCGCCATGGTCAGAAGTGAGAACAATTGCAGTGGCGGCTGCGTATTGTGGATTGGCGTCAAGCCAGGCAAACAAATCGCCTAGCAATGAGTCAACAGCAGCTACTGCTTGCATGTATTTGGAGTCTCCAGAAAGGTTCCATCCATAAAGGTGTCCAGCCACATCAGGATGTAAGAAATGAATAAAATTGAAACTGCGCTTGGAACGATTATCATTCAAGCCCTGAATTAAATGTTCTAGTTCAGCATCGCCATTTTTGTTGATGAAGAAATCATCAATTAGCTGGGGATAGCTTTGCTGGAAAAGTATGAATTTGTTTTTAGATGCGATTAAGCCACTATGTATTTTGGCTGCCGCAGTCTGGTCGTAAATGCTCTGAATTAGGTTGCCATTTATGTCATTCAGCACCACACCCACTGCTGGAGTGGTATTGGCAGTGTATCCATGTCCCTGCGGCCCATTAACCAAGCGAGAGGTTAGCATTCCGGTGTGGTTTGGCAATGTAGTAGTAAAATCACAGTCAGTGCGGGCATTTAGAGTGTTTGCTCCTTTAAGCAGTCGCTGAAAATTCTTAAAGGACTTGGCCTGCTCGGTAAGCAAAGCATCGGAACGAAGACCGTCGACACTAATCAAGATGACGTGATCGTAGGTTGGTTGCTGTGAAATTTGTAGCAACGCGATAGCTAGCGTGATTATCATTTTAGTATTCTACAAAAAAAACAAGGCTCCGCCAAAAAGTTGGCGGAGCCTTGCATGACAACCCTTCGAATTACTCGATGTAAGTTCCGGCAACGTTTGACACGGAACCTGGCTCTATCGCTTGAAACAAGACGGATCTCCCTGAAAAGTTGGAAGGAACAAAAAGGTTAAAGCCACCGTTACCGTTCATGTCGGCATTGGTCGTTGCTGCATGCACAGGCGAGTTCATTCCGAGAGCAACACCAAAGGATGGAACAGAGAATTGTCCACGTCCTGCCACTGAACCGGCGAGGTAAACTCGGCCGTTTGCCGTAGCGTTGGTAAAGCTGATGGAGTTTGTCGCGCCAGGGTTCAGGCCGTAAGGAACATCAATGTGCATGCTATTGGCTTCTGAAGCTAAGGCGAACGCTTCAACATCGCCTGAGAAAGAAACTGCCACGGATACCCCAGATGCTGGGTCATCATATGTAATAGACATTGTCAGATCTGACCACAGGCTTATGGTGTTTCCATTTTGGCTTACTACGCCTGCAATTGACGTTGGAAGACCTGTTGTGCCCGCTAAAGATTCAGTGGAATTCCCTAGTATCCCTGTCATCTCAAAGATGCCTTTCGTCACAGTTACAGTACCAATCGCCGTAAAGTCACCGGTGCTTGGATCAATCGCGCAGGTTGGAGCTGAAAGCGTCATTTCTAGATCTTTTATTTCAAATTCAGCTAAAGGCGGGAAGAAGGGGAGTGGATTCGGAACTTCTCCATATAAAGTCGAAGGGCTTGTGTAAAGAAGGGCTCCGTTCAAAGCCCCGGTTTGGAATGGGCTATTAGCAGAATCTAGTAAAAAGTCTATCGTTCCGCCCATTTTAAAAGTACTAGGTGAAACATTGATCGTGCCAATGCTTGAAGTGACACCCCAGCTAATGACATTGTTTGGCTGGTCTAATTGCCCGGAAAATTGAACATTCTGCGCGGTAATAGGTGATGCCGCGAGAACAAAGATGAGTGGAAGGGAGAGTTTCATTCTTTTAACTATAACGCATAATCTGCGATTAAAGGCGCATGGTCCGAAAATCTTTTATCCTTGAAAACCCATGATTTTAGAGCTTTTTTGGCGATGTTAGAGGTGCATATCTGGTAATCAATGCGCCAGCCAGTATTGTTGGCGAAGGCATTTCCTCGGTTTGACCACCATGTATAGCCCGCGCCTTCTTCGTCCGGATACAACCTCCTGAAGTTGTCAAACCAGGATGTTGACGCCAGAAATGATGTCATCCATTCGCGCTCCTCAGGGAGAAAGCCGGAGTTCTTTTTATTGCCTTTCCAGTTTTTCAAATCTTTTTCTGTATGAGCAATATTCCAATCACCGCAAATGACAACTTTTCGCCGTGTTTTAGCAATAATGTCCATATATGTTTTTAACTTGCCCATGCACTGGTATTTAAAGTCTTGACGCGACTCTTTTGATGAGCCTGACGGAAGATACAGAGAGATAATCGTTAGCTGCCCAAAGTCGACCCTTAACATGCGACCTTCAATGTCAAAGGGCTCCCAGCCCATCCCGACATGTATGCGAGTTGGTTTTTCTTTTGTATAAATTGCAACTCCGGAATAACCTGGACGTTCAGCACAATTAAAGTAAGAGTGCATCCCTTTAGGTTTGATCATTTGCTCCGTTAGCTGGTGTTCTTGTATGCGTGTTTCTTGAAGGCAAACAACATCCGCTTGTTGATCTTCAAGCCACGGATAAAAACCTTTCCGCTCAGCAGCGCGAATCCCATTCATGTTAAGGCTGATAATTTTCATTAGCAAGGCAACTTCAATGTTTGCAGTTGTTTTTCTATGTGCGACTGCCAACCACGATTGGCCATAGGGCTAGCAGGTGAAGGGTGAAGAATGCTTCCGATTTTTACATTGTAATCTGCCAAAGATTTTGCAGCGCGCGACTCGGCGAATTTGCCTATGCCAATAACCCATTCTGGCTTGAGGTATTCAACGGTCTCTCGCAGAGCAATATCGCAGATTGCAAATAGTTCATCGCGCTTAGTCGCCTTTAGTTTGTCAGGTGTAAAATTTCTACCGCTATCTTCCATGAAAACCAACGGGCAATAATTACACACATAATAATAATCGGCAAAGGCGTCGGCAGACTCAAAGCTATCAGCAACCCACCCCCACAAACGGCGGCCGCTGACTTCACTGCGCCGACAATCAAATCCTTCAACGGGGCGTTTGGGGTGAATTAATTCTGGTTGTTTTACGTGGCCGGCGACTTCCAAAAAATCTTGAGCAGCAGCGATTTCACCAAATGGCACGCCCGTTTGCGCCATTCCCCAGGGGCCTGGATTCATTCCCAATAAAATTGCGGAAGGCTTCTTGCGTCCGTATTTGCGAAGAAACTTTTCGTGGGGTATGCGGGCATAGCTTAACGGGTTGTACACGTGAGTAACTGGCTCAGGGAAACTGAGTTTGTCACAGGCGTCGGCGAGTTCGCGGGAGATGGTAATGAGTTTCATCGTTCTAGGAGTGGGGGAGCAGTATTCTATGCGCATGCAACGTGTACTTGAACCCG
>Ga0257121_1001320_pt1 | contig 18978 bp, 18 predicted proteins | sample SI106_100metaG_FD_190180 | JGI IMG/M metagenome (GOLD analysis project Ga0257121, IMG submission 190180) | Marine microbial communities from Saanich Inlet, British Columbia, Canada - SI106_100 | ecosystem: Environmental > Aquatic > Marine > Inlet | place: Canada: British Columbia | collected... | reverse complement strand
ACCTTCCAAACAACGAATACCACTGTTCATTAAAAACCCAGATATTTCTAAATGACCGAATACTACGGTAGAATTAGTATCATTTAAATGCGATATAGACTCATCATAATTGTCATCATTAATCCATGGACATAAACAAATATCCAAACCATCAAAATTAACAGTATCAATGGACGAATATATCTTTGGTGATAACGGATTATCCGCATCAATCAAAGACTCCATAGCATTCACTTTATTAGAATTCTTAAAATATGTATCATGATTACCTATAATAATATGGGTATCTATTTCCATATCCATCAATCTCTTAAGAAAGTTGTTTTTAAAATTATGTAATATATTAAAATTTATAAATTTTCTACGATCAACCACATCACCTAAATGAATTATTGTCTTAATATCACGTGACTCCAATTCTTTAAAAAATATATTATCATAAAATTTCATCATATAATCATAAAATATTAACGAATCATTTCTTGCACCCCAGTGTGTATCAGTTATCAATGCGATTTTCATCAACAATTTCCTCTCGTATAGAATTACTCACTTTATTTTTAACTCTCAATGATCTTTTTTCATCCTGTAATCGCTCAAAATCATCTAAAAATATATCAATATTTTCTCTATTTTCCATCACAAATCCTAAATAAGAATCTTTAATACTATTAATATCAGCATCACGCATATCATCATTATCAAATACATTTGAATTATATATAGACTTATATTTCACATATAACTGTTTCTTTTCTTTCTGAATCCTACGGATAAAAGCAAAATATATTATTTGAGTAAAATAGGAAAATGGATTACTAGATTTAGATGGATCAAAATTATTAATATATAATAAACAATTTTCAACCCCGTCACTTACCATCTCATCTCTGTATGTATAATTTATAAAATTAGGCCTATAAGATAACCTATCAGAAATCTTCATAATAGATTCACAAATATAATCACTAACTATTGGTTTATCAATTATTTCACCATTCTTATAAGATATTACATGTTTATTATATTCCACCATCTCATCATAAAGTCGTATATTATCTACATAATGTTCACCTTTCTTTTTCATAAATACTCCTTTATTTACAGTTGCAGATACTATTGTAACACAAAAGACTCATCATTGTCAAGTTTAGGAATCGACTTGACAATTACTACTTTTTGTGGTATCATATATCTGTGGTGGGTTGATATTACTTAATTAAGTAATCTTTTATCTTTTTGACGAGGGGTTGAATGATGTAATTCAGTATATAGTTGTGATAAATATTCTGAATAATGAGTTAATACGTCGGTTGTTGGTTTATTTATTGTAAGAATTTTATCATATGATATATATGTGATTTTATCATTAGTGAAAATATTAAATTCACTTAAAAAGAGATCTTCTCCATCAAATGATAATTTAACAATATCTTCTAAAGATACCCCCATTTTATCATCATCTATAGATAATTTTCCTATAATAAATTCTGATGTTATTAATTGTATAATATGATATGACATTATTTTATATCAATATTATTAATCTTAAATTTAAATTGTTCTTCATTATATATATCTAACCTTTTATAAAAGTGTCTGCATACAAAATTAACATATTTTTTATATCGTAGGTCATCTACAATATCATAAAGTACTGCTATTTTATTATTATTACTTTTACGTAAAGCTCTGCCTATTGATTGTAAACTTCGTATACGACTTTTTGTAGGTGATGCAAAAATAATATTATCTAAGTTCTTTATATTTATACCAGTAGAATATGTTCCATATGAAGCTATAATAACAATATTATTTATTAATTCTGCTCTATGTCTTATTTCTTCTCTTTCATCAGCTGATATTCTACCTGATATAAAATATATTTCTTTATCTTTTATTTTATCACTTAATAATTCATATAAGGGGATTCCATGAGCCTCTACAAAATTATACAATATTAAAGTATTACCAATTAAAGATTTAGTTAAATTACTTATTATATTATTTCTTCTTTTATTAGATATAATCCATTGTATTTCTTCATGATATTTTAATTTTCTTACTTCTTTACATAGAGATTCTTTATATTTTAATACAACACATTGTATTTTAAAATCAGATAATACTTTATTATCTATTAATTTTTTAGTAGTAGTTATCCTTTTCACATCTCCAAATAATCCAGTTAATACTAATTTATGAGTATGTGTCCCATCTAATGTCCCTGTCATCCCAAATCTATATTTACAATTAACTAAATTATTCATTATTTTAGATAACGAATTGGCTTTAAATAAATGACATTCATCGCCTATAACCATTCCAAATTTATCATAATAAGATATATTCATCTTATATATAGATTGCCATGTAGAAATAATTACTCTTTTATCGGATTCTTTTGATTGTCCTTGATATATGGTATGACACATTTCATCAACATTAAAACCATAATCTTTAAAATCACTAAACATTTGAGATACTAAAGATGTTGTTGGTACTATTATTAATATACTTTTATTATTTAATTCAGGATGCATTAAATAAAATCGCACTAACGAATATATTATTAAGGATTTGCCAGATGCAGTTGGTGATACTAATACTAATCGTTCATTATTAACTGCATGATGAATTGATTCAATTTGATAATCTCTATATGTGAGAGGTACCCCACCAGACATTGGTTTAATGTATGTTAGAAAATCATTTAAATCTTTTTCTTTGAATTCTAATTTATTAAAATTACCACATGATTCATCATAATTTATTTCATAATTATTAATTTTACAAAACTCGATAATACTATTTTTAAGTCCAGTATATATCTTCCTATTTACTGGATTAAATAATCGAATATTACCATCCCATACTTTACTTTTATAAGTTGGCATAAATTCAGCACCAGGAACTTTAAATGTAAAATAATCAACAAGTTCCTTTAATATGAACATTTCGGTTGAATCTATTTGTAAATAAGATTCATCAAGCTTATATAACGTTATAGAATTATTAATATCCAATACCTGATTCAAACTTTTTCCAATCTATATAATTTTTGATTGCCCATGATTTTGCGTTGATTAGATCTAAGGTTTTATCGATAAATTCTAAAGTTTGGTTGAGTTTATCAAATTTGAGTTTGAGGGGAACAATAATTTCGTCACTATCAACGAAAGGTGCCAATTCGGTTTTACTTTTGATTAAAAACCCATGGTGTTCCCAACCCAATTTATTTAACTCTTTGTCGGATAATTTTCCATAATAATATAAAGTACGCAATCCACACATTCTTCTATATTCTATACTTTCAAATATTAATATATCTTTGTATTTTTGTTGATATTCTAACCATTTTCCTATCATTAATTGTGTTGATACAATCGTATTATCAACATCAAGTTCATTAATTTCTAAATCCTTTTTAGCTTCTTGTACCAATTCATTTAAAGATGTCATATATCTTGAACTGTTAAATATGTAAATTGAAAATCTACTATACCTGCCGGATGATTAGCAACTGTATCAGTAGTTGTTAAAGGAATTTCTATTAAACTAACAGGAAACAAATCATAAAAAGACATCATTTTTATTTGTATATTATTGTTATTATATAATATTAATTTTCCTGTTGTTGTTGGAGTACTATATCCATCAAGTAATTTCTTTTTCTCCATAAATTCTACATATTGTTCATGTCGTTCAGGGAATCCTAAAGCTGACATCCATTCGTACACTTGAAACCAATTACTTAAATCTTCATTAATTAAAAAAGTAACAGTTAATGTGCCATATGTCAATTTATCACCAGGATGTTTTACTTGCACTAATGAAGTTTCAACTGATACTTCACCAATTGATATTGATGGTATATTGACCATTTGTACAAATCCACTTAATAACGGACATACTGGAACATTTAATTGAAAGGATTGATTATTAAAATAATTTAAATTTGAAGTACCTACTAATTGCATAACTGCCACCATGATTAACTGTATATTATATTTATAACATAAATTTAAATCAAAAAAAAAGGTTACCGAAGTAACCTTTTAATGTTTTTTTCTTAATGATTATTATTATTATAATTTCATTAAGATTGTTTAAAACTTAAGATAATGTCATTAAGTTATCAACTCTAAATAAACGATAATACACGTTTTGACGAGCATCTAAACCACTATGAGTTGTACTTTCTCTACCAGTTGCAAATGGGTTAGAAGCCAAACCATAACGAGTTTTAAAACCAATTTTAGGTTGGAAAGTTTCATGACCAATTGCACGAACCATTTGTAGTGGAACGTAAGGGCAATAGAAAATACCAGCATCATATGGTGAAGTACCTTTATAACCTAAACATACCATTTCATAGGCACCAGCAGCATCAAAATATGGATCAATGTATACACGGAGTTTACCATTTAATACACCAACAAAAGTAGAACCAGTATCATCTGGGTCTAATTGTTTATTACCCATTAATGCAGGGTTAAAGTCTAAAACACCAGCCAATGATAATGCAGATGCAACATCTGATGAACAAATCATCATGTTAGCTTTACCACGACGAGTTAAACGAGCAATCATATTTGATTCTCTTTCAATTTGAAATAACAAACCTTTAAATTTCTCAACAGACCAACGACCATCAGCATCACTACTTAGATCAAAAATACCTTTAGTAGTTGTACCACTTGTAGCACCCAATCTAGCAACACTATATACAGTACGAATAACTTCTCTGTTTATCTCTGCAACAATTTCTGTTGATAAGATGTTAGATAACTCAGCCTCTGCGTCTAAACCATGAACAGCTTTTAAATCTTGTGCCAATTCAGTAGTATACTCGGCTTTCAATGCACGACTTTCTGCGGTAACAGTAACACGTTCAATTGAGAATGCCATCTCGTTGAAATCACCACCAGTACCCATCTTATTTGAAGATGCACCAGCAAACTGACCTTCTGAATTACGTTCACCAAGTGTTTCAAGATCGGATACAACTCCACCTTTACCACTTGTATGTGAGTGTACTACATCATCTAAGATGACTTGTCCTACTACGTAACCCGAACCTTCATAATCACCACCAGATGCAATATCAGCAGCAACTATAGTATACTTCACATTACCAGCGAAAGGATCAGTAGAAGCATGTGGGGCATCATTTCTAGCAGAAAATGCGCTATCTACTTCGTCAAAGAAAGTTTCAGGTCTTGTACTATCAGTACGATTAACATAACGTGAACGCATTGCAAATATTAATCCAGTTGGACCAGACATTGGTTGAACACCTAAGACATCATATGCCATTAAATTAGGCATAGTACGTCTAACTAGTGCGATAAGTACTGGATCCATACCTTTGAACTCACCTTCACCACCAACTGTTGGACTCATACCACCGCCAACTACGTTAGTACCTTCCGACATTAATAATTGTTCTTCTTTAACAGCTTTTTCTTGGTTTTCCAATAAAATCGCACATACAGCTTTTTTGTATGGGTCAGAAATTGGTGAAACGTTTCCATGATCTAAAACAGGTTCCCATTTTTTTTGTAATTCTTCAGATAAATGCATTTTAGTGTACATCCTATTCTCCTTTTTATTTTTTATTTTATTAAATTATTGTAATACTTTATATATTTATAATTATTACTATTTACATCTTGACAATGTGCTTGTATAATGCGTCATCACGCTATTTTCTTGTGATTCATTAAGTTCTTTCACAATAGGAGAATCTTCAATAGCAGTGTCTAATGCAGTTTCTTCCAATATATTACTTTCAGTAAGAGTATCTTCTTTAGAAAAATAACTTTCAATAATAATATTTATTTTATCATTGAATTTTTCTACTGATGAAAATTCTAAATTCTCACTTAATTTCTTAACCTTTTCAGTTTGAGTTAATGTCAACCCTTCAGTTAATTTATTTATAATAGCATCACGTTGAGATACCATTATTTGTTCTGTTAATTTAATATTTTTCTCAATTTGAATATTTAATTCAGATTCTAAACGTTTTTCATTTTCTTTAGATTCTTCATATATATCTAATTTTTCTGTAGGAATATCAATGTAGTTTGTTTCAAACACATCTTTAAGTCCTGATATAAAATTTTCTAGAATAGATGATTTAATTCCACTTTCTATTGCTATTTTATTTTCAGTAACCCATTCTTCTACTGCATATGTTAAATACTTATTCATATCTTCTATTAATTCAATATGCATATTTTCAGTAACAGTTGATAATTCAGAATCATATTTTTCTTTATATTTTGATTCAATAAGTTCAATATGTTCATTAATTTTTGTTAAAACAGCAGTTTCATATATACTTTTTACCTTCTCTTTGTATTCATCAGAAAAGTCATGACCAGATAAAAGAGCATCAGTATCTTCAGAAGTGTCTATATCTTCAGATGTCAGTTTAACAGAAATATCTTCTACTACTTCTTCTGTATCTTCTACTACTTCTTCTGTATCTTCTACTACTTCTTCTGTATCTTCCACTACTTCTTCTTCTTCTGTATCTTCTACAGTGTTACTTGCTGTTGGACTCATACCACCACCAACTACATTTGCGTTTTCAGATACTTCATCAGTATCTTCAATATTACATTCTTTAGGTGTAATTAATTCATCTTCTGACTCATCAATGACAGGCCCGTCATCAACAACTTCTTCACGCAAATCTTTAAAAATAGTATCCCAATCGATATTATCCCAATGAATATTTTTATATTCTTCGAATTGTGTCTTCATTTTGGTCATACTAGTTTCTAAATCTTTAGACGATTTAGATTTTAAAGCAACCTTTAATAATTTAGTGTTATTAAGAATATCAAGACTTGCTAGAGAAGTGGATATTTTATCCTCTAGAATTGTCTCGTCATCTTTAAGTTTTTCATTGTCCATCAGTTTCTCCCAATTTTAGTTTTTTACATATAATATTTATAATATCTTACAATTTATTTAAAAAATCTTCAAATATTTTTATTTTAGTTTTTTCAATATTTGACATACTTTCTTTTTTTATTAAGTTATGGTAATTATCAATATTACATTCACTAATAATTCCATTAGACCATACCCATTCTCTACCTTCCATAATACCATTTACAAATGCATCTGGTGCTGATGGGTCAGCAACTATATCTGCCGCTGTTGCTAAATGAAAATCATCTTGCACAGTATTTAATCCTTTCTTTTCTTTTATAGAACCCATACCTCTAGAAGATACTCCTAACTTAGCGCCTTCATGTATAAGATTTTTAACAATAGACCCATATGGTGTTTCTGTCATAATTTTGGCCTTACCGATAAAATTATTACCATCTTGATACAATTCTTTAATTAAATGAGACACCCGTTCTAAATTAATAGATGGACCATTTGGGTGACCAAGTTCTCCAAATGCCCTACCTTTATCAATATATTCGGCAGAATATCTTTTAACTTCTTTTTGTAATACAGCGGTTGGATATAATCTACCATTACGATTCTTTATATCCGACTGTAAAAAAACACCTTCAATATACATATTTTTAGACTTATCTTCTATGATATAATTAACATCTTCATATATTTCAGTAATAAGTTTCATATTACATACCTCTTCTTTTATTCATAGAAACTGCTCTTTTTCTATTAGAAGTTGCGGATTTACCTTTACGTTTCTTAGCAGATTTTTTATTTCTTAATCTCAACATAAGACGTTCTTTGGTACTTATTTTAGTTTCTTTACCATCTATTACCTTAAATCCATCTTTATTTGATATTTTTTTTATCTTTCGTACACCACCACGTATAACTTTTTTCCTAGTTATACCTTCCAGTAATGTGTATTCTATAAAACTTTTCATATTAATATCCTTTAAAATCGTTTATCATCTGGTTCTTCAGGTTCATTGTATTGTGCAACCTTCAATTCTTTTTTAATCTCATCATCTATCTGACTTATTTCTTCGTCATTCATCTTTAATATATTTTTACGAATCCATTCATGTGACCAATATTTTCCAATTAACCCTATGTTATCCATATCTGTTATCATGGATATACGATCTCGCAATACCTCAGAATCTTGGATTTCATTATAATATGAATTTTCATTATATATAACATTTAATTCATATTTAATATCTTCCCATTCTTCTTGTGATATTATATTTTTTAATATCAACTGAGTCTTTAATAAATCATAAAATAAATTATCAAACCGATTTCTCAATCTTCTAATAAATCTATCAAATTTCATTTCATCTCTATTTATTTCTGTCGCCCTACCTAATGCCATAGAATTTTCAGATTCTAACCGTGACACCGGTACATTTAATGATTTATATAACTTCTTTTGAAAATATATTATATCATCAATTTCACCTAAATTAGTACCACCAGGCAATGTATCAATCTGTGCAGAGTTACCTTCCCTACGTGGGAACCAATAATCTTCAAGCATAGACATATGATTTTTACCGTCTTTAACTTCACCAGTAACACCATCATATACTACTTTATTCTTATATTTATTCATAACATCACTAAGATATTGTTCAGCTTTCATCTTAGGTAAATTACCAACATCTATATAAAATACTCGTCTTTCTGGTGCTCGTGTATATCTATATATAACAGCAGAATTCTCAAGCATAACTAATTGATTTAAAGGTTTTATTGCCTTGTGTAAATGTCCAATTGTATGATTTTTCGTACCATCACGTATCCCTGATGATATGTAACTTATAGCATCCAACTGAATAGGTATCCCCTTTAAATCTATATCTCTATCAATACCATTTTCATTATATACATAATATTCTATTACAGATTCTATTATATTTTGATCATTTTTTTTAACTTCTTTGATCTTTTTAATTTTTCTAGGATCTATTTTTCGTAATTCTTGTATACCTTCTTTCTTTTTATTTTCATCAACAATAATATGGTAATATAATCGTCCATCTACATACCAACTTCTAAATATATCATATCCAAAGTTAGAAAAATCTAATATTTTTAATATTATATCAAACTCTTTATATATAGTGGTAATCAAAGTATCAGATAATGTAGAATCATCTGATACTTCCATTTTAACCGGACTTGTATCATCTGTTATTACAGATTCAGATACAATATCATCTATAGCTAACTCAACTTCAGCGTGCATAGACATATATCTATATTTGTTAATTAACTCAGAATCAGTTTTAAAAGTATTGTCAAAATTAAAATAAGAACCAGAAAAATTGGCAGAATTAACTACTACCGCATTTTCTGGTTGCTCTTCCGTCTTTTGAACAAAGGATTTTAATTCTTTCTTCTTTGTTTTGCCTAATGTAAATCCAAACAATTTCATTATATATTCACCTTATTAAAATATCACAATTCTATGAAGCCGTCTGATCTGGATCCGCTGTGTCATCAGTTTTCGGAGGTGTTCCCGGCGTTATCTTTAAAATTTCTGCCGCATCGTGAACTACCTCATGCCAATTATAAGCAAATGTCACTGTATACTCAGATACCGAATCATTGTTATCCCATGACATCTCAACTGGACCAATTTCAATTGGAAATGCTTCCATTAACTTATACCCAACCTTACCCGTCATTGTCGCACCTAGTTGCACTATATTAACCGTTCCTTTATGGTTGTTAGAAGATGATATAGCGTCTCCACTGGAACAACACTTGTCTTGCCACTCAATAAAAAAACGTCTCCAAGCATGAGTATCTTCTAAATATAATGTCATTTGCCAAGTATCATACGTCCTAACACCAACACCTTTAAGTGTCCTTCCTTGATATGCACCCTCGATCGCCGTGATAGTATCTTGTGGTATAGAGCAACTTTTCACATACCTATGCAGAGTTTTTAGTTCTAAATTTGATATACCTTTTGCTAAGTCGTCCGCCCACGCTGCTTGTTCTTTATTGCCAGTAGTCTCATTGCTAACTGTAGGCCTTCGCTTATCCAACGACAACGAAGTATTTGACAACCAGTTCATCGTCACCAAAAACAAATTAGGTCTAGCTAATTGTTTCCCACTAGATGCAACAGCTGATTTAAAATCAGAAATATTAAATGTCATATTAAAACTCCCTCAAGACTTTATTGTCAAACTGCGGCTTCCCAAAAATTATAAGCAAATGTAACCGTATATTCTTCCACAGTATCATTAGAATCCCACGCTAACTCAATTGATCCAATTTCAGTCGGAAACATCCCAGAAAATGTATATGTTCTGCTGGGATTACCATCTAGTCCAAGTTGAACAACGTCTGCGCTGACACCTACAACTCCAGTGCTTGTGTTCGACTTTGCGCCATTCATCTTAGTATGCATTTCTTCAAGCATTTTCCTTACAGTAAAACCTTCATCATTATATATAGTAACAGTCCAATCTTCATATGTCCGATTACCTTGTACTTTTATAACACGTCCCATATATGGAACATCAACTGATGCGATTGTTGATGCTGGTATTGATGCACCCTTACAATAAAAATTAATATCAGGCATTGAGGTAATCGTAACCTCAAATAAGTTGGGTCTTGCAGCAGAGGCAAAATTCCCTTTGAAACTATCTATATCCATTATTTTTCTCCTTTTAAATATCGATTATCTATTACCAACAACTTCACTGAATTCCACACCACTTCTCACGGCAACAAAATTCAATCGAATATAGTTAATAGATCTAGTTGGTTTTATATAAATATCACCAACAAATTGTCCAGCATCTACCACATTTGGTGGATTATTAGTTTCATCACAGATTATTGTATAATCGTGAACACCTTGTCTAGATTTAACTGTAGACAAAAATGGTTCAACCATTGACACGAATTGTCCACGTGTGAATGTATCATTAAATTCAAATAAAGTATATGTTGACGCATTAGAAATTATTTTCTCAAGAACTATAAATAATTTTCTAACATTAATTCTATCAAAAGCAGATGGTCTTGCCATAAATGTTTTATCACCATATAATATAGTCCCTTGTCCTGGGAATGATACTATTGGATTAATTGATTTTAAATACAATTTATCTCTATCATCCTTAGTAAACTCTGTATACAATTTCACTACATTTTTGATACTACCTCTATTAAATCCTGCGGGGGAAAACCATGGATCGTTCTCAGTATCAGTTCTGGCAAAAACACCAGCAACATCACCACAGAATGGTAGCCAACGATATTTATCATTATATACATCATATTGTCGTTTATAATTCGAATCTGCAAACGCATAAGAAGTTGATATCCCTATACCGTCAAACCATTCAGTAATATTATTTATATTTTTATTTTTATAAACATCTTCAGGAGCAGAAAAAATAGTAACACAATCTTCCCTAGATTTCGATAATTCAATACTATGACGAATAACATCAGTATAATCGTTAAGTCCTAAATGATACCCACCACTCAATATTAATGAGATATCAACTTTTTCTTTATTTGAGATTGCATCAAAACTCTCTATTAACTCACTTCTTGTTGGTGTAACAGAAGTACCACCAGATAAAATATATGAAGTATTAGAAATATCTAACCCCATATAAACTTCTTGAGTATATCCATCAACTGTTAGTAAATCATTTTTCCATATAGATACATTTGTTCCTGCTGTTGGTTCTTTATATCCATCTGGTACTTGTAATGCGAACACATAAGATGAATTCTGATTAATATAATCCATCCAATTTCTATTTTCACTACCAGATTCAACTTGTGATTTAGTTAAATTATCAAACACTTCATAATTTTCTACCTTATTTTGTTTTTCATCTTCAAACAATTCAACAATAACCGACAAACTATTATCATCAAGTGGAAGTACTGACAACGTTCCAGAAAGTGGACTTAAAGTGTGAGTGCTACTATCCAACATAGTAACTTTCAATCTATTACCATATGCACCAGGATATCTTGCAGCAAACACACCCTTTCTATCTGTATTGTTTACAGCATATGAAACTGCATCGTCTCCATCTAATATTTGTATAGCTTCCGAATCCACAAAACTGTACGGCACACCCTCAACTAACATTGATAGTTTATCAGAAACCGCATAATTAGTTATCCATCTACTTGCATCACCTAAATATAGATTTGAAAATGTTGAACCAGTTATATCAATTATTCTATAATCTACGCCTTCTACTAATAATGTACCAGTAGTTCCGGATACTTGATCTGTTGATACAGTATTACCTAAGAAAAAACTTATCGATTGTCCATTTCTATTAAATTCGTTATATAATCTAAATGTGTTTCTAGGGGATAATTCTATTGTTATTTCCTTAATAGTATTGCTACTATCAAATGATACCGAATTTGCCATACTATTTACAAAACTGTTAGTTGAATGATATCCAATAAGAGTTGCAAATTCATCTTTACCTACGGCATCACCACCAGTGGTTAAAACCGAACCAGTAAAATCAAAATCTATAACCGAAACTAAGGTGGTACTATCGGTAACTGAGGTCAACGGTATTTTAAAATCACCGGATCCGGCATCATCACCAACACCACGAATTATGAGAAAGTTAACACCCGGTGTCTCAACTAAATTATAACCATTTTCAAACAGTGCTTTACGTGCCGCATCCGTTGTAAAGTAATGATTGACACTCGCTTGCAAAAACTCCCCATAGGTTTGACTGACATAGCCACCCATAATACCACCACCACCAGTCACAATCGATTGCAAACTACTCCAAGCAGCATCCAATGAACCAGAATTTAATCCAAATAATACATCAAATGCAACCACAGATGTATCTAAAACAAACACAGGTGATATTGCAAGAGGGGAACTATCAAGACTAATATCCACACCAAAGGTGAAGTTTGTTGTAGCCTCATCTGGATTACCCGAATGTACCCATTCATAATCACGATGATTGTTTGGTATTGGTATAATTTGGTTACCAACAACAAAATTTAAATCTATCATATCCTCTATTGGTAACCAACCAAGAGTAGTATCTGCCGCTGCCCCAGTATAATTACCTGTCCAATCACTAGGTATATGTGTGGATCCCGACATAAATATATTTGAGGAAGTTGTCGTAGTTAATGTTTCGTTTAATGATGATGCCGAAGTGGCTGTGCCAAGAGACACCATTCCTAATGGAAATGTACCACCTGTTTGCCAATCTTTTGCTGATTGGGGAACAGTATTACTTCTATTAACAAATGTAGGTTCTGTAGTTGGTAATGTGGAATATTTAGCTAAAACATCACTCCTAGTTGATACCGTACCTGAAATTGCGTTCATAGAAAACTCACTAACTGAACGAACCACTCGCAAACTTTGTGCATAATTTAAAAAATTACTTGCTGTAAAAAATGGTTTATAATTAAATTCATTTGGTTTACTAAAAACTAATTTTAGTTCGTCTACAGTTGAAACTGTAGTTGCCTCATTAACTGGGCCCCAACCAAAATCACCAACCATAGCAGCTGGTGTTGTTGCTGATTGTGGGACAGATGTGCTGAAATCAAACTCTCTTACATTTATTCCTGGACTGACTTGAAATGACATTATTCGTCTCCTTTTTATTATTAATGGATATTTATCATAGATATAAATATTTATAATATTTCATATTTCTATCCCCATATATCACCATTTTTATCTACTGTTATTTCTTTAGGTTGTGTATTATTTATAAAACCAAACGGTAACAGTTGGTCCTCTATATACTGAATTCGTTCTTTATATATTTCCTTTCTAATGTCAATATCCGATAAATCTTTAAAATATGGGTCAGTTGTTGTCCATGAAAACAATATTAAAGTATCTACTAAATCGTCATTACGACCACTATCTGCTTCGTATTTCAATCCCTTACTAATAAAAGAACATAATTCATCAATTGTATTAAAATCATTTATAATTAATTTATCTTCTTCTATCAATGATTTCAAGTTATAACAACCTGCCTTTTTAGTTGATTTTGTTGTTCTAAGTCCTATATTAACTTTTTTACCGTATTCATTAGATATAAACTGTCCCTTTCTGGCGTCAGTTTTAGTCATTATCATATTATTATATTCCATTTCTTCATATAATATGTCTGATATTTGTTGTCCTATATCATTAATTTCTACTAATATATATGCTTCATTATATAAATCTGCTGCAAATTTTATTATATTTGGGTATAACATTGGTGGTATTTCATTTGATCTATATGTTGCAACTTGAATATATGGCAATTCAGTTGCATCTATAATAGAAAATGCAGAATAATCCGCACCTTTAGCTCTAGACACATCAACCGTTAACCAATATATATGATCTGGAATTGGTTCATTATATATTAATAAATTATTATCATATAACTTCTTAATTGGAGTAGAATATGATAAACATTTCAATTTACTACCATTAATTAGGGTATTAGAACTTCCTAAAAATTCACACTCAAATTCTTGTTGAAATTGTAATTCAGAAGTATTATTTATTGTTAGTTGTTTCCATGTCGAATCTCTACCAGGTAATTCCGACCAATGCACCTCTAAATTTTGATATGAGCTTCTACCTTGTATAGAATCATTCCATAATTTATAAAAATGATTCATACCATATGGTGTAGATACTATAATTACTTTACTACTATTACCAGATGATATTGTTGGATAAACTGATCTAAAGAAATCTTCTGCCATTTCGTTAGGAACAAATGCAAATTCATCTAAAAATAATATATTAAATGAACTACCACGTACAGAACTAGAAGAAGTTGCAGATGCTAGAACCTTACTACCATTTTCTAATTCTATATTAGTTCTATTCCATACAACAACACCCTGTTGTAACCAAAGTGGTAATGTTTCATAACTTCTTTGCAATCTACTCAATAATTCTCTTGCAGTAGATAATTTATTAGCTAAAACAGCAATAGATATGTCTTTAGTAAATAATATTTGATGGAGGAAATAACTTATACATGTTATAGACTTACCAGATTGTCTTGCCATTTTACAAATAGTGAATCTAGATTCCATGAAAGTATTTATCATATTTTCTTGAAAATCGTACAACTCAAATGGAACAAGACCCTTATCTACATTTATAATTTTAACATAATTTTTTATAAAATATGTTGGATCATCCATACATCTAATGTATTCTTCTGTTTGTTCTTTAGTCCATTCTATTTCAACGCCTGGGGATTTTAACCGTGGATTCTGCTTATAAATCTCCATCGATATCCTTCTTCTTCTCTTTTATTAATGATAAAAAATCAGCAGTATTTCCAACGAACACATTATTATTAACAATCTCCTTTTTATTTTTTACACCTTGTCTTTTCATATCCATCTGTAATTCTATTAAATCCTTACTGAGATTACCAGTAACTTTTAATAATTGACCAACCACTTCAAATGCTCTAGGGTGTTCCGTCTCTTTAGCTACGGACAATAATGTTGCTATAGAATCTTCTCCAACTTCAATTAAATTGTTTAAAGTATTAATGGTATTATTATAATTCTCTTTAATAACAATCTCATCTTTTTTTTCTGAAGGTATAATATCTTTATTAGTATCAACAGTTTCAACTATATCATGAGATGGTTCTATACCTAACACATCATTCAACTTCTTTTCCACTTTATTCATAATTTGTAACATCCTCTGCAAATCCATAATCATCAGACGACAACTGGTCTGATTGTAAAGGTGTAGTTGATTGGTCTGAGTAATTGGTGGTGTCATCAGTAGAAGAACCCACACCAGATCCAGAAACACGAATTACATTTTTTTCCTTTGCATTACCATACAAATAACCCTTTAAGGTAAATCCTAAAGTCCATATAATTGCACGTTTAGTGAAAAAATCTCCATCATAATCATCTTCTAATGAAACAACATTTAATACTAAAGGTGTGTCCCGTACTAATGAATTATCGCTTAATTCCTTTATAGGGATATTAAATGTTGGTGTGAAATACGGTAATATTTGTTCAAGTATTTGAGTTCCATCATCCGCATTTTTTACCATTATAAATAAATCAATGTCAATATCATATGGTACTGGATGCTCTATAAATGTTTTTGACGTTGTGGTTTCTTTGTGAGTATATCCAGAAATTTTAGATAATTTACGTTCACCATCATATTGCATAGATGTTATTTCAAACGCAATCCTTGGTAATTCTATAGTTTTATCATCACCATGTATTAATGCCATAAATTTTTCACTTGGACCATATGATAACGGTACTTTAATACTCTTCTTTATAGTATCATCCGAATTGCGTCTTACTATTGTTATATCATTGAAAATAGAACCAAACGCAATCACATAATTTCGTATTATACTGTTATATTGTTCATCATTACCTAACATATTATATCCTATTAATAAGTCTCACTAAATGGGTTTTTAACTGAAAAATCTATAACTTCATCAGCTTTACCATCTATAATAATATTATCCGCAGTCACACTTGTTTCGTTGAATATATATTCATGTGTCGCGCCTAACATATATATAGACTCTGATGTATCACCTTTCACATTATTATTTTGAATAAAATTACCATTCAAATCGTTTAATTTCAATACCTTAGTACCACTATTCCATGATATAACCTTACCCGATGCTGTTAATGTGTCTATATCAACACCCTGATATACTATCTCATCTATAATAAAATCACCAGAACCAGAACCTAATGTGAAATCAACTGATACCACGTTGTCATTAATATTGGCATTATCATCAATAAATTCTAATCCAGTATCAATAACTTCATGTGAAAAATCAAATAATTCTGTAGTTATTTTATATATATATTGTTTTCCTAATTGAAAAAATGGAACATCATCTTCAATAAATGTTATTGAAAATATCTTATCAGCTAATGGAAAATATAATAAATCTCCAGCTAATGGTTGATCCATCCCAGTTTCATATTGAAATCTTTCAATAGATACGTGTGTTATTAATTGATCTTTAATTTCTAAACCAAATTTAGATAAAAAGTCACCCTCACCCGCCCAACCGTTGGCAGTTTCCACATACATTTCAATTAAAAATGAATCACGAAATTCAACTAATGTACGTTCATTAAAAATAGTGTCTTCATTCACACTATCTCGTTTTATATAATAAAAGTTTACACCATGTATTTGAATAACTTCAGAAACAACATCAGATACTAAATTCTGTTCATTAACAATATCTACTTGATTAAATATAGGATTAACTGCCATATCTTATCCAACCATGAAATCACAAGGTAATTCATACTTCAATGACATTTCTTCTTGTAATTTATTAATCATTTCTGTGGATTCTGCTATTAATCTGGCACCGCTTAACATGACACCACCAACCATTTCAACACCTTCATATTTGGATATATTTTCACCCCATTGTCGTTTTATCAACGCGGATGCGTATTCTTTCAACCATCTATCATTCCACACATCTGTATAGGTATCCGGGTCTAAGATTTTCAAAACTTCAATAATTATAACATCACCGACAGACAATTTATTCCAATCCATATCTAATGATAATTTATTTAAATGTCTATTATATCTAATAGCTATATTGTTAGTAGTATGTAATAAATCATTAATCATAGCCATATGTGAGTGAGCCATTTTATATGTTATTAAATCCAATTGATTTAAATGATAAACATCATTCAATCTCATTTGATATTCTATACTAAACATATTATTAGAATGCAATTGTGTTAATGGTATAACTCGTTTAACACCTATAATTGTATCATTAATTGGTATATATCTATTAGTGAAGTCATCTTCAACTAAAATATGTTTCATGAAAACTTTCTCAACGGCATCATAATGATAATCACGATAGTATTCAAATGCATCATCCACACGATCTTCTATTTGAGCGTCAGATACATTAATTGTGATCACACCTTTCCCAAGTTTACGTAAACAATATTCCTTGAAATCTTCTCTATTTAATAATGTGGGCATTATAGTAATCCTTTATTATGACCATCGTTGAATTGGTAAATCCGTTGTTGGCGTGGTTGGAGATGTTGGTATTACTTCTTCTATATTTATATCATCAACTTCATAAACAAATTCTATACCATTCCTCTTCATATATCCTAAAATAACGGAATCTACGGTTGCCATCGAGGATATCATCGTAGCATTACAACTACTACCACTAAAATATGGTATATCTTTGTTAATTATAATATCCGTATTATATACTTTAGGGTGATTAATATCCATAGTAACCAAACCAACACTGTCTGTAACTATTGGTAATGTACTATTAAACTCAATCATTCTATTAGTGTCCAACACGCCAGCAAACTCTGCATAAATGCTTGCCTCAGCAGAAGACATAATACTACCACTAAAATATGGCATATCTTTGTTAATTATAACATTCGTATTATATACTTTAGGATGATTAATATCCATAGTAACCAAACCAACACTGTCTGTAACTATTGGTAATGTAATAGTAGATATATGGAAAAATATTACATCGTTAACTAACACATTGTTTATATTATCAACATAAGATTCATATGACTCGGTAATACCATCAGAATATATCAAAAATACAGTTGTAGTTGATTGATAATTTCCTGTCGCCAAATCATCATTATTACTAACACATATCTCGTTCATATCAATAGGCAATACAACATCAGATACTATAGTAGATGGTGTATCTACAAACGCATTACTAACATATATATCATCTATATTTACATTAACAGTAGTTTCTATAGTATCCATTTCCACGCGATTAACATACATCGATGTTGATACTTGACTAGAACTATTAATCATATCACCAACAAAAATACTACCAACATATATCTCGTTCATATCAATAGGCAATACAACATCAGATACTATAGTAGATGGTGTATCTACAAACGCATTACTAACATATATATCATCTATATTTACAT
>Ga0257121_1001308_pt1 | contig 19128 bp, 24 predicted proteins | sample SI106_100metaG_FD_190180 | JGI IMG/M metagenome (GOLD analysis project Ga0257121, IMG submission 190180) | Marine microbial communities from Saanich Inlet, British Columbia, Canada - SI106_100 | ecosystem: Environmental > Aquatic > Marine > Inlet | place: Canada: British Columbia | collected... | reverse complement strand
GGTCAAGGGGGATTCATACCTGTGTTAGCTGCTGGATCTATTATATATAATTCATTTACATCTTCAAGTACATCTATAGCGGTAGGTAACCCAGCGGTAACGGTAACTATATCTAGAACACAATGTTCATATTATAATCCTATAAAAATTACTTTTGTAAATAAATATGGAGCATTACAAGATATATATTTTGATGCTAAAAGCACAGAGATATTAAATACAACACAAGAATCATACAAAAGTAGTAACATATCTACACAAGGAACATATTCAAAAACATCTCATCAGTATAAGACGTTAAGTAAATTAGGTAGAGAAGTAATGACATTAAATACAGGTTTTATAGATGAAGGAATGAATGAATCAATGAAGCAATTAATGTTATCAGAACAAGTATGGATGACTATGCAATCACAAGTGCATCCAGTAAATATAACAAGCCCATCCTTGCAGATGAAAACAAAAGTAAATGATAAATTAATTAATTATACAATTCAAGTAGAACATGCTCACGAACATATAGACAATGTTAGGTAATGAAGAACATACTACAACTATATATAGAAGGAAATAGAATAGACTTATTTGACGATGAATCAGTTAACATTATTCAATCGATTCAGAATGTTAAAGATATATCTAAAATATTTGTTGCATTTTCTAGAACCTTTAATGTTCCTGCATCAAAAGTAAATAACAAAGTATTTAAACACTATTATAATTATTCTATAGTTGATGGCTTTGACGCTAGACTTAAAAAAGATTCCCTATTAGAATTAAACTCTAGACCTTTTAAAACAGGAAAGATAAAGTTAAATGGAGTAGATTTGAAAGAAGGAGTACCTAATAACTATAGAATAACCTTTTTTGGTGACACAATAGATTTAAATGATTTATTAGGAGATGACAATTTAAGTTCTTTAGAGTTATCTGACTTTGATACAACTTATAATGCTTCAACTGTTAAGGATAGACTAAAGGGTGTTGGAACAAGTATTACATATTCACATCCTGATAGAACAACAGACGTAGTTTATCCAGCAGGTATTATTGCACCATTAATCTCACACACAACCAGATTATATTATCAAGACGCTGATTCAACAGATTATCCAGACTCAAATGGTGGTAATCTATATCCTAAATCTACTTCTCACCAAGGAGTTTATTATGGTGAATTAAAGTACGCTATAAAAATAGATGCTATAATAAAAGCAATAGAAGATAAATATGGCTTAACATTTAGTACGGATTTTTTTAATACTACTAACACACCTTATTATAATCTTTATTTATGGATGAATAGAAAAAAAGGTGAGGTATTTGAAGATACACAAGTAGAAAAAAGAATTAGTAATTTTTTAATAGACTACAACCAAGAATTACCTATTGTAACAAGTTATGGAGATAGGATAACAGTAGCTAACGCAACAAGTCAAGTTCAATTTTCAGTTACCATACAAGCTAACGCAGCTTTTACTGGGACTATATATATTAAAGAGAACGGGATAACAAGAGATGATTTAAGTATAAACGTAACTAATTCTACTCAAGGAACAATTACCGGTTATATGTCTAATGGTACCTATGAGGTTTGGGTTAAATCAGCAGAATCATCAATAACATTTAACACTAATTCACAATGGGACTTAGATGCTTTACAATATCCAGATGGATCAGCCACCTATCAAATGCAATCAGGAGGTTATGTGTTTAATAATACAAGAACTTTTATAATATCTGAACAAATGCCAGAAATGAAAGTTATAGACTTTTTAACTGGTATATTTAATGCGTTTAATCTTACAGCATACACTGATAATAATACAATCATAGTTAAAACATTAAATGATTATTATGAAGATTCAACTACAGTATGGGATATTACAAGTTATTTAGATACCAGTGAATCAAGTGTCAATAAAGCATTACCATATAAGGAGATAGAATTTAAATATTCAGGACTTGATACAAAACTAGCTAAACAACATGAGCAAATAAGTAATATATCTTGGGGAACAGAAGAATATTCAGGTGATGATTATTACGACTCAAGTTCAGAAACATATACTATTGAAATTCCTTTCGAACACATGAAGTATGAGAGGCTAACAGGATCTGATATACAGGTTGGTTGGTTTGTAGATGATAATAATGAACCTTACTTCGGAAATCCACTTTTGTTTTATGCTTATAAACAAACAACATCAACAACAATAAGATTTTTAGAAACAGAAAATGTAGGGACCTATGACGACATAACAGATTACTATATACCATCTAATAGTGTGGATATAGATCCAACAGAAACAGAGGTAAATATAAATTTTAAGAACGAATTAAATGAATACACTAATACTAATGAGTTTGAAAATACATTGTTTAAGGTATATTATCAAGATTATATAACAAAAGTATTCAAGGAAAATAGAAGACTAACCATTGTATATGCTTATCTACCTATAAAAATATTACAGGAATTTATATTAGCAGACATAATAGCAATATTTGATCGCAATTACAATATTAACCAGATTGAAACAGATTTCAATACTGGAAGATCTAGAATAGAATTACTAAATGAAATTACATCCTCAATTGGAGGATCTACACCAGTAGAACCAACTACAACTGATCCAAATGAATGTTTAGAGTGTTCAGCAGACTCAACATTATGTACAGTAGATAAATTAACACCTACTGCAGATAAAACTTGTGACATTGGTAGGTCTGTTACTATTGCTGGATTAACTACAGCAGAACAAAATACAGATATTGATCTTGAAGCAACACCAAATAATTTTATTGGAACTCCATCTTATTTGTGGTCCGGTGGTGATGCAGCAGGAGAAACAACTTCAACGGTAACCGTTAACGAGTCATCAACAGGAAATGTAACTTATACTTGTGATGTAACAGATGGTAGTGATAGTGCTGTGTTTTCAGATTCACATATAGTTTTATGGACACCTAAGTTCTATACAATAACATTATCAATAACTAATCAAATACAGGGTCCTCCAGCAGGTTACAATATAACAGGAAATCAGACTGGAGATACTCAAGTGTTAATAGAAGGATCTACGTACTCTTTTAATACAAACGTAAGCGCAAATGCAGGTTATACTTTTTCAACACTACCCGTAATATCAAACGCAACAGGTACAGTAGCAACAAGTAACCAAACAGTATATACAATTTTGACTGGTTCAATTCAATTATCACAATCCTATATAACAATATACGGACCAACTCAACAAACTATAAATTCTGATGCGCATTTAACCACTGTAGCAACAGGAATTACTCCAACAGCATATCAATGGTCTAGGTCTACAGATGGAGGATCAACTTATACTAATGTTAGTGGAGAGACTAATTCTCAATTTGATGCAAATGAATCTTCTGCAGGAACATATTGGTATAAAATTACAGCATCAGATTCAACAGATACAGTTGAAGATGTACATGAGGTTATATTTACAACTAGTTCGCTAATAACGTTAACATTAAACGTTGACACATCAAACATATCAGCTTCTGGCTATAGTCCTGTAGCTAATGGATTTACATTAGGAGGAAATCAAACCGGTGATACGTTAACCCAAAACTCTGGTACTGTGTTTTTGTTTAATACAACTATATCTTTAAATTCTGGATTTGAATGGGTAGGTAGTCCTACTAGTGTTAATAATGCTGGAGGAACATATACCACTAGCCAAACTGTAGACACTACTTTTACTACAGCAACAATTCAATTAATAGTTTATAATTATTATGTAGTTACAGGATGTGCTGGAGAGTCAGTAGCAGGAGATACAAAATATGTAAGAACGAGAGATACGTTCACAGTAGGGACAAGCGCAACAGGTAGTTATGTTACAATAGATAATCAATGTTGGTATACTTCATCCACAGCATTTGAAACAGATTGGGCAACTAACAATGGTATAACTATAGGAAATAAAGAAGGAACTGGATGTGCAACTTGTACAAACGTAACAACAACCGATCCTTGTCTAAATACTAAATCTTTATTTTATCTTAGATATTCTACTCAAAACGATGTTTGTGAAAATGAGCAATCAAAAGGGTATTATTATGTAGATGGTGCAAGTGTATCTCAATCATTAACTAATTTTTGTAATAGGACAAACATATATACTTATAATGATTGTACTGTTAATGCTCCAGCGGGTTATTACTCTTTAGATAGTGACAACACTGAAAGAAGATATTGGAACGGATCCAGTTTTAGCACTTGTGTAACATGTATTGATGCTAATGGATTATTCTATTTAGGTCAAGGTTGGAATCCAGCAAATCAATATTGTGATTGGTCTGGAAGAGTATTTGGGTATTATTATTTTGACAACAATGCTACATTAATTACAGCAACTAGTAACGATCACATGTATACTTCAGCAACTAATGTAGGAACACCAAATAGAGCTCTCGAAGGATTTTATACAGATGGAACAAATTATAGATATTACGAACCACCATCATTACAGGTTTGGGATCCATACGGGACATGTCCTCCAACTCCAACAACAAGTCCATGTAATACCATACCAACTAAACCAACTTTAACTAATTGGATGCAGTATGTAGATTGTGCTACGGGATTAGATCAAACATTAGTTGTTGGTCATAATGCTTCGACTGGTTTTCCTGCAGTTATACAAGTTAATACAAGTGGAGAATGTTTTAAAAATCCTACAGTAGTATCAGGAGCTCAGTCGGATGGATGGATAAATGGTCAAACTTGTGTTAGTAATACACCAGTAGATGATTATAATCATTACAACGATTGTACGTCTTGTACAGGTACTACGACAACATTACCACCTGCAACAACTACTGTTAGACCTGATAATGTGTTTGTAATGGAGAGACAGTCTGATGGGTTTAGCACATACGTTCAGTTAGATCAAACTCACCAAGTTGGAGACGTCAATTTAACCATTTCAACAGGAGGAGGAGATTGTTACGATATACAAGGAGTTGCATCAGTGCCAACACCAACTAACTATGGTACTATAACAGGAACTTGTACAACAACAACAACAACTACTACCACAACTACTATAGCTTGTGGATCTCAACTATTATATAAATCTTCAGTAGACGCTTTAACAGCATGTTGTAATACTACTGTAGCAAAATTAGTTTATATGGATTCAAATAGTATAACTACAGCCACAGCAATATACACAAGTGATACTTGTGGAACATTATTAGGAACAACAACTTTCTTTACAGATGACTTTAGTAATTATTACCAATGGAATGCAACAACAAACTCATTAACAGGACCTACAACTTGTCCATCATGCCCATAATATGAAATATATATCAGCTCAACCAGAATCAAAATACTATGAATGGCAAGTAGATACCATGATAAATTCATATATTAAAAATGGAGTAAGTGAGTTAGATATAATAATATTGTTAGGTGATAATGGAGAATATAAATTTGATAAATTAAGATCTAAATATAAGGAAGTTAGCTTTATAAGTTACCCACATAAAACAGAATCTTATGCACCTGCTATTAAACCTTATTTAATGAGTAGATATTTTAGTAGTTGTGCGTGTACGCATGGAGAACAATATTATTATGCAGATGCAGATACAATTTTATTAAATCCTTTACCTAAATTCCCTAAAGACACAGTTTTTATGTCAAACACTAGAGGTTATATTGGTGTTAAATATATAGAATCTAAAGGTAAAGACATTTTAGATATTATGTGTAATGCAGCAAAGATAGATAAAAATATAGTAAAAGATAGAGATTTAGAAGCTGGAGGAGCTCAATTCATATTTTCAGGAACAGATGGCAAATTCTGGAGAGATGTATACGTTAACTCTAATGCATTATTTAGAGAGATGAGAAAGTATAATAACGAACACAAAGATAATTACACTGACAGTTATCCTATTCAAGCTTGGACTGCAGAGATGTGGGCAACTTTATGGCAATTTTGGAAAAAGGCATATAAAACAGAAATAACTCATCTTTTAGATTTTGTTTGGTCTACAGATCCAATCTCATCATTAGAGGGTAAAAATATTCTACACAATGCAGGAGTTACTACACAAGAAGGAATGTTTAGAAAATCTCAGTGGATGAGAGAATATCCACCAAAAGATCTCAATGTAACAAAAACACATTGTAATTATTATTATTATAAGCAAGTATTAGAAGCAACATGTTAGGAAAAACTTTAGAATTATTAAGATTAGCAAAAGAAGAAGGAGTAAGAGGTGAGTATATAGATATAGCTCTCGGTAAAAACAAAATGCCTACTAGTTTAAAAGAAGTAATGATGAAATTTAAAAACAAAGAATAATGGCTCAAGAAATAGATATTGATATTAACGTAAAAACCAAAGGAGCTCAAAAGAATATTCAGAAGTTTGGTGTAGGTCTTGAAGGTATACAATCAGGAGCTAAAGCCGCAGGGAAGGCTATGTTCTCATTAAACAAAATATTTAAAGCTAATGTTGCTATAAAAGCATTCAATGCTGTGTTGGATATTCTTAAAGATACATTTATGTCTAATCAGAAAGTTGTAGACACATTTGCTACAGCTACTACAAGTTTACAAATAGTATTTAACGACTTATTTAAGTTTGTAGAAAATAATGTAGGTGTTATAACTGGTTTCTTTAAAGGAATATTTGAAGATCCAGTTGGTGCTATCGTAGATTTTGGAAATGCAGTAAAAGATAACGTAATAGAAAGATTTAATAGTTGGATTGAAACTTTAGGCTTAGTAGGAAAGGCTATAGCTAAAGTATTTAAAGGAGATTTTGCAGGAGCATTAGAGGATGTAAAAAGTGCAGGTAAAGAACTTGTAGATGTATATACTGGAGTAGACGGATCTTTTGATAAAATAGCAGAAGCGTTACCAGAATTAATTAAGAAAACAAAAGAATATGCTGGAGAAGTTATTAATGAGGCTAAAAGTGTTACTAAATTAAATAAGCAAAGAGATAAAAGCATTGTACAAAACAATATTATTAAAGAGCAAAAAGATAGAGAAGCAGAATCATTAAGACAAATAAGAGATGAGGAAAGAAATACTATAGAAGAAAGAATACAAGCTAATAACGATCTTGCTTTAGTTTTAGAAGAGCAAGCGAAATTAATGTTAGCAAATAACCAATTAGTAATTGAAGCTGCCCAAGCACAAGTTGATTTAAATGCTAATCAAGAAAACGAAATAGCTTTACTAGAAGCAAAAGCAGAAAAAGCAGCAATATTAGCACAAATAGAAGGATTTAGATCTGAACAAAAAACAAATGATTTTGCTTTAGATAAAGAAAGATTAGAGTTAGAACAAACAACCGCACAAGGTGCAATTGAAACTCAAAACATAATAAAGAAAGGACAAGCAGAGTTAATAGATAACGAAGTATTAAGGTTACAAAAGCAAAAACAAATTGCTGTAGAAGAAGAAAAAATAACAAAAGATTTACTTGAAAGTAAAAAAGCAAGTTATAAAGAAGGAACACAAGCCTTTATTGATGCAACTAATGAATTAAATAATTTTAATGCAGAAAGTGCTAATACACAAAAGAAACTAGATAAAGATATAGCAGATGCAAAGGTTTCAGCTATTACAGGAGCGTTAGGATCATTAGCTAGTTTAGTTGGTGAGAATAGTAGATTTGGAAAAGCAATAGCTATAACACAAGCAATAATAGACACTTATGCTGGTGCTACTAAAGCTTTTGGTCAAGGTGGAGTATTTGGATTCGTTGGAGCAGCATCAGTCCTTGCTGCAGGTTTTGCTAATATTAAAAAAATAACATCTACTAAAGAACCACCGTTACCAAGTTTTGCTAATGGAAGTTCAGGAGGTTCAATATCTACTCCAGCAGCAGTTACATCTAGCCCACCAAGTATAAATGTTGTAGGTGCATCAGCAGAAAGTCAATTAGCACAAACAATCGCAGGATCACAAACAAGACCAGTAAAAGCATACGTTGTAAGTACTGAGGTAAGTACTCAACAAGCATTAGACAGACAAACAGCAAACCAAGCAACATTAGGAAGAGCAAAAAGAGCTAGAGCAAATGTTCAAGGTGGTTTATAGAAATTAAAACAAAAAATCAAAAAAAATATTAATATATTATGGATATTATAGAACTTTTTATCGACGAAAATGACGAAGTATCAGGTATTGATGCAATTAGTATAGTAGAGAATCCTGCTATTGAAGAAGATTTTGTTTATTTAAAAAATCAAGAATTTAAATTAGCAGAAAAAGATTCAGAAAAAAAAATATTGTTAGGCCCAGCCTTAATTCCAAATAAACCAATATATAGAAAGAGTGGTGATAAAGAATATTATATATATTTTTCTAGAAACACTGTAAGAAAAGCAAGTGAACTATTTTTAAAGAGATTTAAGCAGAATAGATCTACACTTGAACATGAATTGCCATTAGAAGGATTAACGGTTGTTGAATCATGGATAGTAGAAGGAGAGAAAGATAAAACTAGAATATACGACATGGATGTTCCTATAGGTACTTGGATGGTTTCTATGAAAGTTGATAATGATGATGTTTGGGAAGATTTTATCAAATCAGGTAAAGTTAAAGGATTTTCAATAGAAGGTTATTTTGCTGATAAATTAGAAAGACCTAATGAGACTAATAAACTTTCAGTTTGTGATTGTGAAAATAAATTAGACTCATGTGATTGTGAAAGGCAAGCAGAAAATAAATTAAGTAAATTAAAAGATATTTTAAAGCAACAGTATGACTAGAAGAAGATATAATGTCCCTCATAAAGACCAAAGAGCTTGTTTGTGTAGAGATAGCGATACATATTCTATAGAGTGTTGTGACGATCAAGACTATATGAGACAGGGTATTGGAAACATTACCGGAACAGATAGTGAATAGTAGCAAAAAAACTATATTTTAAAAATATAACAAACGGAAATTAATTTAATTATAATAGTATGAAAGCGACAGAAATGTTAAATAAAGTGAAGAATCTTTTAGGTGTTGAAGCTAGTGAAGAAATCAAGGAACAAGAAACTCAGTTAGAGTCTCAAGAAATCCAAGAAGAAACATTAGCAGAAGATACTACAAAAGAAACATCTTCAAAGAAAGTTGAGCTAGAAACAGCTGAACTGGAAAATGGTACAATTGTCGAAGCAGACTCTTTTGAATCAGGTAACGAAGTGTTTATTGTTACTGATGATGAGAGAGTAGCTCTACCAGTTGGAGAATACATTCTCGTTAACGGTGATACTTTAATTGTTAAGGAAGAAGGTATAATTGAGAGTGTAGGTACTACAGAAGAATCTCCTGAAGAGGAAGTTCAAGCTGAGGAAGAAAAAGAAGTATCAAACTATGCTACCAAAGAAGAACTTGCAGAAGTAAAAAAAGCTGTAGACGAAATCGTTTCAATGATCGAGGAACTAAGCTATGGTAAAAAAGAAGAAATGACTTCTGAAGAAATAGATCAAAAAGAAAATTTATCTGAAGTTGAAAAAGTTAAACACAATCCAGAAAGTGAAGAAAAAACTCAATTAAAAATTCCTTCATCAAACGGAACTATGAATACTTTAGATAGAGTAATGCAAACAATATCAAATTTTAACTAAAAATAAACAAAAATGGCAGATAGTACAACATCGATAACTTCTACTTATGCAGGAGAATTTGCAGGCAAATATGTCTCTGCAGCTCTTCTAAGTGGAAATACATTAGCTAATAACTTAATAACAATTAAGCCAAATGTAAAATATAAAGAAGTAATGAAAAAAGTTGCTTCTACAAGTATTGTTAAAAACGGAGCATGTGACTTTACAGGACAAGCAGACGTATTAACTTTAACTGAAAGAATATTAACACCAGAAGAATTCCAAGTGAATTTAGAAGTTTGTAAAAAAGACTACGTATCAGACTGGGAAGCAATTCAAATGGGATATTCAACAATTAATGAAAATATGCCTCCTGCATTCTCTGATTTCTTATTAGGACATGTATCGGCTAAAGTTGCTCAAAAAATTGAAAATAATATTTGGACAGGAACTGATGCAACAGACGGAGAGTTTGCTGGATTCATTACTACTTTAGGTGCTGATGGTGACGTTAATGACGTTACAGGTACAGCATCAACTGCGGCAAACATTATTACAGAGCTTGGTAAGATAGCTGATGCTATCCCAACAGCAGCATATAGTTCTGAAGATATGACTATTTATCTACCAGCTAATATGTACAGAAACTACGTTAGAGCACTAGGAGGCTTTGGAGCATCTGGTTTAGGAGCTGCAGGGACAAATAATCAAGGTACTCAATGGTACTCAAAAGGAGCAGGTCTTCAATTTGATGGTATTCCAGTTGTATTAGCACAAGGTTTATCAAGCAATGACGCCGTAGCAGCTGAAAAATCAAACCTATTCTTTGGAACTGGTTTAATGTCAGACTACAACGAGGTAAAAGTATTAGACATGGCTGATCTAGATGGTTCTCAAAATGTAAGAATCGTAATGAGATTTACTGCTGGTATTCAGCACGCTATCGGATCTGACATTGTATTATATGCAACAGCGTAATTAAAGATTGTATAACATAAGAAAGGGTAGGTAGCTAAACTGCCTACCTTTTTTTTTAAAAAATAAAAATAATATGGCTTGTGATTTAACTAAAGGAAGAAAAGAACCTTGTAAAGACGTAGTAGGTGGAATTAAAAATATTTATATTTCTGATTTCGGTGACTATACAGCTGTTACTTACGATACTACTGATACAGATGTAGTAGATAGCGTAGGAACATCAGTTGCTAGTTTTAAATACGAAGTAAAAGGAAATTCTTCATTTGAACAAACAGTAAATGCTTCTAGAGAAAACGGAACAACTTTCTTTGAGCAAACATTAAATCTTACACTTAAAAAACTTACAAAAGAGGATAACAAAGAGTTAAAATTATTAGCTTATGGTAGACCTCACGTTGTTGTTGAAGATTATAATGAAAACCTATTTATAATGGGATTAGAAAACGGAGCGGATGTAAGTGGAGGAACAATAGTAACAGGAGCAGCAATGGGTGACCTTTCAGGTTATACATTAACGTTCACTGCACAGGAAAAAGTTCCAGCAAACTTTATAGAATCAGCTGCAGATGTAGATACTGCATTGACTAATGCTGGGTTTGCTACTCCAACTGAAGGAACTAACTCTTAATAATTCCTTAAAACTTGATAAAGAAGGCACTAATTGGTGCCTTTTTTTATGCTTAATAATTAACAAAAAAACATTTATTTTATTGTATTAGTATGATAATATTACAAAGCTCAACAAGTTCTCAAACAATTAACTTTATACCAAGAGAATATACAACGGCTGAAACTGACATTTATAACATATCAATTATAAATGAAACAACAAACAAATCAGTATATGATGAAGACACAAACGCTTTTACTTTGCTAGATTATTATTATACATACTCTGCAGCGTTTACAAGAGTGGTAAATTCAGCAACGGTATCCAGTTTTGATGAAGATACTTTTTACGTTTTAACAATTAAAAAAAGTGGAAGTATTATTTATAAAGATAAAATATTTTGTACTAATCAAACCACAACAGATTATACTGTTAATTATAATCAGTACGACGAGCAAGAAACAACCAACGAATTTATAGTATTATAATATGGATAATTTACACATAGTCACGTTAGCAGAATATAACAGACCTAAAATAAAAGAACAAAACAATAGAGATTGGGTGAGTTATGGGGACAATAACGATTATTATTCTTATTTGATTAAACTCTTTATAAATTCAGCTACTAATAATGCTATTATTCAAGGAGTATCACAAATGATTTATGGAAAAGGAATAGATGCGTTAGATAGCTCATCTAAACCTAACGAATATGCTGCAATGAAATCTATATTTAATGATAATGATTTAAGAAACGTAATTTTAGATTTAAAATTGTTAGGAGAAGGAAGTTTCCAAGTATTATACCAAGATAAAAAAGTAGTAAAAGCAGAACATTTTCCAAGACAAACATTAAGAGCAGAAAAATGTAATGATGATGGAGAGATCGAAGCGTACTATTATTTTCATGATTGGACTAAGATAAAACCAAGTAGCAAACCAAAGAGAATATCAGCTTTTGGTTTTGGTAACGGGAAAGAACCAGAGATTAAAATAGTAAAAAGATACGTAAGTGGATATGATTATTATTGTCCAGTAGATTATCAAGGAGCATTAGCTTATGCGGAATTAGAATCCGAAATATCTGATTATTTAATTAATGATGTTCAAAATGGATTTTCAGGAACTAAAGTTGTTAATTTTAATAATGGAGTACCTGATAGAGAAAAACAATTGCAAGTTAAAGGCGATGTGATGAACAAGTTAACAGGTGCAAGAGGAGAAAAAGTAATTATAGCGTTTAACAATAATGCAGAGAGCAAAACAACAATAGATGACGTTCCTTTAACAGATGCACCAGCTCATTATCAGTATTTATCCAATGAGTGCTCTAATAAGCTAATTATAGGCCACAGAATAACGTCTCCATTACTTTTAGGTATAAGAACAGAGAATAATGGATTAGGTTCAAATGCAGAGGAAATCAAGACTGCATCTTTGTTATTCGATAATGTAACTATAAAGCCTTACCAAGATCTAATAACTGAGTGCATGAAAATGATTCTGAGTGTAAATGATGTTAGTTTAAAGTTGTATTTTAAAACCCTTCAACCTCTTTCTTTTATTGAAACTGATAACGCAGTAACAGATGAAGCAAGAGAAGAAGAAACAGGAATAAAATTATCAGAAGAGCTATATAATGATGTTCCAAAAGAACATATTAATGAATTATTAGAAAAAGGTGAAAATGAAGAAGATTTAATTAAAGATGGTTGGGAGTTAGTAGATTCAAGACCTGTAGAATATGAACAAGAAGAAGGTTTGGACAAAATGGTAGGATTAGCGAGTACAGGTACTGCTAGACCAAACGCGAAATCAAAACAAGATGGTGAAAATGAAGAAGGATTTAGATTTAGAGTAAGATACCAATATTCACCATTAAAAACTACTAAAAGAAAAATTAAAGATAAAATAGTAGACGTTACAAGAGATTTTTGTGACAAAATGATCACTGCAAAAAAACTTTATAGAAAAGAAGACATAAAACAAATGTCTAACAAACCTGTTAACGCGGGATTTGGAGTAAAGTCATCAGCAACATACGATATTTGGTTCTATAAAGGTGGAGCTAATTGCCATCATTTTTGGATGCGAAAAACATTTATGAGTAAAAAAGAAGGTTCAAATCCGGATGTTAAGAATCCAAACGCAGATATCTCGGTTAACAAGGCAAAAAAAGAAGGATTCAAACCAGAAAAAAATAATATAAAGGTGGCAAAGAGACCTATTGATATGCCAAATAACGGATATAAAAACCCTAGATAAAAATGGCACAAGCATTATTAATTAGTAGAAAAGACATAGTAAAATTCACAGCAATGAACGGTAATGTTGATACTGATAAATTTATTCAATTTATTAAAATAGCACAAGACATTCATATACAAAATTATCTAGGTACAGATCTATTAGATAAAATAGAAGCTGATATAATTGCAAGCAGTTTAACTGGAGATTATTTAACATTAGTTACTGACTACGTTAAACCAATGCTAATTCACTGGGCCATGGTTGAATATTTGCCATTCGCAGCATACACACTCGCAAACAAAGGTGTATATAAACATTCAAGCGAGAATGCTGTAAATGTAGACAAAGTGGAGATTGACTTTCTGATAGAAAAAGAAAGAAATCTGGCTCAGTACTATACTGATAGATTTATCAGCTATATGAGTTACAGTAGTAGCTCCTTTACAGAGTATAATAGTAATTCTAATAGTGATGTGTATCCTGATAAAGATGCAAGTTTTGAGGGATGGGTATTATAAAGAAAAAATACAAACCTAAATCATATAATATAGCTAGACTAAAATCTTATATATTTGATAAGGTAAAGAATAACAAAAAATTAAAAAACTTATTGTAATAATATGAGTTTCGGTTCGATATATGACGTATCTTGGTGGGGATTAACAAATGAATCAAATGGTTGGGGTAACATATACCCTTTTGATGCAGATGGATCTAATTTTAGAGCAGATACAACATTAGTATTGGCAGACACAACAAATTATACAGGAGATCAAACAATATTTTAAAAAATGGCAAAACAAACAATTAATATAGGAACAACAGCAAATGATGGAACTGGTGATCCAATAAGATCCGCATTTGACAAATCAAACGATAACATTACAGAGTTGTATACATTACTTGGTAATGGAACTACACTATCTATTAGTGGAGATGCAACAATGTCAGCAGGAGCAGTGGCAATAGCAGATAACGTTGTTGGTGCTGATGAATTAAATGTATCAGGGGATGGCTCGGCAGGTCAAGCACTATTATCTGATGGCGATGGAACTATGTCTTGGGGTTCAGCAGGAAATACATATACAGCAGGAGATGGAATTACTTTAAATACATTGGAGTTTGATTTGGATGCAGGATTAACAACTGTAACTTCTATTTATAATACAGCCTTAAAAGTCGGTAGAGATGCAAGTGGTGATTGGATTGATTTTGGAACTGATGACCAAATTAGTTTTCACGTAGGTAATGCAGAGGAAATGAGATTAGAAGCTGATGGAGATTTACATACAGAGGGAGATGTAATTGCTTATTCTACAACAGTACCATCAGATGAGAAATTAAAAGATAATATTCAAACTATTGATAATGCTATTGACAAATTAAAGCAAATCAAAGGTGTAACATTTGAATATAAAAAGAATGGTAAAACTTCGGCAGGTATTATAGCACAAGATTTAGAAAAAGTATTACCAGAGGTTGTAAGAGAAAAAACAAGTTTAGATGGTTCTCAAACATACAAGACAGTAGATTATAATGGTGTAATTGCTATTTTAATTGAAGCTGTTAAGGAATTAAGTGATAAATGTAATAATTGTAAAAAATAAATAGATATGGCACTAGAAGGGACAATAAGATTTTATGAATGGCAAGAGGATTTAAATGCTGAACCAAATATTATAGAAAATGTACAAATTCCTGATAATTTACCTGAAAATCATGCTCAGTATGAAAACAGAGGCAAGATTGTAACTGTAACTGAACATCCACAGGTAGAAGTTTTAGTACAAGAAGAAAAAGATGTTTATGTTCTTATAGAGATGTGTGCTATACATTTAATTGATTTTATAAGAGATCATGAAAATGCAATAGAATCAAAACATTTTAATGTTCAATATAAGTTTAATGTATATTTTGACAAAGAAACAAGAACAAAAAATTTATATGACAGAATGATGGAAATAGAAGGTGATACAGTACACATTGATAATATATCAGAAGAAGATTTAAATAACAAAAATCTACTAGCATATTGTTATGACCATTTAAAACAGAGAAAGGGTTGTGAAGATTTAGTAGATGCTTAAAAAAATTAAATTATGCCAGTACCAAGTTCAGGACAATTAAGATTAAGAGCAGATATAGCATTAGAAGTAGATGGAAGTGCTACTGGAGACAATGTATCATTAGGAACATTGGCAGATACAGCAGGTTTTACTACACCTCCTGATACTATGGCTGAGTTTTATGGTTACACATCATGTACTGCACCTAGTATTACTACAAATTCTTTAGACAATGTAAGTTACACATCAATGAGAGCAAATGGTAATGTTACTGCTGACAATGGATGTACAGTAACAGAAAGAGGATTTTATTTTGGAACTAGCACCAACAGGACTAGCAACACTAAATACACAAGTGGTAGTGGTACTGGTAGCTATAATAGGACATTTTCAGGTTTAACTTCAAGTGGAACAACATATTATGCATGGGCATATGCTATAAATTCAGCAGGAGAGACATCAGGATCTAGAGTTCAAGCTAGTACACTAACACCTGCAACATACACAGTCCAATATACTTATACTGGCAGACATCAATGGGAATCTCCACAGGAACAATCATGGGCGCATGCACAAATGTCAGCAAATGCTAATTGGTCATCATATGCAAAGGCTCAATACCATCACAGTAGTTATGGTTGGTCATCATATGCATCTCATACTAATAGTTGGTATCAAAGCACCAGACCAACATCAGGATATAATCCAACTATGAATGATGTAAGGTATAAAAGAACTGACACTGGTGAATTGACAGAACATAGAACTCAACATCAAGCAAGTTTGACAGCAGGTAGTGTTCCAGGCTATTGGAGTTTTTCAGTAGTTGAAGGAGGTCAGTACCAAATCCCATCAGGGTGTACAAGTGGAGCATCAGTTTCAAATAGTTACAACTCACTTTCAACATCAGGGTGTAATGTAGGATGTGGTACATCTTCACAATTTAACTGTAATTGTGGAGGATCTACAGCATGGAATTCATCCTCAGCAATTGCTGCATGGGCAGGTGGAGCAACTTCAGGTACTACTACAATGACAAAAGAAAATTCAAGAACTTGTTAAAATGATATAAAATGACTTACATTAGCTTTAAACCAACAATAATAGGAATAATAGTTTATATAATATCTATGACACAATTAAATGAGGTATTACAAGCATTATTAATAGTAGCTACATTGGTTTATACAGTTATCAAGATAATACAACTTTTAGATAAATTCGATAAAAAATAAATTATGGTAAGAATATTAAGATACATAGCAATTAAATTAGAAAAATTTAATATTGCAGTCGCTAAAGGCTGGAATAGATGGCTTGGTAAAATAAAAATGTAATTTATGTCTAATGAAATCATATTTTAGATATAGTGAATTTGACTCACCTGACTTTCCTGATAGTGGTTATAATATGGATCCAACCTTTTTACGCATGCTCAACTATGCACGTCAAATTGCAGGGATACCATTCAGGATTAATTCAGGATTCAGAACTACAGAACATAATGCAAAAGTGGGAGGATCGGAGAATTCATCACATTTACATGGATTCGCTGCCGATATACATGCAACATCCAGTACAGCAAGATACGAAATACTATCAGCACTTATCAAAGCTGGATTCTATAGGATAGGAATAGCAAACACATTTATACATGTAGATGCAGATCCTAATAAAATACAAAAAGTAATATGGACATATGATTAAGATATTAAAAGCTTTATTAGGATTAAGAGGTAATGGTGGTTCTGGTTTAGGACTAGAAATAAGAGAACTTATAAAGGGAAAAGAAATAGACCCACAGAAGTTAATTGAACTGCAAGGAGAAATCAACAAAGTAGAAGCTCAGCACAGAACAATCTTTGTAGCTGGTTGGAGACCTTTCATAGGATGGGTTTGTGGTGTAGCATTAGCATACAACTTTGTATTAAGAGATTTACTAATATGGTTTATTGGACCTGAACAGGTACCTCCAGCATTACAGATGGAACATTTAATGACAGTATTAATTGGTATGTTAGGGCTAGGAGGAATGAGGACTTTTGAGAAACTAAAAGACAAAAGTAATTAACACGCTGAGTGGCTAGAAATATTATATCTATATATAACTTTAAACCAAAGAAAAAAAGACCAGGGGTACACTCTAAGAATGCTAGTCGAGGTCAAACGGGTTATAAGAATAAGTATAGAGGTCAAGGACGTTAATTATATTGTAAATAACTTTGTTTAGTCGTTTATTTACTTTATCAAAAAAAGTGAGTAAATTTGGTGGGTAGTGGTATTATAAAAAATTATATATAATTAATTATAATGTAAAATGGAAGAAGTAATAAAAATTGCAAATAATATATATAATAGTAATATTACTATAAAATATAAAATAGACGACTTATTAAGGTTAGACGCGATACAATATACAAACCTCGGTAGAGAAAGCACGAAAGAAGAAAAAAGAATCGTAAAAGAAAATAGTAAACAAATATATAAGATCATTCAAGAGTTATCACCCGAAGTAGGTGACCAGTTAATAAAAGCTTTAGATGGCTAAAAAACTATCAAGAAAAAAATTAGTAAATAAATTAGACAGTGTATTTAGTTTATACGTTAGGCAAAGAGATTCCGACTCTAACGGTTATTGTAAATGTATTACGTGTGGAGAATCAAGTCATTGGAAAAAAATTCAAGCTGGCCATTTTATAAGCAGGAAACATTATGCAACTAGATGGGATGAAGAAAATGTTTATGCACAATGCATAGCGTGTAATGTGTTTAGATATGGTGAACAATATAAATATTCTTTATCTCTTGGTCAAAAACTGTCAAAAAGATTATTGAGTAAGTCAAGGGAAATTGTTAAATTTACTAATTATGAATTAGAAGACATGATAGAAAAGTATAAAAAGAAATTAAAATCTTTCGAAGGCTCTTAACTTCGATTGTTCTTTGTTTTTTTGAAAAGGAGGGATATTAATTTATCCCTTTTTTTTTATTTACATTTTTTTTATGTAATTTAGACTTATGATAGTACAACATTATATAGAATTAGTTCAAAAGCAACAAAAAGAAATTGAACAGTTAAGAACAACATTATTTGAAGTAATGATGATAGATAAGCTATCTAAAGTTAAAAAGCAAATAATTATAGATAAATTTTTTACAAATGACACAGAACAATAACCCGAATAGAATTAATACAACACAAGATTCTATTAGTAAACAAGGAGCTGTAGATAGAGCTACCGAAATAGCACTTAATCCTATATGGAGAAATGCTACCGATGACGAGAAAACACGAATACTAGGAGATATAAGTCTTATAGGAAAGTACCTTTATTTCGAGAAGAACCTGTTACCAACAACAGATGATTATAAAACACTTTATAATCTAACAGATAAAAAAGAAAAATAAATAATATGAAAAATTAAATAATATGATACAAACCGGTGAAATTATAAACATACTTAATTCAGAAACCGTAGGGCAAGCACCTAAAACAATGACTATAAAAAAAATTATAGTAAAAACAAAAGGTGAATACCCTCAATCTGTTGCTATTGATTTTATGAATAAAAACATAGATAAATTAGCACAGTTTAAAATCG
>Ga0257121_1001307_pt1 | contig 19141 bp, 27 predicted proteins | sample SI106_100metaG_FD_190180 | JGI IMG/M metagenome (GOLD analysis project Ga0257121, IMG submission 190180) | Marine microbial communities from Saanich Inlet, British Columbia, Canada - SI106_100 | ecosystem: Environmental > Aquatic > Marine > Inlet | place: Canada: British Columbia | collected... | reverse complement strand
AGCTAAAAAGACTGCAGCCAAAAAGAAAGTAGCAAAAAGAAAACCAGCTAAAAAGACTGCAGCCAAAAAGAAAGTAGCAAAAAGAAAACCAGCTAAAAAGACTGCAGCCAAAAAGAAAGTAGCAAAAAGAAAACCAGCTAAAAAGACTGCAGCCAAAAAGAAAGTAGCAAAAAGAAAACCAGCTAAAAAAACTAGACGATAGTTAATTCTTCATCTGAGATTTATTTTAAAATATTAAAATGGGTTTTATTTTACAAAATTTATGATGAATAAACGCGGTATTGTTGTTTTTGTAATTGGTTTTATTTTAATTGGAATTTCACTTTCTCTTGCGGCATCTGTTATTCCCTCTACTCTTGACGGTCCTGATGATTTGTCTTTGGCTTCTTTGTTTGAAGGTGTGTTTGATGAGATTTCTGATGAAATTCAAATTATGCCTGGTGATACCATTTATGTCTCATATGGGGTATATTCTCAAAATGTTCCTTTTTTGTGGGGAATTCAGATACTTGATTACAAACAAGGTGATGAATTATCAATAAATATTTCAAATATTTTTGGCGATAATTATGGTGAATTTATTCAAACAGAACCAATTTTGTTTGAATCCTTAGATATTTCACAACCTGATACATTGAATTTTGAAATTCAAAATACTGGCACTAGGGATATTCTTGTAGTAACTATGTTTTCTGAAGATCCTGAAAACTCTGATATTTTTACAGACTCTAATTCTCCTGTAAATAATATGATATTTCCTTTGATTGTTTCTGGTATGTTGTTAATTTTTGGAATTATAATTTTCATTATTGGTGTGATCATTATACTAGTAGATCTAAAAAATTACCAAACCACTAAAAGAAAATTTTGAAAATAAAATAAATTTTGTATTGTTGTATGTTTATTCAGGGTTGATTTGCATTTGACCAAATTTGCCTTTTGTTAATGAGACTTCACCTTTGAATTCATTGGTGTATCCATTTGTAATGACTACTACATCTCCAACATTAACTGCTTTGATGTCGTCACCCCATAATGTCAATTTCATTTGGTCATCTTCTGATTCACCGTCAGCTATTACTGCATCACAGACATCAACTGTTCCTCCACTTTTGAGATTTACAGTTCTTGGGTCTCCTTTGCTTTTAACTTCAGATTTAACATTTACCCCACTACGCATTTTTTTTGCTTGTGCAATTGGTATAAATTCTGCCATGTTATTTTGAGTCAATTACGCACGATTATAAGCTTTGTTAAAAAATCTGGGAAATTATGGATCATTTTTCAATTTTAATCAAAATAGTAATTGAAAAATATCAGTCAATATTGAATTACATTGCAGAGGTATCGAAGCCCGGTCAACCGAGAGGGACTCAAGATCCACACATTGGAAATCCCTTCTCTCAGGAGTTCGTGGGTTCGAATCCCACCCTCTGCACTATTCTTATTCAAATTAAAAATGACAAGATCTAAAAATTCTTAGAATTATGCTGTAAGTGATTTTACTTTGGTGATTGAATGCATTGAAATTTCTTTATGCATGTCTGCAACACTTTCATCCTTGAAAGCTAGATTGCATCTAAAACACTTCCAAGATTCAGTGGTCATATTCTATAATAGGCATAAATGCTTATAAAGATATTGCATGATTGATCCAATTTGTTACAATACATGATCATTGTTTTGAAAAACATGTAATTTTTATAATTTTTTAGAAATTAATGAAATTATCTTATGACTGTATGCCAAAATAAGGGGTTAGAAACAAAAATGGTAGTATGATATTGTAAATAATATGGATATTTTTGAAATTTTTGCAGAATATTCGTATTTAGGAATTTTTTTAGTCATTCTTGGAGTAAATATTTCTCCAATATTGATGCCACCTAGTTGGATTGTACTAACGTCATTTTATCTTCTTGATCCGACCTTGAATGTTATTTTTCTTGCAGTGGTAGGTGCAACTGGTGCAACTATTGGGAGATATTTTCTTAAAAAAATTAGTGGTGTTTTTAGAAAATTTGTTGGAACAGAACAAAAATCTAATCTTGACATTATTGGCAATTATCTAAATAAGAAAAAATATGGTTATCTGATTGCATCATTTTTGTTTGGTGCCACTCCATTACCAAGCAATATTTTATTTATTACATATGGATTAATGCGCACCAAAAATATTGGAATTTATATTGGATTTTGGTTTGGACGAACTATTTCCTATATTGTTATGATTTATTTTAGCGATGCTGTATTGAGACCCTTCTTTGAAATCTTTGAAGATAGACTAGTTGGAATTTTATTAATTGATGGGGTGGGAATTGGTTTGATTATTATTTTTGCATCAATTAATTGGACTGTTTTAATTACTGAAAGAAAAATTAAATTTGTGAAACCTAAAATCTGGAGATTGTAAATGTCTGTTATTAATTCTATTTCAAATGATGTTAAAAAAATAATAGAAAATGATTCTGCTCATGACTTTGAACATATGATGAGAGTTTACAAAAATGCCCAAAAATTATGTAAAAAAGAAAAAGTAACTGAAAAATTGGTATTGTGTGCGGTGTTATTGCATGATATTGTGTCTTATCCAAAATCTGATAAACGCTCCAAAAATTCTTCCATAGATAGTGCAAAAAAAGCAAAAATCATTCTTAAAAGATATAATTTTACTGAAAATGAAATTATTATTATTTCAGATGCAATTCGTGACCATAGTTTTTCTCAAAAGAAAACTCCAAAAACTATTGAAGGGAAAATCCTTCAAGATGCTGATAGATTAGATGCATTAGGTGCTATTGGCATTGCTAGAGTTTTTGCAACTGGTGGTTCACTAAAAAGACCTTTTTACAATATTGATGATCCATTTTGTAAAAAAAGAAATGCTGATGATAAGACTTGGACTTTGGATCATTTTTTTCAAAAATTATTAAAACTAGAATTTTTAATGAATACAAAATCTGGAAAAATAGAAGCAAAAAAAAGAACTAGAATTTTAAATGAATATCTGAAACAACTAAAACAAGAAATTTAATTGAAAAATATTTTCTAGAGTTTAACCCAACTGAAAAATTGTATCTTTTATTCCTGTCATTCGTTTGCTTAAAATCATCTTCATTTCATCCATTTCTAATTCGCTAAATGTTCTCCTGCCACTATCTCCTACTTGAGTAACAAAAATTCCCATACTTTCTCCAAAAATCATCCCTATAGCAAAATCATCTCCATTTTTATCATTTAGTAAATTTTTGAGTGAATCACTTCGTGCTAATGATATGATTGGTTTAATGTTTAATTCAAATTTATCAATTAATGTATCAAATAGATCTTTTTCGATGTCACTAAGTGGCATACGTAGATGGATTACTTCATAGTATTATATTTTATGATTTTATGAATAAATTATCAAATGAATCTCTTATTTTATCCATAATCGACATATCTATCATAACGTGTTTCAACTTCATCATTTTCCCCTGATGTTATTTTTTCATATACGTCCTTTTTTCTCATTTCGATGTATTTGCGAATCTCTAGAAATTCATCTTCTGTTGGATATGAATTAAAGACTGGTTCAACCATTTTTAGATATTCTAGAGTTTTTTTTCTATATTCTTCTCTAGTTGGTTTTTTAATTCCTTTCATTCTGAACCAAACAACTGCCCAACTTGAGCCTAGAACATATGGTAATTGATCAAATGCTCTCTCGACTTCATAACGTTCGTCGTTTCTCATGATTGTTGTAAAAATCTTGAAGCAGATTTTGCAAAATATGTTACTATCATATCCGCTCCTGCTCTTTTAATTGATGTTAGTATCTCTGATGTAATTTCATCCTCATTTACATATCCTAATTGGGAAGCTGCTTTTACCAATGCATATTCGCCAGAAACACTGTATGCTGCAACTGGAACATTAAATTTTTTCCTTGTTTCTGAAATTATGTCTAAATAAGATAGTGCAGGTTTTATCATAACTATATCTACTCCTTCTTCAATATCTGTTTCTACTTCCATCATTGCCTCTCGCGCATTTGTATAAGGAACTTGGTATGTTTTCCTGTCGCCAAACTTTGGTGCACATTCTGCAGCATTTCTAAATGGTGCATAAAAGTTTGAACGGTGTTTAGCTGAATGTGACATTATTGAGACATCTGTGTATCCATTTTCATCAAGTGCTTTTCTAATTGCAGCCACTTGCCCATCCATCATTGCTGATGGTGATACTGTATCTACTCCAGATTTTGCTAGACTAACTGCAATTTTTGCAAGTGTCTCTAAACTGATATCGTTATCTATTTTATCCCCTGAAATAATTCCACAATGTCCTGTGGATGTAAACTGACAAAGACATACATCTGCCATTATTACAATTTTATCTCCAAATTTTTCTTTAATTTGAGAAATAGCTCTTTGAACAATTCCATTATCCTCAAATGCTGATGTCCCTGCTTCATCTTTTTGAGTTGGAATTCCAAATAACATGATTGCAGGAATTCCTAAATCAATTATTGTTTGAACTTCATCATTGATGTCCTCAATTGGTAATCTCTCAATTTCGGTCATTGATTCTACTTTGACTCTTTCTTTGAGATCTTCTTGTACAAATACAGGACAGATGAAATCTTTTGGAGATAGTCTTGTTTCTTGCACTAGTTCTCTCATTTTGTCTGAAATTCTTAATCTACGTAGTCGTTTTGTAGGAAATGACATGTTAGAAATTCATTTTGGGTATGATATAATCCTAATCTGCCTGGTTCTGTTTATAGTCAAATAGTTTACTTGCCAATTCCACAACATCTGGCTTTCCTTGCTCAGATGCTTTTCTGATATTGTTCATTGGAGTTGAAACAATACTTTCCACAACAGCTTTTGTTAATTCCTCGATAATTTTGATCTTTTTCTCATCTTTTTCATCCAGCATAGATAGTGCTTTTTGTAATTCTTTTACTCGTAGACTGTCTATATTTTTGAAAACGTCTTTTACAAGTGGTTCTGCATCTAGTCTTTTCATTGAGGCCTCTAATACAGAAACTTCCTCATTAATTATATTTTCAACTGTTTTTACTTTGTTTTGACGTGCATTCATGTTCTTTTCAACCATTTCAGCAATTTGATCCAAGTTCATCAATTTGACCCCTGCAATTTTTGCTACTTTTTCATCCACTGTTCTTGGATTTGATAAATCTAAAATCATCATTCCATTCTTTTTCCCATTAATTGCTGCAGTAATTTTTTCAAAAGTTACAAGAAAATATGGTGCAGTTGTTGCAACAAAAATTATATCAAATTCTCCAAATCCTGATAAGACTTGCTCAAATTTTACAGCCTCCCCTCCCATTGTTTCACAAAATGTTTGTGAACGTCCAATTGTTCTACTAGTTACATTAAATGCATAACCTCTTCTTTGCAAAGATTTTGCAACAAGGGTTGATACTTCACCTGTTCCAATCAGTAGAATTTTTTTTGTTTTTAATTCATCAATGTTTTCTTCTGCAAGTTTTACTGCCATGGAACCAACTGAAATTCCACCTTTTCCAATACCGCTGGAATTTCTAATTCTTGTTCCCATTCTAATTGCTTTATCAAATAATGTGTTGAGGTGCTGGCCTGATGCTTTAGTTTCTCTAGCTAATGTAATTGATTTTTTTATTTGTCCTAGAATTTGTTCTTCTCCTAACACCATGGAGTCTAATCCTGATGTCAATTTCAAAAGATGATGTAATGCTTCTTGATTTTCAACAAATTCTACATTTTCATTAAATGACTCTTCTTCAAGACCTGTAAGTGATGCCCATGTTTTTTTAATTTTTTCAGTTTCTGTATTTTTTGATTTTCCAAATAGTTCTATTCTATTGCATGTCTGAATAATCACACATTCATCTAATCCTGAGTCTTTTTTGAATTTCTCATATGCAACATCGATATCTTTGATGGTAAATTGTTCTAAAATATGGATTGGTGAATTACGAAAAGTTACACGTGCATTGATTATATTTTGAGTCATTTCCATTTTTCTAGCATTAGTATTGCCTGCTTTTCAGCTTTTTTTATCTGACCTTCTTTTATTAACTGTTCAATCTTTTTATCACTCATGATAGAGTGGAGATACTCTTTTCTCTTTATCTGAGTTTGAATTGATTTCTTTGCAAGGTTTCTTGCGATCTTTTGAATTTTAATTTGAGCAATGTCTTGTTTTGTAATAATTTTTTTGAATATTTTTTCTGATTTTGATTTTAGTTTTTTTGACATTGCAGGACTTTTTCCTCCTGTGAAAATTGCAATTTGTACCGTGTTTTCAAAATCGATAATTGCAGGATTTGAAAAATCACTTTCTTCGGGGTTATCTGAACTATATGCGATAATTTTTAATTTTTTTGCAGCGGAAATTATTTTTTGATTAATTTTTTTGTCAGTTGTAGTTGTGATCACCATGTATGGTTTTAATTTTGAAATGAATTTTGCATCTTGAATCTTTTGTTTTTTTAATGTTATTTTCTTTGATTTTGATAATTTGGTAATTTTTGAATTTATCTTATCGCTAATTACTATAATTTTACAGTCTTGTTTTAGTAAAGAATTGATTCTTTTTTCTGCTTCCTCCCCGCCACCAATAACGATGATTGTTTTGTCTTGAAGATTCAGATTAACTATCATCGATCAAAAAGCCTTCGGTTTCTATTTATGTATTAAAAATACATTCAGAAAATCCTAGTTACGTTTTTAATTGAATGTACGTCATCGATTACATGACTTCTATGGATGATTTGGATAAGGAAATTCTTAATGAAATACAATGGTCATTTCCGCTTGTAACCCGTCCTTTTGATGCTATTGCTAAAAAATTCAATACTACTCCTGAAATTATTAAAGAACGTCTAAACAGTCTAAAAGAAATTGGTGTCTTAAGACAACTCAGTGCTATATTTGATACAAGAAAACTTGGATACACAAGTTCTCTTGTTGCAATGGAAATTGAATCTGATAAACTAGAAGATGTTGCTAATCAAATTAATCGTCATCCTGGTGTTAGTCATAATTATGAACGTGATCATCAATTCAACTTGTGGTTTACTTTAGCTGTTCCTCCTGGAATTGATTTGAAACAAGAACTTGAAAAATTCAACGTACTAAAGGGAATCAAAAAAGTTAGAATGCTTCCTACTTTACAATTATTCAAAATTGGTGTAAAATTAGATTTAGTTGATGAAAAAAAACATGATATTGCTCCCACTGAAGAAAAAAAAGAAATTAAAGAAACAAAATTTGAACCAACTGAACAAGACAAAGACTTTATCCGTGAATTACAAAAAAACATGGACATTATTGATGAACCATTTGTAAATGCTGCAAAAAATCTTGGATTAACTGAAAATGAAGTCTTTGAAAAGATGAAACATTATGAAGATATTGGTGTGGTGAGAAGATTTGCAGCTATTCTACGTCATAGACAAATTGGATTTACTGCAAATGGAATGATAGTTTGGAAAGTAGATGATGATAAAATATCTGAAGTTGGTTCAAAACTAGGTTCATTTCCTCAAGTCAGCCATTGTTATGAACGTCCAACATATCCTGATTGGCCATACAATGTGTTTTCGATGATTCATTGTAAAACTCAGGATGAGGCATATGATGTGGCAAAAACAATTCAAGATCAAATCCATGTTGATGATTACAATATTTTATTCAGTACACGTGAATTCAAAAAAACACGTGTTGAATATTTCGTAGAGAGTTCTTTTAGTATAGAAAAAACAATTACTACTTAGATTTCATTTTCATCGTGACCTACAATGTGAACTGTACAAAAATACTGGTCATTCATGTTGCAATAGTATAGTGAATCATCCCCACACATCTTACATGGTGGTTTTTCATCTAATTCTGAGAGTTTTGTGTGATAAATTTTAGTTTTAGGTGTGATGTTTGAATTTTTATAGATTCTAGTCATTGTGGAGAAATATTCTGACTGAATTGAGTTTAATGCCTCATCATTGTTTATTTTTTTAATGATTGCATTCCATTTTTTATAATTGCCAATTTTGGCAAGTTTCATTTTTTCTATAACTTCTAAAGTTTTTTGAGAATCTATTTTTTTATTCATTAATTGATTAGTTTGCAGGAACAGTTGCTTTTAATTCATAAGATGGCCATGAATTATACAATTCTTCAACTTCTTTCATATCTGAGTCTGAAATGTATTTTCCATCTGACATTTCAGCATAATTGACGATTTCTTCTTCGCTAATCATTGTAGGAAGTACTGTTGCAAATCCTTTTTTTGTCATCATGTATTTCATTGCAAATTCTGTAACGTTTAATCCATTTCTTTGTGCAATAGGTTTGAACTGTTCAACTTTTTCCAATGATGCTTTGAGCCATTCTCTTTTTCTTACTGATCTATGATCATTGTCGTCAAATTTTGTATCTGCATTAACTTTACCTGTGAGAATTCCTGATGCCTCTGGAACTCGCACTAGAATTCCAACATTTTTTTCTTCTGCTTTTTTCATTAATTCATTTCCTGGCGTTTGTTCTAAAATATTGTAAACTGTTTGAACTGCACTAAGGTTTGGTCTATCCATCGCCTCTAATCCTTCTTGTGTCCAGCCTATTGCCGGACCCAAAGCTACTTGGTATGTTTTGATTGATTGGTCTTCAACAAAACTATCTAGAACTTTGAAAATTGAATCATCTCTGAGCATATCTAATTTTGGATTATGTAATCCATACATGTCTACATGGTCTGTTTGTAATCTTTCTAAACTATTTCTTAAAGCTAATCTTGTAAAATCTTCACTAAAGTTTTGTGGTAGTTCTTTGTGACCTATTTGCTCTACTTCACTAAAATCATAACCGTATTTTGTTGATATGACTATTTCATCTCTCATATCTTTGAAAACCTCTCCGATGAGTTTTTCACTTAATCCTTTACCATACAAATCACCTGTTTCAAAAAAGTTTATTCCAACATCATATGCCTTTTTCAGCATCCTTTTTGCTTCATCTTCTTCAATTTTTTTACCCCACCAATCAAGTGCAATAGCCCATGCACCAAATCCAACTTCTGATACTTTGATATCTGTTTTTCCTAGTTTATTGTATTTCATTGTGATTTATTGAAAATGTATAATTTCTTCATTTATGTTTATCCAAGATTTGCACTGATGAAATTTGGAATTTTCGTGAATTTTTTCTATTAATCTAACCTAAACTAGAGATTAATGACACAAGATCTTTTTTGACACAAACAATCATTGGGATGTCATTTTTCACATATGTTGACACCTGAGTTTCTCGTAAATCCATGATTAAATTCTGAAAATCTCTGATATCATCTACTTCAAATGCTAACATGAAATCCTCATCGTGAATACCAAAAGAATATGTTGTATTTAGAACAATTTGTGGATATTTTTTACTAACTTCAATATGTTCATCCATAATTTCTTGACGTTTCTCTTTTGAAAGAAGATACCATTCTCTAGTTTTTGTAAATGGATATACAACTACGTGTTTTTTTGGTTCAGTACCTGTTACAAATCCTTGTGGTTTTTGTTCTTGAACATATAGTGATGGTCGTGTACACGATAGATATGTTAATGATGGAATGATGTATTTTCCAAAAACTGTTTTGTATAACTTTTCTGTTACTTTTTGAATCTCTTCAACTGTTTTTGCTGCAAACCAAAATAAAAAGTCTGTATCATCCCTTAATCCTAAATTAGAATATGATCTAAACATAATTCCTGAATTGTTTATTACATTTTCAACTTCTTTAGCTGATTCGTCTTTTGCTAAATCTGCCATCCATCTCCATTTAGGATCAACTTTGAAAAATGAAAAACTGAAATAATATTGATCATTGCTTTCTGACATAATTTCTCCAATTTTAAAACCCTATTTAAACAAAAACTAGATTCTCTATTGTGAAATCTCGATAATTTTTTCTTGTGACTTGTGTCCTGTTTTTATTTGAATCTGTGCTGATGATATTCCAAAATGTTTTGCAAGTTTTTTTATGATTTCTTTATTTGCTTGACCTTTGATTGGTTTTGATTTTATTCCAATATTGATTTGATTATTGTTAATTTCTAAAAATTCTTTAGAAAAATCAACTGAAACTTTGTAAATCAATAATTTTTAGAAAATATTTCTGCTTTAATTTGATTATGCTGATTGTTCCAAGGCCCATTCATAACCTTCTGCTTCTAGTTTGTCTGCAAGGGATGCATCTCCTGTCTTTAACACTTGACCTTTTGCAAATACATGAACAAAATCTAATTTATCTAGGAATTTTAGAATTCTTGCATAGTGGGTAATGATAATTATTGTTGCATCTTTACCTGCTACTTGGCTAATTGCTTTAGCTACTGATTGAACTGCATCAATATCTAAACCAGAATCCGGTTCATCTAAAATTGAAATTTTTGGTTTTAGTACTGCCATTTGTAAAACTTCTGCACGTTTTTTCTCTCCTCCTGAAAATCCTTCGTTAAGATATCTTGATAGGAATTCTTCTCTTAATCCTACTTTTTCTAAATTCTCTTTAAGGTATTTTTGAAATTCTCTAACTGTGATGAATACTTCTCTATCATCACCTTGTAGTGCTTTACTCAAAGAGTTGTAAGCTGTTCTAAGAAAGTGAGAAAATCCGACACCTGAAACTTCAGTTGGGTATTGAAATCCTAAGAATAATCCTTTTTTTGCTCTTTCATCTGCTGATAATCCTAAAACACTTTCACCATCAATCAAAATATCTCCTTTTGTAACTTGGTATTTTGGATGTGCTAGTAATGTGTAAGCTAGAGTACTTTTACCTGAACCATTTGGTCCCATGATGGCATGAACTTCTCCTGGCCCTGTTTTTAGATTGACGCCTTTGAGAATCTCTTTTCCTTCTCTAGTAACATGAAGGTCTTTGATTTCTAATACTGCCATGTAGCGCATATTTTTTGTCTCTATATAATGGCGACTAAATTTAGCTAATCCTAATGATGATTATTAATAATAAAATGAAAAGGGGGTGGGGGTTAAATGTTGGCCAGAGATGGTCTCAAAGTAATTTTGAGTTTGTAACTTGTTAGAATTTCTTTACATCTATTTCTGATAGTAACTTCTGTTACTCCTGCAACGGTTGAAACGTCTCTTTGAAGTACGTTTTGTCCGAGTAGGACTGATGACACATACAGATATGCAGCTGCAATTCCATTTGGAGCCTTTCCATCTGCAATGTTACTATTTTTGGTTTTTTCTGCAATTTCTAAGGCTAGTCTTTCAACTCTTACCTCAGTTTGTGTCGTATTTGCTATCTTTGAGATGTATTTGTCCATGGTCAATACTGGGGCAACTACATGTCCCATTTCCATAACCATGGTTCTATAGTATCTTGATGCAAGTTTTGTTTTTGATTTAACATCTTTTGCTGGACATATTCCTCGACAAATTTCTTCTAATGATCTTACTACTTCACATTGTTTGCATGCCATGTAAATTGTAGCAGCTGTAATGCTAACTACTGACTTTCCCTTCACATCAACATGTCCATCCAAGTTTCTGTATATCATTGAGGCAGTTTCTAACACATTCTTTGAAAGACTAAGATTATCACATGTTTCACCCATTTTGACTAAAACATTTGCTAATCTTCTTTCTTTTGGTGATGAAACTCTTACTCTTTGTTGCCACTTTCTGAGATTGTGCATTTGATTTGCGACATCGTGGTTAATTCTTTTTCCACTAAAGTCTTTTGCACTAATTGAAATCTCAGTAGTTATTCCCAAATCATGTTGAGAATAAGTTGTTTGTCCTGTTGCTCTTGCTAACTTCATCTTGTCTTCAAGATTCGAACTTATTGTTTCTGGACCAAAATCTGCAATCTGATCATCGACTACAACGCCGCAACCAGAACAGATTATTTCACCATTCTGAATGTCACTCACCACTGATGATTTACACTCAGGACAGCTTTGGTTTTCTAGTATGTTCAATTTTTTCTTCTCCTAAATTTTTTTGGTGTATTAGCAGGAGATTGTTCAGACATGAATACACTTTTGCCAATGTATTTTTTGATATTATTTGTTAACGGCGTTGCTGAAGCAAATGGTCTTTTTACTGGACCTATTAGTTCCATTACTTTTGCAACTCTAGTTCCCTTCTCGTCGCAGAGTATTTGTCCCTCAACTAATTCTTTTGATAGTTGAACAATTACCCTGCCACTTCCGGCTAGGTGCATTATTTCGCCTACCTCCTGCAATTAAGAATAGTAATGTGATATTGTTTTCATAGACTTCTGTCAACTTTACTTTAGCTAACAGCTAGATTTGATTTTATTTTGATTGCTTGGACCTTTTAAGAATTAGTTTTTCAGAAATTTTGTTAAGAATTGTTGTCTTTGGGGATCCTTTTGGCAACACAACATACCCTGACCTAACAAATGGTCTTTTTGGATATCTTACTTTGTCATCTGATTCTGTAATTTCAAATCCTGCAGCTTTTGTTGCATCAATTAGTTCTTTTAATGAAGGATCAAAAACACATTTTGCTAATTGCTGTCTTCTACCTTTTGATTTTTTTAAATTCTTGTTAAAATAATCCAACCATATTACGACATGCTCGTAATCTTTCATTTTATTCCTTTAGTAAAATTGCGTTAACTATTCCGTTTTGTCCTGGTTTGGAAACAACTCTACACTTTCCTTCTTCTGTTTCAAGAATTGCACCTTTTGTAATGATACCTCTTCTTTTGTAATCATTGTTTGTAGCATTTTCTAAAACTTTGATAATTTTTGCTTTCTTTACTTTAGCTTCACCTGTTGCAAGGTTTACAAAATCAATTGACTTTAATGCTGTTTTTTTATTATTTCCACGGATTCTTCTTGTAACTGTAACTTGTGCTCCGTTGATTGGTTCATTTGGATATCTATCAGTTTCATATTTTCTTCTAACTCTAAGTGGAACTCTTCGCCCTCCAGTTATTTTACTGGTTGCTAAATTCTCTACTGACTTTCTCACGAAAATTGTTTTAATTACTCTAATTTATACAAAACGCAAAAAATTAGCCTTGAGCCAAAAATTTGTTTAGTTTGTCTCTGTAATTATTTGAGGAGCTGGATTTGTATGACTCATACTTGCTGTTTTCCTCACTTTGGAGAATAATCTTGATTTGAGATCTTCTACATCTCCTTGAATTCCAAAATATTTTTGGAATTTTTGAGTTGTTGTGTAAATTTTTAATCTCCCAACATTTTGATGACCGATAAAATCTAATTGTCTGAGTTCTTTTAGATGGGCATAAACTCCTGATCCTCTTGTTTCTACAAGTTGTTTTGATGAAATTGGTTGTTGATATGCAATGTATGATAATGTCTTGAGTGTTGCATTTGGAAGAATTGGTTTTGATGCATATCTTTTCACAGTTGAACTGTATTCTGGTTTTAATTGCATTACATATGATCCATCTGGTAAAATTGTCACTTCAAGTGCTTTGAAAGCTGTTTTTGTCTTTTTCATTATGGTATTGAGTAACTCTAGAGTTTTTGTCCTTGATTCTGTGCCTGAAGCTCTGATTAGGTCTTCTATTCTAAGTGGTCTACCTGCAGAGTATAGTGCAGACTCTATTCTTGCAGTTGCTTCATCTAAATTTTCAATTCTTGCCATTTTTAATCAGTTTGTTGGGGGCTCCTTTATTGCTATGATTTTGATATCGTCCTCAATTTGTTCAAGATCTACTCTTTGATCTCTTGCCAAAAATAGTATTGCAAAGAAACATCTGATAGAATCAATTTGATCAAGTTCTGAGATAATTTCTTGTAATAATCCAAATCCTTTAAGACTAATTTTTTTCATCACTAAATCTTCATATTTTCCAATAATACTTTCAAGGGAAATAAAAAATTCGTTAAAGTCTGGTGCTTCTATTGGCTCAATTTCTAATTGTTTATTTCTTCTTGATTGTGGATTTGCAATTGTGCCAATGAGGTTTTGTAATAATCCTAGCAGATCATCAAGAGAAACAGGGTATGTTGATTCGTGTCTGTATGGTATATCGATTAATTCAATATCTACATCAGTTCTTTGATACATTGGTTTTTTCTCCATTGCTGCTTTTTGTAATGCAAAAATACTTTCTACTTTCATTCTATAGATTAACGATGATGATAATGCTGCCATCCCCGCAACTTTGAGATCTTTTTTACCTGATTTTTCAAGTATCTTTAACAATAAATCCAAAATTTGAATTAGATCAATATCCCAAACATCTTTTTTTACAACTGATGATGGACTAAATAGAATATTTATCGGCTCTTGAGATATACTGTTTGGTGTCTGTGCTTCACTCACACATTTCATCTTTAGCTATTCAATAATATCTAAGGGCTTAACTTTTTTCTCACTTCCAGTCAACTCTTATATTGTTAAGACAAAAAATCCCTTTATGAAATCTGCTAGAATTCTAGGCCCTAATGAACCTCTAGCAATATCTGAATTTGAAACTCCACGTCCTCAAGGTAATCAGGTTCTAGTTAAAGTAAAATCTGTGGGTGTTTGTCATAGTGATTTGCACTTGTGGGAAGGAGGATATGATCTTGGAGATGGTCAATTTATGAAAGTCACAGATCGTGGTGTCAAATACCCTGTTACTCCTGGGCACGAAATTGTTGGTATTATTGAGGAAATTGGTGATAGTGTTTCTAATGTTGCAAAAGGTGATAGTGTTTTAGTTTTTCCATGGATTGGTTGTGGAGAATGTCCTGCATGTAAGGTGGGAAATGAAAATTTATGTGATGCTCCAAAATCAATGGGTGTTTTTCAAGATGGTGGATATTCTGATTATGCTTTAATTCCAAATTCAAAATATTTAGCAAAACTTGATGGTGTTGATCCTGATGCTGCAACATCTCTTGCTTGCTCTGGTTTAACTGCATATAATGCAGTCAAGAAAGCTAATGCAAATTCACCTGAATTTTTAGTAATTATTGGAGCAGGTGGTCTTGGATTAATGGGAATACAAATTGCAAAGGCAATCACTGATGCAAAAATTATTTGTGTTGATAATGATGATAAGAAATTTGATACTGCAAAAAAGATGGGTGCAGATTATGTTGTTAATACTAATGTTACAGGATCTATAGCTTCTGGTTCTGGAACTCCTGTAGACAAAATTATTTCAATTTGTAATGGAAAGGGTGCTGACAGTGTAATTGATTTTGTAAATGCTCCACCTACGGTAAAAACTGGTTTAGCAGTTTTACGAAAAAGAGGAAACCTTGTACTCGTAGGTCTTTTTGGAGGTTCTTTGGAAATATCACTCGTTACTATCCCACTCAAATCATTAACCATTCAAGGTGCATATACTGGAAACTTTGATGATATGGTTGAGCTTTTAGATTTAGCTAGAAAAGGAACAATTAATCCAGTAATTTCAAAACGATATTCCCTTGATGATGCTAATACTGCTTTAACAGATCTTAAAGCACGAAAAATCATTGGTCGTGCTGTGATTAATCCATAGTTTGAATAATTGTTACAACCAGTTATAACATAAAAAACAAAATTATTTCATTGACATCAAAAATCCATTCCGAGGTAGCACTTGCACATCTAAAAAATAAACAATACATTACTGCCCATAATCTCTTTGTTGATCAGGCTGAATCTGTAAAAAAATCTGATATTCTCAAATCTGCATTATTGTATATGTTGGCAGCTGAATGCAAAACAAGACATGGAAAAGAATCAAAAAATGAGATAATCCAAGCAGGTGATTTATTTTTAAAATATTCCAAAAAAAATTTACCGAATGTTAAAGGTGCATTACTTTGCGCATCAAAGTGTTTTTTGAGATTGGGTGAATTTGATAAAGCTAAAACAACATATCAAAAGGCAAAATCAATTGTTTTATCTTCTATTCCCATTATCAGACCTCTCGTAATAATTGATGACAGTGAAGCAATCTCGATGAAATTAAAAACTTTTGTTGAAAAATTAGGTTATTCTGAAATTCATGTTTTTAACAATGGTCTGGATGGTGTAAAAGGTTGCAAAAAATTATTTTCTGAAACTAAAGAACCAATTGTTTTACTAGATATGGGATTACCTGATTTAGAAGGTGATGGTGTTGCAACAAAATTACTTAAAGAAAAGACCAATTTACAAATTGTTTTAATTACTGCTGATGAAAAATCAACTGATCGTGTTTACAACACCATTAGTTCGGGGGTTTCTGCATTTATTCAAAAACCTTTCACACTTGATGAAGTTAAAAAAGCAATTGATGTTGCTGAATCTGAATATTCCTTATTGATATAATTTTTTTTAAATTTATAATAACAATAAAGACATGTTTAACACATTGACATCCTTAATGTCGATCTCATTAATTCTATAATCAATTAATTCCTCTGAAAATTTTTCTACAATTTTTTGAGATGTATTTGATTTTCCTGATTCTACTTGAATGAGTATTAGCATATTCCATTCCCCTTCTGTATTTGCAATGAGTAGATAATTGTCTAGTTTTTTAATGAAATCTTTGATGGAATCTTTTACTGATTCAAGGGATTTTGATGGTTTTAATTTCATCAAAATTGCTTGATACTCGTTAATTCCTGACACATCTGTTAGAATCGCTTTGTATCCTTTGATTATTCCACTTTTCTCTAAACGCTCAATTCTTTTTCTAATTGTTCTATCTGAAACTTCATGGTCTGATTTTTTTAATTCTGCTGCAATTTCTTTTGATGGTGTTCGTGCATTTTCATTTAGAATTTCTATAATTTTCTGATCAACTTTGTCAAGATCTGACCATGCATCCTCACTCATATTCAAAAAAAGTTCTTATTCCTTTTGAACATTTGGATGATTTATTCAAAATATGATATTTTTTGGGTTAGTTTATTCTTCTAGTATCCAACCTGATTTTAAAACTGACTTGTCTTCTTTTTCTCCAATATTTGTAGCAAATCTCCAGATAAATGTAGCATTAGTATTCATTTCCTCTTTTATTTTTAACAGTGATTCTATTTCAGAATTTAAATTCTCATCTGCAGTTTTATGTTCTTTACAAAATTTACATTTTTGATCAAGTGTAATTGGGTCATTTTCAATAAGTGGATATGTCATACATGCAAGTGGTCTTTCTTTGTAAATTTTACATGGAAATCCGCCATGTGGTGATTTGTTTTCCCCGCTAGTATCTAAAAAGGGACATGTATTTCCATTATTTTCAATTCCCATCATTTGATACGCTAAAACTTTTGTAGGGTTTGAATTTCTATCCCCTGAAATTCCAATTCTGGGTAAAATATTAATTTCAATATTATTTAATTCTGCTAGTTTTTCAATTCTTAATTTCTCTTCGGGAAGTATTAGTACACCTATTTTTCCAAATTCTTTGCTTGGATAATATTCTCTTTCTATACAACATTGAGAGCATTCATCTATACATCGAAATTCCATAGATTATTTTTAATTATAATGCATAAAATCTCTTGTGGGGATAAATCCAATTAATTAAAAAACCCTACAAGTTATATGCTCACTCCATGAATTATGCTCATGGGTAAGCGCCAAGTAAAAAATGAAAGTGCTCTAAAAGAAATTCGTCTTCCTGAAGAAGGTGAATTATTTGGTAGAGTACTCAAAATGATGGGCGGCGAAAATGTTATGATAAAATGTGCAGATAATATTACTAGACGCGGTAGAATTCGAGGAAAACTAAAGAGAAGAGTTTGGATTCGAGATAATGATATTGTAATTATTGCCCCTTGGGACTTTAAAGAAAATGAACGTGGTGATATCATTTGGAGATTTACACTACCCCAAGTTCAGTGGCTAAAAGAACAAAATCACATTCCTAAAGATTTCTAGAGTGTTATTTTTCTAATATTGTTTTAATATCTTAGTTAATATAGTGAGAAAGTTTTGCAAAATTAACATGGAACAAGGTACCGTAAAATGGTTCAATCGAACTAAGGGCTTTGGTTTTATCGAGAGAGAAGGTGGAGACGATCTGTTTGTTCATAAATCAGATGTTGACGGATTCATCAACGAAGGCGATAAAGTCGAATTTGAGATCGGCGAAGGTCAAAAAGGACCAGCAGCTCAAAAAGTCAAAAAAACAGAATAGACAATGAATTTTTAATTTAAGATTTCATCTTTGTTTTCTTAAACTAGTCTTTCTTTTTATTATTTTTAAAATTATTTTTATTTTCAAAAAGTTTGTGGTCCCGCGGGACGGAATTGAACCATCGACAACCCGGTTTCTGTATGCCTGATGGGCTGTTTTTCGTTTAGCCATCTAAAGCCAACAACTACAGCCAGGAGCTCTACCAGGCTGAGCTACCACGGGACAAAAAAACAAAAGTATCTACTATTAAAAAACTCTTGTAGATGATCGCAAAAAGTAACCACCCCCAACATATCAATAAATAACTTGAAAAATCGCTAAAAGCAGTGTCTAGACTTGAACTCTCCTATTCGGGATATGTATGTGCACCTTACTTACATTCACATGAATCAGTTGAACTAAAAGATGCATGGATGAAATCAAAAAACATTGAAAAATTATATTTTGTAACTGGAACCTTTTCTAGTGAAAGTAAACCGTATTTTTCTGATGCAACAAACCATTATCTTCTCGCAAAATTCAAGGATAGCTCAAAAATTAACAAAAACCTTACAATTCACAATCAAGAAAAAACTTCTTTTGTGTTTAATATTCGAGATGATCTTTTTGAAAGAGAAACTCATGGTAAAACCAATTTTGTTTCAATTTACTATATGGAATATGGTGAAATGGATGATTTACACGAAATTGCAAACATTTTGTTAAAGAGAGGAAGCATTGAGACTGCTGGATTAGGAACCATGAATACATTTTGTACAAATCCTTCTAAATTCACATTCCCTTATTCTGAAAATATTGTGGTTCTTGAAGTTGCAAGCGAAAAGAGCCATCAAAGTGTCAAGAAATACTGTGATCAAACTAGACGTGATGTAAACCGAAAAGGATTGACAATGACTAATTTATTGAGTCTTTCAATTCTTGATCAACTAAAGTAGAAAAGTTAAATATTCGACGAAAAACTGTTTTGCATGAGTAAACCTTCTGATCTTGGTTCTTTGAAAATTGGTTC
>Ga0257121_1001306_pt1 | contig 19146 bp, 21 predicted proteins | sample SI106_100metaG_FD_190180 | JGI IMG/M metagenome (GOLD analysis project Ga0257121, IMG submission 190180) | Marine microbial communities from Saanich Inlet, British Columbia, Canada - SI106_100 | ecosystem: Environmental > Aquatic > Marine > Inlet | place: Canada: British Columbia | collected... | reverse complement strand
ATCAATTCCCTGGCCCTCCTTGGGAACATCTTGAACATTACTGGAACAGATCGCCTTTGTCATTGATGGGGAATGTTAATACTCCAACAATGTTGCTGACCGGTGAGGACGATAGAAGGACGCCAATATCAGAAACTGAACAATTCTATCAAGGTCTCCGATTGCGTGGTATAGACAGTGCAATGGTTCGCCTTCCAGATACTTCTCATGGCATTGCAAGCAGGCCTTCGCGGTTAATCACTAAGGTTGATTATATTCTTGCTTGGTTTGAGAGATACCGTACCGATTTGGCAAAGATAGATTGAAAGCGCTCCGTATATTTTAAGGTAAATTGTTTAAAATGTGTTCCATATTTATATTTTAAGTTTTTTAAAAATAGCTGAAGCTGAGAAAGCTATCATTATTAAACCAAAAATAGATTCAACGGTGGCAATAATTTTTAGCATTCCTGATGGAACGATGTCTCCCATTCCCAACGTTGTATAAACATTTGCTGAAAAATATGTCAGGTTAATTAATGAATAATTTGAGCCATCAACAAATATCAACTCAGAACCAAAAAATTTAATAAAAACAAAATATAAAAATGCAAATAGAAAAATTTGTAACAAATGTGAAAAAAACAATGTGGAAAAAGAAAAATATAAGTTTTTACTTTCGACCGTTTTGATAATTTTTGAGTGCAAGGCAATCGAAAGAAAAAGGATTAACGAAATTAAAAAAATCATTAAAATAAACATTAATCTTTCAAGATTTTTTTAGCTTCTTCATCAAGGTTTTCATATTGATCAGATTCAACGCTCCACATAAAGCTCGCTATAACAAAATAAATGATTACGATAGAAACTGGAATCAATATAAAAACTACTTCCATTTATTTACCAGTAATTTATTGGAGTTTAAGACAACCAATATTGAGCTAACAGACATGCCTAAAGCAGCCATCCAAGGCCTAATTATGCCCGATGCCGCCAATGGTATAACAGAAAAGTTATATGTTATCGCCCACCCAATATTTTGTTTAATCGTTTTGTTCACACGTTTTGAGAAGTGAATTGCTTTGGGTAAATTACTGAGACCCCCGCCCAACATTACTGCATCAGCAGATGCATGAACAAAAGAATCAACCGGACGAAATGCTATTGATGTGTTTGCCACAGCCATGGCCGCAGTATCGTTAATGCCGTCTCCAACCATCATGACATTGAAACCATTTTTTTGTTGTCTCATAATTAAGTCTTGCTTTTTCTCAGTTGAGACACTTGTACAAAAATCAGTTATTCCAAGTTCATTTGCAATCATGGAGCCTTGGCTTGAATCATCCCCCGTATAGAGGGCAAGGCGCAGTTTACTTTCATGTAATTTTTTAATAGCAGTTTTTGCATCACTCCTTAGACTATCCTCAAGCTTGAACCAAGCAAGAAGTTCACTCGAATACAAGACGGTCCACAGCCCATCCTTATCTGGTTTTTTTAGGTCTTTATTAATAAATTTTGGATGGCCTAAATAATATTTCACACCATCAACATAACCACTCACCCCATTACCAGGATGCATTGATACATTTTGTGCAATCTTACCTGGGGTTGAAAAAGCAGATGCTATCGGATGGTTGCTGGAGTCCTCTAAAGCTGATGCTACTTTTTTTAGGGCTAATTCGTCCTGTGAGCCATTTAAAATTATATTCGTAATATTTAAATTTCCCTTGGTAAGTGTTCCTGTCTTATCAAATACAATAGAGTTTATGATCGATAATTTTTCAATAAAACTACCATTGCTAATTACCACTCCCATTTTTCGAAGGACTGTTGCTCCAATAGTATAGGCAGCCGGAGTTGCCAATGATAAAGCGCACGGGCATGAAGCAACCAGGACAGTTAGCATAATGACAAACCATTCCGTGCTACCAAGAAGATACCAAACCAAGCCTGTCAAAGCAGAAAACATTAATATGAATCCAACGAAATATTGGGAAACCTTGTCAGCTAAAATAGAAAATTTGGGTCTATAAAAAATTGATTGATTGTAAACCTGAGAAATCTTATTGACTGCAAAATCATTAAACCTAGTTGAAGCACGAATTTTAAAATCTCCATCGATATTAGTTGTGCCTGCAAGAACTTTTGATCCAATATTTTTATAATCAGGGATAGACTCTCCAGTGAATGACGAAGTATTAACAAACCCCTCTCCAGAAGTTATGAGCCCATCAGCAGGAAAAATTTCTTTTGGATTAATTACGAACTCATCTCCAATATTAATGTCGTGAATAGATATATTTTTTCCATTGAGCTTGATTTGTAAGGGCAGTAAATGGTCAATAAGACTTTTTGTTTTATGAAATTTAACTTGGGTCTTAAATTCAATATACCTTCCAACAAGCAGCAAGAAGGTAAACATAGTAATGGAATCAAAATACACATCGCCAGATTGATTGAGAATGGTATAAAGACTCAATAAAAAACCTGAGATAATTGCAAGCGATATTGGGACATCCATTCCAAGGTTTTTATTTTTTAAATCTCTATATGCACCTTTATAAAATATTGTTGCGCTATAGAGCGCAACTGGGATTGCCATAATTAAACCAGCCCATTGAAACAATCTTTCATAAGCTAAATCCATTCCACCTGGGCCAGCAAAGTACGTGGCTATGGCATACATCATGACTTGCATCATAGAGATGCCAGCAATGCCAATTTTTTTTAAGTAGTCTTTCTGCTTAGATTTAACGTATTGCGATGCTTCTTTCGAGATTTCTGGAGCAGCCTTAAAACCAATAGAAGTTAAATTGTTAAGTATGTCTGCAAGCGTTTGTAGGCTTTTAAATTCAAAATAAATTTTTTTTTCTAAAAGGTTGGACCTTAAGTTATTCAAATGAAACTTTTTAAGCTCTTTTTTTATTGAATTTAGACAAGCTGAGCATCTTATCTCGGGGGCCAAGAAGCTAATTGCATAGAGCCCAGATTTAATCTCTACAATGTTTGATAAGTGCTCGTATATTATTGATTCATCAGCCTTAGAAAGATCACTTAAATTTACGTTGCTCATGATTCATCACCTACAAAATGAACAGGGGAATGAATTTTCTTATTAACTCTCCATTTTTCGATGTTCGAGGTGACTGAAAAATTCCAAGCTCCACGATTGCTTGTTAGCAGTCTGATTAGATTACTGTTTAATCTAAAATATCCTCCTCCCTCGTTTTGCAATAAGAATGTTTGATCAAGGCTTCTATCCACCACATGAAACATCGTTAAGGTAATTGATTCTGATTCTGTGTTTTCTATATAAAGGTAGCGCCTGTTCATAGATTTGAAAAAAATTAAATTGATATCTTGCTCTGTAGCATTTTCAAGAAGCGTGATAACTTTGTTAATAGCCATGCCTTCTTTGTAATAATCATCAACCACCACATCATCTTTGTATAGGACAGCCATCACGAACATTAAAATACCAAAAACCACCGCTGCAAATGGAATAAGGCAAACAGCCCAGAACCATCCAGAACGATACCAAGCATCATTGAATTTATTCATTATTAGAAATGGGAGAATTTCCTATGTATCGAGAGGGATGCTCTGCGATTATCTTCCCTTGAGAAGAGGCAAGAATAGAGATTTCGTTAATGTCCTTGGGTAAATCTGTCGAGTTTACAATAATGTCTACAGCAACTTCCTGAATGGAATCTGGTGGTATAAAAAATAAATTCTCTGGTTTTATTTGATAATTTTTTAAACCTGCAATGCTTAAGTCAACTGAAATGGAATCCCTTGATTTATTTAATAGCTTAATTTGATAGGTATTTTGAATGAAATCGTTAGGAAGCTCGTGAAATAATTGACCTCTATCACGCATTACATTTAGGTCAAAGGTACTTCTCATTAAAAAAGCTGAAGTGATAGATCCAGTCATTACGATTAATGCAACCGCATAGCCAATGGGCTTTAACCTCAACCAGCTCATTGGCTTGCCTTCCATGATGTTCAGCGTTGTATAAGAAATTAAATTTTTGGGGTAACTCATTCTTTGCATGATTGAGTTGCAGGCATCGATGCACCGAGCGCAATTAATGCATTCATATTGCAAGCCATCCCTGATATCTATTCCAGCAGGACAAACTTGAACACACAATGTACAGTCTAAACAATCTCCGAGATTTTTAATTTTAAGATTAGTTTTTTTGCGCCCGCCTCTTGGCTCGCCTCTAAACTGGTTATAAGAAACTACTAATGTGTCTCGATCAAACATAGCTGATTGAAATCTTGCGTAGGGGCACATGTATTTGCAGACTTGCTCTTTCATCAAGCCAGCATTGATGTATGTTGCTGCAGAGAAAAAGATAACCCATGATAGAGACATAATATTTATATTTAGCAAATACATATCTGCTAGCAATTCTTGGATCCCATAGAAATATGAAATAAATGTGATGCCTGTTAGCAGAGAAATCATGATCCATAAAACATGCTTGTATGTTTTGCTAGCTACCTTTTTAAAAGTCCAAGGACTTTGATCTAATTTAATTTGCTGCTGTCGACTGCCTTCTACAAATGAAGTAATAGACTCAAATAATAGTGTCCACAGTGTTTGCGGGCATCCATATCCACACCAAATTCTTCCGAAGATGCTTGTTACAAAAAAAAGGAGAAATGCAAAAAATATCAGGGCCCAAGACAGCAAAATAAAATCTTGAGGCCAAAATGTAAACGAAAAAAAATGAAACTGACGAGCTGGCAGATCAAAGAGCACTGCGTGCCTGCCATCAATGTATATCCAGGGAATTAAGAAAACTGGGATTAAAATTATTAGCTGAACATATAATTGGATTTGATAATAAATGCCTTTAATTTTTCTCAGGTAAATTTTTGGTGCCTGCTCATACAGACTGGGCTGAGGGGCATCATCAATGAGCCTTGATTTAATTTTTTCCAATTTTTATAAACCTTGGTTTATGGATTTTCGTTACTTAATGATTGAATGTATGCATTAACAATATGAATTTTATCTGAGCTTAATTTATCCTTGAATGCAGGCATCACACCATTTCTACCATTTGCAATAACATCCATGATTCTCTCTTTAGAATGCCCATAAAGCCAAAGATCATTGGTTAAATTTGGAGTCCCAAGTGCAAGGTTGCCTGTGCCATCCATGCCATGACATCCAAAACAATAATTTTGAAAATATTCTTTTCCATTACCAACTAAATCTTCGTTGTAAGTACTCTTTGATATAGATAGAACATACTCGGCAACCTCAGAAACACCCCGCTCTCCAATTATCGTTAGCCAGGCTGGCATGACAGCATTTCTTCCATTGGTAATAGAATGCTGTATTGCCTCAGTAGAATCACCCCATATCCATTCGGAATCAACTAAATTTGGAAACCCAATACTGCCTTTTGCATCTGCGCCATGACATGCTGAGCAATGGACAACAAATATACGTTTTCCCATTTTGATAACCTCTTGGTTATCTAATAAATATTTTATGTCTTGGCTCCCATACTTTTCATAAATGGGTCCAAATTTATCAAGGGCGATTGCCTGTTTCTTTTCTAATAACTTGATTTGAGACCAGTCTCCTAAACCACTGAAATTCCCAAGCCCAGGATAATAAGCCAGGTAGCATAAACCAAAAACCATTGAGCCTATAAACATCCACAGCCACCATGCCGGCAGTGGATTGTCATACTCCTCAATTCCATCAACTGAATGATCAAGCTTTTCGCCAGGATTATCACCATTTTTATTTGATAAAAGTAAGATGAAAAAAAATAAAATTGATCCAAGCGTCCCCACAATAACGAACCACGACATTGAGCTACTCATTGCCACCGCCGTTTTTTATATCAATATTTAAAAAAGGTATTTTTGCAGCATCTTCAAATTTTGATTTTCGTGCTGACCCGTATGCCCACCAGCAAATAGCCAAAAAAGATATCATGCACAGCACTGTAGAAAAACCTCTTAAATCATCAATATTCATCAATTAGTTACCTCTAAGTGGGTTCCAAGCTGTTGAAGATATGCAATTAGCGCGGTTGCTTCGGTTTCATCTTGCAACAAACTCTTTGCATTCTTGATATCTTCATCGGCATAAGGAACACCTAATGCTTGAAAGGCGGCAAGTTTTCTTTCAATCAGGCGATCATCTAGTTTCTTTTTAAATAACCACTCAAAAGAGGGCATATTAGAGCCTGGAACGACTGATCTAGGATCCAACAAATGAAGTTTATGCCATTCGTCGCTATACAGACCTCCCACTCGCGCTAAGTCTGGGCCTGTTCTCTTTGACCCCCATAGGAATGGATGATTGTAAACAGCCTCTCCTGCAACTGAATAATGGCCATACCTTTCTACCTCGGCTCTTAAGGGTCTTATCATTTGGGAGTGACAAACATTGCAGCCCTCTCTAATGTATATATCTCTGCCCTCTAACTCTAATGCAGATAAAGGTTTTAAATTTTTAATAGGCTCCGTCATCACCTTCTGACTCATCAATGGGATAATCTCAACCATCCCACCAAAACTCACACCAATAATAATTAAGACCATCAAAACTAATAAATTTTTTTCGATAAAATTATTCATGCTAAAGATCCTAATTCACTTGGTGGTTGTGTAACCTTATGGGTCATATAAACGTTATATGCCATGATCAACATCCCAATAAAGAATATTGCTCCGCCAATAAACCTGACCACATATCCTGGATAGCTAGCTACCACCGAATCTATAAAGCTGTAGGTAAGGGTCCCATCAGAATTCACGGCTCGCCACATCAACCCTTGCATTAATCCATTCACCCACATTGAGGCTATGTACAGAACTGTGCCAATTGTTGATAGCCAAAAATGTAAATCAATCAACTTTTCGCTATACATTTCGCCTTGATTTCGTCCAAATAAAATAGGAAACAGATGATACAAAGATCCCATGCTTATCATGGCAACCCAACCAAGAGCTCCGGAGTGAACATGACCAATGGTCCAGTCTGTGTAATGTGATAGCGCGTTTACAGATTTTATAGACATCATTGGGCCCTCAAATGTAGACATCCCATAAAAAGATAACGAAACAATTAAAAATTTAAGAATTGGATCAGTGCGTAATTTATCCCAAGCACCTGAAAGGGTCATGATTCCATTAATCATTCCACCCCATGAAGGAGCCAATAATATTAATGACATAACCATTCCAAGACTTTGAGCCCAATCTGGCAAAGTTGTGAAGTGGAGATGATGGGGGCCAGCCCACACGTAAACAGCTACCAAAGCCCAAAAATGAACAATGGATAAACGATATGAATATATTGGCCGATCTGCTTGCTTTGGCACAAAGTAATACATCATGCCAAGAAACCCAGCAGTAAGGAAAAAACCAACTGCATTATGGCCGTACCACCACTGAACCATTGCATCAATTGCTCCTGGATAAATCGAATAAGATTTTGTAAGAGAAACCGGAATAGCCAAACTATTAAATATATGCAAAATGGCAACGGCCAAAATAAATGCAGCAAAAAACCAATTGGCTACATAAATATGTGGAGTTTTTCTTTTAGCAATGGTTCCAAAAAACAGTATTGCGTACCCAACCCAAACAATGGTTATGAGAATATCAATCGGCCATTCAAGTTCTGCATACTCCTTAGAACTTGTTAAGCCAAGAGGCAATGTAACTGCCGCAGATACAATTACCAACTGCCAGCCCCAAAAGACAAAAGCAGCAAGCTTATCTGAGATCAATGATGTTTGGCAGGTGCGCTGAACAATGTATAGGGAGGTAGCCATAAGAGCGCAACCGCCAAAAGCAAAAATAACTGCATTAGTATGCAATGGCCTGAGTCTTCCAAAATGAAACCAAGGACCAAAATTTAATTCAGGCCAGGCAAGCTGGGCAGCTATGATAACCCCTACAAGCATCCCAACAACTCCCCAAACTATTGTCATAATCGAGAATTGCTTCACAACTTTAAGGTTATAAGTACTTTGAGTGATCACTAAATATCCTTATTAAATTAGAAGATTTATGTGTATTTAAATGTAATTTCTAGACAAAAAAATTGATTTATATCAATTTTTTTAATGTTTCATTTCATATTTATAGCGTCCATACAAAATTCAATGCAATGACTATTGGGTCTATTGAGGATTTAAAATTGAGTGAACTGGGTAAATGTAATGACAGATCAGTTTTATCTATATCTGTGATATTTACTTTGGTATCTATGTATATTTTTCGTAGCTCAACATTAATAAAAAGATTATCTCTAATTTTGTAATCTAGCCCTGCTTGAAAAGCCAATCCTGATGATGATGAGAGATTCACCTTGGCTCCGCTTAAAGGTCCAATGCTGTCATCATCAAGAAAAAATGTATGATTAAGCCCCAAGCCGAGATAAGATCTTATTAAATCATTGTGAACAAAATACTTATTTAAGCTGATTGTGGGTGGCAAATGTGTGCCTTCAACAATTTTTAAGTTAGTGCCCAGCGCTTTGTCTCTAATTGAATGTTTAAAGGGTAAGCCAAGCAATAATTCGACTCCTACATCATGGCGAAGCATATAAGTAATGCTGGTTGTTAAGTTAGTTTTGTCATCAATATTAACAATTGGCCCATTGTTTGACTTAGGGCTGATCAGTGAGGTACCTCCCCTTATCAAAATATCTCCTTGGCTTAATGCCAGCCCATGAGAGCTATACATAAGAAGGCTAAGGCATAAAACTATCCAGATAATAAAATTACTTTTTTGCATTTTGAACTCCTTGTTACTTAGATATAAGAAATATCATGGACTCTAAGAAATAAAATAATTTGATTCGTATTAAAAATAGCCTTTAAAAATATACTTTTTCTCACTATTTTTTCTATTTGATATATGTCAACAATCACAAGTATTAAAAAAATTAAGATAAGATAAAAATTGATAAATATGCAGCACCTAATTGGAATATTATTTGACCCCAAGAATGAATGGGTTGCCATTAAAAATAACAATGCCTCAGTGATTAAGCATTACTATCAATACATTTTTATTATTGCTTTGCTGCCAACTTATTGCTGGTATTACGGATCAACAACTGTTGGCTGGGCTATTGGTTCATCAGGTTATATCAAACTAACATCGCAAAGTGCGTTTGAGATCATGGGTTTGTTTTATCTATCAATCTTGGTGGGAGTTTTATTTCTAGGATTTATGATTCACTGGATGTCAGAAACATACGAAGCAAGCAATTCATCAGTGAGTAAAGGAGTCGGGATAGCTGCTTATGCCTGCGCCCCAATGTTTTTGATTGGCTTAACTGGGATGTATCCCATCTTATGGTTAGATATTATTTTGGGGTGCTTAGCTTCTGGTTTTACTATCTACCTTTTGTATATAGGCGTCCCAATCATGCTTGATATTCCTAAAGAAAGAGGATTTTTGTATGCCAGCGCTATGGTTGCTGTTGGGTTGGTAATGTGTGCTGCTCTTTTAGGCATTACAGCTATTTTATGGGGACTAGGCGCCATGCCGATATTTACAGACTGAGTTTTCTATAAATTAATTTAAATTGCTATGCCGGCAGTAATGAAAAGAAAAATAAATAGGAGAACGTAAAAAAGCTCCATAGTGTAGGCATATATTGCAAGAGATGCTAATGATGGCAGGATTGCTCCCATGGCATAATCATTAAGTGCATTGATCTTATCAGATGAATATTCAATAAATTCGTGCGTTGAATGTTGAATCTTTTCAGCAAATAGCATCGATGTAGGAACAATTGCAATGGCCGTTCCAGCCATGGCAGTGTTCTTAATAAAATATCTTCTATCCATCAACTTATTCTAACGGAAAAAAAATTTTTAAAGCAAATAATTAAATAAATAGCTAATCTATATGCTGGCTGCATAATGCAAAAGCATCAGCTCCATAAATAGTTTCACTAGATGTTCTATTAAAACATGACAAAATTAAAGTTGAGCCTTGATTTTCATAATATGACCATTCAGGTGTGATAATAGCCTGATTATCACCTGGATATAAAAGATAGCGATTATCAACGATGCTTTGCATCGAAGTAGGCAAGGCTGTAATTTCATTGTATAGAGTCTCTAGTTCACCGGGATCACGAGTGGAGAATATTCGCTCAAAATCATAGTCAAAGTAAGCATTATCTACATTATGAATTCCTACCATCAGGCCATTTTGTAAACTATTTCTAATGTAACGTTCTGAGGTATTTTTAGATATTCGAATCAAGTCTTCATCCATCACAAAAGTTCCAAAATCAATATGCCATTCTGTTCCATTTGCTGATGTTTCATGCTGCTCAAAAAGAACCTTCGTATCCCCAAAAATATTTTCATAAGAGTGGATTACATTTCGAATTTTAAAAGTAGTATTTAACTTAAGATTGTCAATATTTAGCTCATATGGATTGTTATTTGAATCAAGCAGGTTGCCATCAGCGTCTGCAATAACATCAGCAAACATATATATATTATAAGTAAAAAACCCATCGACTAATTCCTCTTGGGGAGAATCGCTAAACAAATGAAATTTTACAGTTTCAAAATTTTCTTGCTTAAGAATTGATTCAACTAACCTGGTATCTAATGCGGTCCTTAAGTTAATACCATATTCATTCTCAAGCAGAAAAGAAACTGAATTAGTGACCTGCAAAAAATCTACTACTTGCTCTCCAAAATTTTGTAATGTCTGATCATTATTTGCAATAAAATCATCATAAAAAGAATAGACATCAATCTCAAAACGATCGTCGAGCTGTCGAAGCACATCATCAACTTCGCTCAAAACTCGATTCGCTATTGAATCTGCAGCAGCTCCACAACCTTCAATATCAGAGATGCTTCCATCTCCTAATAAATTATCAATATAACCAAAAAAGAGAGAGGTTAAAGGGGTGACATTAGCCCTATATTCACCTTGAATGCCTCCAGATCCACTTCCAAAATATGGAAAATAATATAAGTTATATGCGCTGGTTATTTCGCCTCTTTCTGAGTCATTTGCACCAACTGGAATCTCCGCAACTCTTGGCCTTCTCTGGCTGCATGGAATTGTCCAATTATCAATTCCACTAAATTGAGATTCTTCGAAGTAGTAAAACTGATTCTCAACATCCTCGTATGCGCTTGGCTCATTTGCATCTTGGGTGAGATTCCAATTAATATCTATAAAAACATTTGCGCCACTAATATAGCCATCAATTACTTTCGTAATAAAAATTTGATTTGATAAGCCGCTTAAATCACTCGTTGATAAAGAATCTTTTGAAGCGCTGCCAGAGCAAGTTGTGAGTAATAATAGTGTAAAAAATAATATAAGCGATCTCATTACAAATAGAGTACTAATACAATCTGTTCATTGTCAATTAAATGCAGTTAGCATTGAAAGCTGGAGCGGGAAACCAGGTTCGAACTGGCGACCTCAACCTTGGCAAGGTTATGTAGTACATAATTATAAGTACTCTGTATGTACTACTGCTATAGTATATAGCTCATGTAATATCTTTAATTTATTCCTTACCGTACCTACTGCGTACCTACGACCTATTATTAAAGCATCCTTTTTACCTGCATCTAAACCCTTATAAAGTTCTAATAATTCAGGGTAAATCCACGCACATTAAAGAGTCTTATTCCTTTATGCCCTTCTTTCCTTGACCCGGGTAGGCAGGAACGCCATAGCCCCTCCCCTATATATATCTAGTGGTTAAACATTTTAAGAAGTTTTGGAAGGTTAACCAGTTTGAGAAGTCTTCAAAACAAACTCAAGAACCTTCAAGCTAAATAAGATTGCCACTGCTACACCAAAAGCCTTGCCTAGTTTTATTTGTCTAGCCAAGACCCGTGACCTTCGGTAAGAGACCACCATGTTTCTGCCAATCTGCCCTCTTCAAACCTATAAGCTTGAACGCCTCGACTATGAGTAATGTCTTTTGTTTGAGGGTCTTCTGTCTCCATTGGGTTTGGGGAATACCCAGTCGTGCACAAACCTGATTCCATATTGAAGATGAAACTCAGCATCTAATCTACGATAAAAATTAAAAAAACTTAAGGGCAATCGTTAAAAGATCAGTTCTTTTTTCTAAAAACTATCGGTGTTAAAAATACAACGAAAGCAAGCACAAGAAAATCTATCCAAAATATTGTCTGCATGCTACCGTCAACTTTTTCCAATAGCGGGATTGCCAATCTTCCAATCAAAGGGTTATTTGGAAAGTATTGCAAAAAAGGGATCGGAGCTAAAGCAATACATAGCGCCAAAAAATCTGATGTTCTTGTCAATGCTATCCTTTGCTAACCAATTTAATGCCCAGCCTCTGAGAAAACCTAGACACAAAATTTAAGATCCTTACTTCTTTGACTGGAATAAAAAACTTATTATTTTTCCAGCCTTTCCAAAATACCTTCACCAAACTTTCTACACTCATGCCTTGATGTGGGTTCATATCGGTTTTTACTGCTGGCGGACATAAGTCAAAAACTTTTACTACTCCTTTGGTTTTTTCTCTAAGAGACATACTTAAAGAGCGCACGTAAGACTTGGAAGCAGAATAAACTGGTACATGAAAATTTGGGCTAATTGCGTATCCTGAAGAAACATTCACTATGGCTGATTCTACATTTGCTTTTAAAAGCGGATAAAGGCCTGAAATAAAATGCATCACTGCTATGATATTAAGATCTATATCTTTTCTTGTATCTTGGTATAAGTCCTCCATAGAACTGGCATTACTTTGACTCCCAGCATTGTTCACTAATACATTAATATCGGGATGATTGATTAATAATTCACTAATTGTTTTATCGCGCTCGTTTTCATTCGTTAAATCGCAGGCATAAAACTCACAATTTAAATTTTCCGGCTTACTTCTAGCAATGATAATTACCTTATTTCCTTCAGCTATGAATTTCATTGCCAACCCACGACCTATTCCTTTTGAGCCCCCTGAAATAACAACAGTGTTACCTGATGTTCTCACTTGGAATTCTCCCAAAATTGCACAACTTCTATAAATACATTAGACCAAAGTTTATAAATGCTGCTTGCAGATTTAATAATTAGTTCAATGGTAGAAGTGTCCGTAATTTTATTCACTAAGTTTTGGTAAAACTCGATATGCTCAATATCTACAGCCCCATGAGATCTTAAATAGGTAAAACCTTTATTATTTTTTATTCCAAGACTGTTTGAAATTGAGTTAGCGGCCATGGTAGCAAGGTCTGTTGAAGTGCCCTCCAGCACAAAGATCATGCCTAACATAGCATATGGAGACCTGTGCTCTACTAAGTAATACATATATGCAATCATTGCTTCAACAGCAGTACCTCCGTCTTCGCCTCTAATTTGATCAAGATTAGCTGTAGGATCAATATGAGAAATGTCGTTTAAAATCCATTCCTCATGATTTTTTTCTTCATCAATGTACTCAATAAGCGCCTGTCTAAGGGTGTGATCCTGCTTAGTGCACTGTGCCATAGATGCAGCTAAAAGTGGGCATGTATGCTTTACATGATGGTAAGTTTGTTCAAGATAGGTTGTATAAAGCTTGGTATCAATTTTCCCATTTGCTGCTGAGAGCAGCATAGGTGTAGCTAAAAAACTTACACGAGCCTGCTCGGTTTCTTGAGAAATATGTTCAAAGGTATTCATGCTGCGTGCTCCATTAAAAGTTCAAATGTATCTGTGTGAATAAAAATATTTTTTCGCTTGGGCTTGCCATTTTCTGCAAAGCATTCTTTATTGTTAGCATTGGTTCTAAATATTCTTGTTGGTTTGGCATAAGCTGGAAGTGCTTGTGTGAGCTTATCTAGTCTTTGCAAAAGATCATCTTTAGTAATTGATTCGGCAATAGGTGATAGCGCAACCAAAAGATTGATTTCAGAACTTTCATTGAGAAATGCTATGGACTTTAAAATCATAACTGAGCCATTAAAACTATTCTCTATCCATTCAGGTGATACGTTTCTTCCGGTACCCGTTACCAAGATATTATCTTTCCTGCCTTCTACAAATAAATATCCATCGCTATCTATATGCCCTAAATCTCCTGTAAAAAAGATATCTGTTTGTTCTCTAGATACATTCAGATAGCCTAAAAATAAGGCGCTACCTTCTAATACTATTTCGCCTCCAATTATCTTAACGTTGTGGTGGGCAAAAGGTTTTCCTACAGAACCAAGTTTTGATTCACCAGGTACGTTGAAGCTTACAACTGAAGATGCTTCACTTAACCCATAACCTTCAAAAATAGGCAAGCCAAGATCATTGGCTTGCTCTAGAATTTCTATCGGTGTTTTTCCACCTCCAACAGCAATAAACTCTAAACAACTAGGTGGACTTAAGTTTGTTAGTTCAATTTCAAACAACCAAAATTTTAAAATATCGGGCACAATCATTAAGAAGTTTGGTTCATGCTGAGCTATCAGATCATTCAATGATGAAAACTTTTTGTTTAATAAATTATCAAAGAAATCTTTCTCAATAATTAATGTGCCTCCGGATTGGAAAACTACATGCAATCCACAGATTTCCTCTAACAGCATTGAAAATGGTAAAAGTGATAAATATCTCTTTCTAATATCAGGCTTTAGGGTATTGCTTAGATGTCTAATATTTTGCTCTTGAGCATCTTCTGATAAACATACCCCCTTTGGAGAGCCAGAAGTTCCCGAGGTGAAAATTATCTTTTTAGAAGAATTATTCCCTAGGATTATTTCATTTTTAGGTGAATCAAAATTCATTGGTGGAATTACTTTTGATCTATTAAATTCTTGCAAAGATTCATCATTGGTAAAGATAAGTTCAAGGTCTGAATGCTGTATTATTGCGTCTTTCTGTTGCTTGCTAAAGAAATGTGGAATAGGAATAACAGTCATCCCTCTTGCAAGTGCCGCCAAAAGCAAAACTACATATTCTGAGCTATTCGCATTGCTTATCCCAATTGTCTTTAAGCCATCAAGAGTTTGGGTGGCATTTTGTATTCCATTCCATAGTTGACGATATGTAATGCTTCTAGCCTGATCTTCAATTGCAATTAAATCAGTGCAAGATGACCACTTCTGAATAGAATCAATCGTCTTTTGAGACATAATTAAGAGGCTTGCTGAATGGTCTGAGGCTTAGAAAATTGCTCTTCATCCTTGATCAAGCAGACCCATGGATCTGAGTCATAATAGGTTCCCCATTGATCAGCATTAGCAATTTTTTTTCTGCTTGCTTTTGCAATCTTCTTTGAGCCTAAGCAAGCTTGATTGAGTATGTGTCTGAGTTTTTTGGTTGCTGTAAAAATCATAGCATTGCAATCCCTTGCTCTCGCAAAATTTGCAACCTCCGCTAATAAATTCCATAACGCTAGTCTAGAGATAGATGCAAGGGTGGTTACTTCAATTAAGCTAAATGTATTAATTTTCTTTAGCTCAGATTTATTTAAATAAATAGTTGAAAAAAGTTTCTCATCTCCAAGGCGAATGCTGCAAGCACTTAAAATCTTTCCGGATCCATCGATGCTAATCCCAATAAGTTTTGGAAATTCTTTAATCACCGCTGAATATTCGTTTGTATAGATTGAATTGATAAATATCTCGGCTTTTTTACGCAATGGGTGATTAGGCTCGAGTATTAAAAAATTAATTTGTGATTTCATAGGAGCATTATAGTAAGAGCCACCTTACGAAATACTTACACTTTGAAGGTAATATGAAAAAATGTTTCTTGATCAATTGTTTCGGCTGTCACCTCTGCTTCACAGAGTTCACATATCTTTTTAATAATAACTAAGCCCAGTTTTAAACCGGTTTTAAAGTTATTTTCACTCCTGTCTGAGAGCAAACTGTTAAAGTCATTATTGCCTATCCCTATGCCAAAATCTTTCACAGTCAATCGGTTATGATTTATGGATACTTCAATTAACTTTTTGCCTTCTATCGCTTTGGCTTGAATAGCTTTTATAGAATTTTCTATTAAATTTGTCATTAAAATATCAATTAAAACTTGATTACAAAAAATATTTGTTGGCGTTGGATGTAGGGCATCAAATTTTACTTCTATATCTTCTAGATCATGTGTGTTGATAAATGAAACGATTGCTGACCTTGTGGCATCCTCAAGAGCTAAATTAGTAAAATTTTCTATAGAAGCATTCTCTATTCTTGAAAGCTCGAAAAGTTCACTGGTTATAGAGTGTAATTTTTCTACTTCCTGCGATATTAAGCTAACATCAAGATCATCTGGATTTCCTGAGAGACTCATCTTAAGAGAGGCTAGGGGATTTCTAATTTCATGAGAAACGGTATCTAAAAATAACTTTTGTTCCTTATAATTGTTTTCAATTTTAGCCAAAGCCTCATTGAATTTATGAATGAGTTCTCTTAGTTCTGTAGGGATTCTTTTTGCAGTCAATCGACTAGATAACTTTTTGAAGTCTATATTTTTTGAAGAACTTATAATACGCTCTAATGATCTAAAAGAAATGCTGATCACAAGATAGGCTGTCAAGAGAACAGTTATTATAAAAATAATTAAGATTTCTTGTCTCTGCTCAAAGAGTTCATCAATGATTTCATCATACATAACATCTTTATGTGCTGGGCCTTGAGCAACTTGAATGTTTATAAGGCGATTATCGATAGTTATCCATTTTTGTACCCCTTGAAATATATGGTCTGCTCCATACATTTCTCGATAATAGGTAAAGAACTCATTGGTTCCTTTGAAATTTAAGCTTTCAGGAACAAGCTTATTGTTGATAGTGGGCGAGCCTAGTAAAAATTCATTACGACTGTTGATTGCATAAACAAATTGCCCGCCTGAATAAAGATATTGTTCAAGGAGAGTATTTGGAAGCTCCAGCTTTGTATTGTCATTAACCACTGAGAGGTATCTAACAATATCATCCAACTGTCCCCTGAGAGATCTATCATCAAGGCTGTCTAACTGTCTATTAAAGCTTTGGGTAAAAAATAAAATTGCCACGGCACCAGCAATCATGGATGCAAAGCCCACAATAACCACAACCCTAAACTTAAGAGAGTTAATCATGCGTTATGCCAAGCTTAAATCCTAGGCCTCTATGATTTTGAATTGTTACACTGCTTTGATTTCTTAAAAATTTTTTTCTTAATCTATGGACCAAGACCTCAACGGCATTTGGTGTCACATTTTGGTTGATATCATAAACTGCATTAATCATTTGCGAAGAAGTGAAAAGAGATTCTGGGGCCCCAAGAAAGAGCTCTATTAGCAATAATTCTTTTTTAGAAAGCTTGCAAATTTTTGAGCTAATAAATAATTCTTTCGATAATAAGTTCAGCAACAAATCAGCATACTCAAGGGTTTCATTTTTGGCATCCTTTGGTCGCCTCATTAATGCACGAATTCTGGCCTGAAGCTCTTTGAAATTAAACGGCTTAACTAAATAATCATCAGCTCCTGAGTTCAAGCCATCCACTCTATCCTCAATGGAATCTTTTGCAGTCAACAAAATAATGGGTAGAGAATTTTTTTTGTTTCGGATCTCGCTGATTAAGTTAAAAGAAATACCATCAGGCAACATGGCATCAAAAATTCCAATATGATGGTCTCTGTTTTTTAGTAGGATTTTTGCTTCGGCTATTGTGTATGCTTGATCTACTATATAACCTAACTTAGATAATTCTTTCTTTAAACTATCATTTAAAGATTGATTGTCTTCCAATAACAAAATATTCATCGGAGCATTATTTATTCATCTAAGATATAGTTAATGCTAGATCCATCATCCCCCTTGAATTGAACTTGGACTAACCTATCTTTATTGTCATACCAAAGCTCTCTTTCTAAATCACCTTTCATTGAGAAATGCCTTGCTCTAAGTTTTTTCCTGCTCTTGGTCAAAATATCTTCTTCTCCAAGGGCTTGAAAGGATACTTCCATAGGTTGGCCATCAAGAGTATTCAAAAGTTCAGTTGCTTTGATGGTTGAGATGCTCCAAAGACTTGCAGGGATGTAGGTATTTTCTAAGGTGGAAAAATCACCCCGGCTGCTATGAATGGAATTACCATAAAATTTTAAAAATTTGTCTGCTCCATTGTCATTTGTTGTTGAATCGTATCCTATGAGAACTCCATTAGTCCAAGTTTCTAAACCATCATGAATAAATTTATAAACGGGAATGAAGCCTAACTTAACCACAATATTTGTTAATATTTGAACGTTCATGCCCTCATCACTTTTTGAAAAAATGAATGTGTGGGTTCCAATTTCTTTTCCTTTACGCTCGACAACATACTCTAGTGATTCAGTGAAACCATAAGATGAAAGAAATAAAAAAAGTGCAAATGCAAATTTTTTCATGGCAAAACTCCAATTTTGATTAAGGCAATTGTAGCAAAGAATACTTACGGTTTTCTTACAAAAAGTAGAATTGGGTATAATCGACATGAATTACCAAAAGCCAATAATTGCTTTTTCTTATGGCGGCCTTTTCTTTATCTGTGAACTCCATGCATCATGAAAATACTATTTCATTCGATGGATAAAGTCAGGCGATTAATTCTGAGATAAGATCAGTAAACTCTAAGAGGGATGCCTGCAGACATCCAAAATAAATATTATCTTTTTTTAACATAAAAATGAGCAGACTGTTATAGAGATATCTCTAGGAGGAAGCTGGTATACGGAAATCTTAACTTCCTTTCTCAAAGAAAATGGCAAGCTTATTGCAGCCCATTATGATCCTGAACAAAGTGATTATTTTAGAAGATCACGAGATAGATACCATGCAAAGCTTATGTCCAAGGAAATCTATAACAATGTGGTTAACTCCATTGCTGAGTAATCAGTGGAAATATTACTAATCATGACAATCATCAAGATCAGCAGTTGAGACCATGCCTAGTGCTATTAACATACTTAAGATAGTGCTGTCCTGATTTGAGTAGATCAAGCAATTAACTGAGTTTTCATTATGGTCAGGTTCATTGTCTTCATGATCGTGATCTGAGTATCCTGCAGAACCTCCGGTACCAGAGTAATTGTCGTCATTGTCTGAATTAGATCCACTAGAGTAGCTGTCGTCATTGCTAGAACTTCCACCGAAGTAGCTGTCGTCATTGTCTGAATTAGATCCACTAGAGTAGCTGTCGTC
>Ga0257121_1001295_pt1 | contig 19249 bp, 16 predicted proteins | sample SI106_100metaG_FD_190180 | JGI IMG/M metagenome (GOLD analysis project Ga0257121, IMG submission 190180) | Marine microbial communities from Saanich Inlet, British Columbia, Canada - SI106_100 | ecosystem: Environmental > Aquatic > Marine > Inlet | place: Canada: British Columbia | collected... | reverse complement strand
GAAGCAACAAAAAACGATTATAATATCTATTTGAAAGGAGATTATAAACTTACACAAAAGATAAATCTTTTTGCAGATTTACAAAGCAGAATTATAGACTATAATTTTGAAGGATTAAATGATGATGGAACATCTGCGTATCAATCTGTAAATCTAAACTTCTTCAATCCTAAGTTTGGTATGTTCTATACTTTATCTGATAAAACTGCTTTCTATGCATCTTACTCAGTTGCCAATAAAGAGCCAAACAGAAACGACTATGTAGAAAGTTCTCCCTCTGACAGGCCGTTACACGAAACACTTTACGATACAGAAATTGGTATGAAACACAAATCGGAAAACTTTACTTTCGGTATTAACCTTTACCATATGGATTACGACAATCAACTTGTAAATACTGGAAAAATAAATGATGTGGGATATTCAGTACATTCTAATATTAAGGATTCTTATAGAAAAGGAATTGAGTTAGAAGCAGCGGTAAAACTAACTAGTAAATTAAGATGGAATGGAAACATTACTCTATCGGATAATAAAATTGCTAAACACTCTGAATTTGTAGACAATTGGGATACATGGGGAAAAGATGAAGAAAAATATGAGAATTCTGATATTTCTTTTTCACCAAATATTATTTGGGTATCTCAATTCAATTATAAGTTAAAGGACAACTTTAATATTGATGTAATTAGTAAATATGTTGGAGAGCAGTTTATTGACAATACCTCTTCTGAAGATAGGAAATTAGATGATTATTTGGTAAATAATTTACGCCTTACTTATAACTTAAAGTTCAAAAATGTGAAAGAAGCAAGGCTAACTTTAATGGTAAATAATGTATTAGACAATCAGTACAGTAACAGAGCTTGGATTTACCGTTTTGTTTCTAAGGGTTGGGACCCAAGAGGTGAAGCAAACCCATATACCAATGCAGATTCGGATAGATATAATATGATTGGACAATTTCCACAAGCTGGAAGAAACTTTTTACTAGGATTAACTTTAGGTTTTTAAGAAAAAAAATAGGATTTAGTTATTAGATTTAAGAAAATACCTCCAAATTGTAGGGATTTTTCTTTTTTTCAATTTCTGATTTGTTAAATTCTATTTTTATACTTTTGCAAGCTAACAACAAATTATGGATTATAATACAGAAAGAAAACAACTTATCATTCCCGAATACGGAAGACATGTACAAAAAATGGTAGCTCATGCTACTTCCCTTTCGGATGAAGAGGAGAAGAAAAAATGCGTAAACGCAATTATCAGTTACATGGGGCAAATGAATCCACATTTGCGTGACATACCAGATTACAAACACAAACTTTGGGATCATCTTTTTATCATGTCCGAATTCGAATTGGATGTAGAATCTCCATACGAAAAGCCATTACCAGAAAAATTGTCGGAAAAACCAGAATGTTTGGACTACCCAAAAAGTAGTATAAAATATTCCTATTATGGCAAGCAAATACAAACCATGATAGAAACTGCAATAAAAATGGAAGAAGGAGAAGAAAAACTCATCATTGCTGGAATGATTGCAAATCATATGAAAAAATGTTATTTAACTTGGAGTCAAAGTTCAGTAGATGACGCTACAATATTAAAACACTTTTCGCAGTTATCAGAAGAAAAATTAAAACTAGATGAAGATTTCAAATTAATTGACGATATAAAAGCAATTAAAAAGAATTCTGCAAAATACACCAAACATAAAAAAAGCCAACAAAACAATAAGAAGAAGAAAAAGAAATATTAATGACTACATTTAAAGTAAAAGGAGGATTAAAATTAAAAGGAGATTTACATCCGCAAGGAGCAAAAAATGAAGCCTTACAAGTGCTTTGTGCAGTATTACTTACTCCAGAAGAAGTAATAATGGAAAATGTACCTAACATCCGTGATGTAAATATACTTATCGACCTTTTACGAGATTTGAATGTAAAAGTAAATCAAATTGATAAAGAAACATATAGTTTTAAGGCGGATGAGGTAGATGTTGATTATCTTTCTTCTGATGATTATAAAGTTAAAAGTAGCCAAATTAGAGGATCAATCATGATTGTAGGTCCTTTACTTGCTCGCTACGGAAAAGGTTATATTCCAAGACCGGGTGGAGACAAAATTGGAAGAAGAAGATTAGACACTCACTTTATTGGTTTCCAAAAATTAGGAGCTAATTTTGTGTACGATAGTAAAGAGGAATTCTACCGAGTTACTGCCGATCAGCTGAAAGGGACATACATGCTTTTGGATGAAGCTTCCGTAACAGGAACAGCAAATATTGTAATGACTGCCGTGATGGCGAAAGGGAAAACTACGATTTACAATGCGGCTTGCGAACCTTATTTACAACAACTTTGCCAAATGCTTAATTCCATGGGAGCAAAAATTTCTGGTATCGGTTCCAACCTTTTAGAAATTGAAGGAGTAGAAAAACTAGGAGGATGTACCCATAGAATACTTCCTGACATGATTGAAATTGGAAGTTTTATTGGACTCGCTGCCATTACCCAATCTGAAATTACAATTAAAAATGTTTCTTACGATAAGTTGGGAGTTATTCCTTCAGTTTTTTCCAAATTAGGAATAAAAATGGAACGTAGAGGAGATGATATTTACATTCCGGCACAAGAAAGTTACGAGATTGAAAGCTTTATTGATGGTTCTATACTTACCATTTCAGATGCTCCTTGGCCAGGTTTTACTCCTGATTTATTAAGTATTATTTTAGTAGTTGCTTCTCAGGCAAAAGGTTCGGTTCTTATCCACCAAAAAATGTTTGAAAGCAGACTTTTCTTTGTGGACAAACTAATAGATATGGGAGCTCAAATTATACTTTGCGATCCACACCGCGCTACCGTTATCGGTTTAAATCATCAATTTAAATTCAAATCTACTACCATGACTTCTCCAGATATTAGAGCGGGAGTTTCTTTACTTTTAGCGGCACTTGCTGCTGATGGAGAAAGTACCATACATAATGTAGAACAAATTGATAGAGGATACCAAAATATTGACGACAGATTAAATGCAATTGGTGCCGATATCCAAAGAATTGACTAATTCTTAGAAAGAGAAATCTCTACTCCTGACAAAAAGTCCTAAAATCTACTTTGGCAAAGTATTTTCAATAATAGATATTGTATACAAATAAAAAATACAAAAACTGAAATGAAAAAAAAGAAAAAAGAGGTAATTAAGGAAGTGGAAAACAAAGAGGAAAACACAAACTTGCAAGAGGAAGAAGTAAAAACTTCTCCTACAACTGAAGAACTTTTGGCTATTGAAAAGGATAAAAATATTCGACTCATTGCAGAGTTTGAGAACTTCCGAAAGAGAAATGCAAAGGAAAGAATTGAGTTTTTCAGTACTGCTAATAAAGACATTATGACTTCTTTATTGCCCATTCTTGACAATTTTGAAAGATCTATAGAATCAAACAATTACACAGATAAGGACGGAACCATGATTATTTACAAGCAGTTAAAATCAGAATTAGAAAAAAAAGGATTAAACGAAATTGAAAATCCAATTGGGAAAGAATTGGACACTAACTTTCATGAAGCAATCACAAATATTCCAGCACCTACAAAAAAGGAAATTGGAAAAATAATTGATTCAGTAGAAAAAGGATATATGTTAGGTGAAAAAGTAATCAGATATACTAAAGTTATACTAGGAAAATAAAACAAAAATGGCAAAAAGAGATTTTTACGAGATATTAGGAGTAAGCAAAAATTCGGATGTAAAAGAAATTAAAAAAGCATACCGAAAATTAGCAATAAAATATCATCCTGATAAAAACCCTGACAACAAACAGGCTGAAGAAAAATTTAAGGAGGCAGCGGAAGCATATGATGTTCTTTCCAATTCAGAAAAAAAACAAAGATACGACCAATTTGGCCATTCAGGAATGAGTGGAGCAGCAGGAGGAGGATTTGGAGGGGGAATGAATATGGATGACATATTTTCCCAATTTGGAGACATTTTTGGAGGTGGTGGTTTCGGTGGATTTGGAGGCGGACAAAGAAGAAGAGTAGTAAAAGGAACAAACCTCAGAATAAGATTAAACCTTACTTTAAAAGATGTTGTAGAAGGAGTGGATAAAAAGATAAAAGTAAGGAAACTAGTAATTGCTGATGGAGTAACTTACAAAACTTGCGGAAGTTGTAATGGTAGTGGTCAGATAACCAGAATGAGCAATACCATTTTAGGACAAATGCAAACCTCATCTCCATGTCCCACTTGTAGTGGAAATGGCAAAAGTATCGATAAAAAACCATCCGGAGCAGACTACAATGGTATGATTCAGAAAGAAGAAACAGTAGAGATTTCTATCCCTGCAGGGGTGGAAGATGGAATGCAGTTAAAAGTAAGTGGGAAAGGAAATGACGCTCCCGGGAACGGAATAAATGGAGATTTACTAGTAGCTATTTATGTAGAGCAACATCCTGATTTAGTAAGGGATTCTTCTAATAATTTACATTACGATAAATACATTAGTTTTTCAGAGGCTGTTTTGGGAACTTCAACAGAAATACCAACGGTAAACGGTAAAGTGAAAATAAAATTAGATGCCGGAACGCAATCTGGGAAGACTCTAAGATTGAAAGGGAAAGGAGTTCCTTCAGTAGAAAGATACAGAACAGGAGATTTGTTGGTTCATATTAACATCTGGACTCCACAAAAATTAAATAAAGAAGAAAAGGAATTTTTTGAAAATTGCAAAAATTCTGATAATTTTACCCCCAATCCAACATCAAAAGATAAATCCTTTTTCGATAAGGTAAAAGAAATGTTTGGATAAAAAGAACACTATGGAAAATCACATATTAAAAGCAAATAAAATAGTAAAACAATATGGAGACTATTTCGCTCTTAACAATGTAGATTTATCTATTCCTAGAGGAAGTGTTTTTGGTTTGCTTGGCCCAAATGGAGCTGGTAAAACCACTTTAATGAGAATAATAAACCAAATTATTGCTGCAGATAGTGGAGAGGTCCTATTTAATGGATCTCCTCTTAACCGGAAACATATTTCTCAAATTGGTTATCTACCAGAAGAAAGAGGATTGTATAAAAAAATGAAAGTTGGAGAACAATCCCTTTATTTGGCTCAACTTAAGGGAATGAACAGATTTGAAGCCACAAATAAGTTAAAATATTGGTTTGAAAAATTAGAAATCCAAAGCTGGTGGAACAAGAGAATTGAGGAGCTTTCCAAGGGAATGGCACAAAAAGTTCAGTTTGCAGTAACTGTAATTCACAATCCAGATTTATTAATTTTTGATGAACCATTTTCAGGATTTGATCCAGTAAATACCGCACTTATCCGAAATGAAATATTAAAATTAAAAAAACAAGGAACATCTATTATTTTCTCAACTCACAGAATGGAATCTGTTGAAGAGATTTGTGATGAAATATCACTTATAAATAATGGAGAGACACTTTTGCAAGGAGAAATAATAAACATAAAAAACAATTTTCGAAATAATATTTTTTCAATAGAGATGAAAACTGAAATAGATAATTTATCTGAAAAATTTACCATCTTAAATAAAAAAGAAAATATTTTAGAAATCAAAATTCAGGAAGGAAGTAACTCAAAAGAGTTGATAAATGAACTTTTACAAAAATCTGATATTATTTCTTTTAACGAAAAGATTCCTTCTTTGGAAGACATCTTTATTAAAACAGTGAGTGGTGAATAAAATTTGGCTCATCATAAAAAGAGAATACTCGGTAAGAGTTCGGAAAAAATCCTTTATTGTAATGACTATTTTGGGTCCTATTTTAATTGCGGCTTTGTTTATTGTTCCTACTTATTTAAGTATGCAGGGATTGGAAACTCAACAGATTGTAGTTTCAGAAAAAGGAAATTTCTTTTCGGAAAAACTAGAAGATAACGAATTAGTTCAGTTTAGCAAAATACCTGAAATGGAGATCGAAAGACTGAAGAAAAATTTTGGAAGTTCTCCTTATTATGCATTACTCATTATCTCCGACTCTAATAGTCAGAACAGATTTACCATTTATTCCGCTCAACACATTAGCCTTTCGGTGAAAAACAATATCGAAAGTCAGATTTCCAAAATAAATGAGAGAAAAAAACTAGAAGAAGCGGATATAGATATTGAAATATTGAACAGTCTTTTTTCGGAAATAGAAATTATGAGTGTAATAATTGATGAACAAGGAGATGAAAGTAAAGGAAGTTCTGAAATGAGCTCGGCTATTGGTTTTATTACCGCCTTTCTTATTTACCTTTTTATATTTATGTACGGTTCTATGGTAATGAGAGGAGTAATTGAAGAAAAAACAAGTAGAATTGTAGAAGTAATCATTTCATCTGTCCGACCATTTCAACTAATGATGGGTAAAATTGTAGGTGTTGCTCTTGTGGGACTCACCCAATTTGTACTTTGGATACTCCTTACTTATAGTATTGCTAGCCTTTTTGAAGTGGTATTTATGAATAGTAATAACCAATCTGAAATAATTACTGGGATATTAAGTAGCGTGGGGCAAATCAACCTTTCTTCTATTGTAATTAGTTTCTTGTTTTATTTTATTGGAGGATACCTACTTTATAGTTCTCTATTTGCCGCTATCGGATCTGCGGTAGATACCGAATCGGACACACAACAATTTGTACTTCCTATAACAATACCACTTATCCTTTCTTTAGTAATGATAGAACCAATTATGAACAACCCAGATGGTACACTAGCAATTTGGCTCTCTATTATTCCTTTTTCTTCCCCTATTATCATGATGGTCCGTCTTCCTTTTGGGGGAGTAGAAAATTGGGAAATTATTATTTCTGCTACGGTTCTTATTTGCACTTTCCTTTCCACTACCTATATAGCCTCAAAAATATACCGAGTAGGGATACTAATGTATGGAAAAAAGAGCTCCTTTAAAGAGCTTATTAAGTGGATTTCGTACAAGGACTAAAATTGTCTTTTACAAATTTTTATCTCTTTTAAAAGAAATTTACTCTTTTTTATGTGGGTTTTTATACCGATATACTAACAGGCTTACGAATTGATTTACAGACACTTAACTGTGATGTAAACATTGATATGTTAAAAAACATGATACATTCTATTTGCCATAAGTTTTGATATACATATATTTGCCCCGTATTAACCAATAAACATAAAATAATTATGAAAAAAAATTTACGAAACATATTAGTTCTTTCTTTAGGGCTAATAACAACAATTGCTTCAGCTCAGTGGAGTGCAGATTCAAGAACAAGAATTGACAACACTGATTCTGAGAACAGAACAGCTACACAAAGATTGACTGTAGGAGCTGACTGGGGAGGAATTCATGCATCATATGATGTAAATTATGACCTAAATAATGGAGCTGCAACTCATGATGTATATGAAGCTTACGCTTCTACTGACTTAATGGGCTTTGGTACATTAACAGTAGGTCGTCAGGACTTAAGCTTTGGTTCTGGAGCTTTAATTTCTTCTAATAACTGGGGGATGAACAGATACACTAATGATGGAGTTTCTCTATCTATGGAACTTGCTTCAGTTAACATTACTGCTGGTACAATGGGAGGAATCAACACTGATGCAAACTACATGAACGCATCTACATCTTTAGCAGGTGCTGAAGTAAACATCTTAATGATGAATGATGGAGACAATTCTGCTCATGGATATGATATTTCATATGCAATGGGTGATTTTTCTATGTCTGTGAGTATGAATGCTGATTACTCAGAAAATGAGTACAATAGTTATGGATTATCTTACCAAGTGTTTGATAACTTATCTGCTTCTGTTTCTCAAACTTCTAATGAAGGTGGATTCTCAATGGCTAACACTGCCTTATCTGGTGGATGGGCTAATGGAAACATTGGATATTTAGGTGCTGGTGATGAAGATAGAGCTATGGGTATTTCTTATGACTTAGGTGACATTACTTTAGGTTACACTACTCATAACGTAACAAATGAGGATGAAGGTGAGGAGTCTGACTATGAAGCTACTGAAATGCATATTGGATATTCTTTAAACGACAATGCTAATATCTCTATTTCAAAAATGGGAGGTACTGATACAGAAATGACTTGGTTAACTATTTCAATTACTCCGTAATTTCGAAATTATAAACTATATTAAAAGAGGGACTTTATTGTCCCTCTTTTTTATGCTTATATCTAGCAATTAACAGTATTTTGTTAATAATAACTAAAATCACTTTTTCTAGGGTATATTATTCTGTTATCTTTGCATTAATATTAATTTAAAATTTTATAAAATGAAAAAAGTATTATTAACAATGGTTGTGGCATTTGCTACTTTAGTTGCTTCCGCACAATTTATGGTTGTTACAACCTATGATGGTGACCAAGAAGAAACTATGGACAAATTAACAGCAAATTTAGGTATTGGTTATGAAGTTTCTGATGGATTAACTGTAGGTGCTGTAAGATCTAAAGGTTCAGATGCTATTGCGGCTGACTCTACAGCTGGTATCGTAGGAGTTGATGCTGTTGATGACGGTTATGAATTATTTGTAAGATACAATTTGTCTATGATGGATGGAATGTACGCTATGATTCAAGCTCCTACAGAAGACATGTCTGACAACATGAAGATTGGTGTAGGAATGTCTTTTAGCGTTTGGAACTCATTATACATTGAGCCAAATTACACTATGCCAGTAAGTGAAGATGCTAGTGGAAGCAGAGAAGGATCTTTCAATATTGGAGTAGCATACAAATTCTAAGAATAAAATTCTTTATAATGATTAAAAAAACCACCTTAAAAGGGTGGTTTTTTTTTATTTGTAGATTAAAGAAATAGAGTATTATAATATTTGCTTTACTTTCTCTAAAGCTTTATCTATTCCTGAGGGTTTTGAACCACCTGCAGTCGCAAAAAACGATTGTCCTCCACCTCCTCCATTTATTTCTGCAGAAAGCTCTCTAATCATCTGAGAAGCGTTTAATTTTTTATCAGCAACTAAATCATCTGTAATCATTAGGGTGAGTAAAGCTTTATTGTCGTTCTCACTAGCAAGTACCAATATCAAATTCTCTTCTGATTTTCTTAATTTAAAGGAGAGTGTCTTCATTCCTTCCGCATCTAACTCTACTTTCTGAGCAATTAAATTAATACCCTTAATATTTTCTTTATTTTTCAAAATACTTTCAGAAAGAATATTTACCTCTAAATCTTTATAACTTTCATTTTTCTTAGTCAATTTCTTATTTTCAGATATTAAATCCTGAACACCTTTTAACAAATCTTTATTTTTTACAACAGATTTAATGGAATTTAAGGTATGTTCCATTTGAGTATTGAATTCTCTGAGTTTATCTGCAGTTATTGCTTCTATCCTTCTTATCCCTGCTGCAGTGGAACTTTCCGATAAGATCTTGAACATTCCTATTTCTGCTGTACTCTTTACATGAGTTCCTCCGCAAAGTTCTATTGATGACTCAAACTGAATGGCACGGACTGTATCTCCATATTTTTCTCCAAACAGCATCATAGCTCCCATCTTTTTTGCCTTTGTTAACGGCAAATTTATATGTTCCTGTAAAGTAGAGTTTAACAAAATTTTGTCATTTACCGTATTCTCAATTAATTTAATCTCTGTATCCGAAATTTTAGAAAAATGAGTAAAATCAAATCTCAGATAATCTGGACAAACCAGCGACCCTTTTTGTTCAACATGCTCTCCTAAAACTTCTCTTAAAGTTTCGTGCAACAAATGTGTTGCACTGTGGTTTCTTTCAGAAGAAACTCTTTTTATTTTATCAACCTTTGCACTAAAATCAGAATCTAGATGAATTGGTAATTTCTCTGAAAAATGAATAATCAAATTGTTTTCCTTTTTAGTGTCAATTATTTCTATTGATTCATTTTTATTTTCAATTGTTCCTACATCTCCAATTTGCCCTCCTCCTTCAGGATAAAAAGGGGTTAAGTTAAACACCAATTGATATAAATCTTTATCATTTGTTTTTACACTTCTGTATCTAGTAATTTTAATTTCAGATTGAAGATTATTATAGCCAACAAATTCTTCTGTATCATCTTCAAGAAGAACCTTCCAATCAGCCGTTTCTACCTTTGTAGCGTTTCTCGATCTATTTTTTTGTTTTTCCATTTCCTGATTAAAAACCTCAATATCCAATGTCATATTATTTTCTGACAAAATAAGAGAAGATAAATCCAATGGAAACCCATAAGTATCGTACAATTCAAAAATCCTTTTTCCAGAAACTACTCCTTCTGAATTTTTTATTATTCCATCCAATGATTTCAATCCATCCGATAAAGTTCTTAAAAATGACAACTCCTCCTCCTTTATTACATTTTCTATCAATTGTTTTTGAGAAGATATCTCCGGAAAACTTTCGGACATTTGTAAGCTCAGTATATCTATCAATTTGTACATAAAGGCCTCCTGTATATTTAGGAAAGTATAAGCATATCTAACGGATCTTCTTAAGATTCTTCTTATGACATATCCCGCTTTTACATTAGAGGGTAATTGCCCGTCTGTAATGGAAAATGAAATGGCTCTCAAATGGTCGGCAATAACTCTCATAGCAATATCTGATTTCTCATTTTTCCCATATTCTATCTTACATATCTTTTCTATTTCTTTTATTATAGGTTGGAAAACATCCGTATCATAATTCGATTTTACATTTTGCATTATCATACACAATCTTTCAAATCCCATTCCAGTATCTACATGCTTATTGGGTAATAACTCTAACGAATTATCCGATTTTCTATTGAATTGTATAAAGACCAAATTCCATATTTCAATAACTTGAGGGTGATCTTCATTTACTAAAGTTGATCCATCTATCTTATCTCTCTCTTTATCGTCTCTGTTATCAAAATGTATTTCCGAACAAGGGCCGCAAGGTCCAATTTCCCCCATTTCCCAAAAATTATCTTTTTTATTTCCATTTAATATTCTCTCCTCAGGAAGATATTTCCTCCAAAAGTCATAGGATTCATTGTCTTTTTCTAATTTATCTGTTTTGTCACCCTCAAAAACTGTTACATAAAACCTATTTTTGTCTAACTTACAAATTTCAGTCAGAAATTCCCAAGCCCAACCAATAGCCTCTTCTTTAAAATAATCTCCAAATGACCAATTTCCTAACATTTCGAACATTGTATGGTGATATGTATCGTGTCCTACCTCTTCCAAATCATTGTGTTTGCCCGAAACTCTTAAACATTTCTGAGAATTCGCAACTCTAGAATCTTCAATTTCAGAGTTTCCTAAGAAGATATCTTTAAATTGATTCATTCCCGCATTGGTAAACATAAGTGTAGGGTCATCCTTAATTACCATAGCTGCGGAGGAGGTAATTTCATGTCCTTTCTCTTTAAAAAACTCAATAAAACTTTTTCTTATCTCTGAAGATTTCATTTAATCTGTATTATATAAACTCCATTGTGTTGAAAATCAAATATACCAAAATTCTATTATAATCATAATTTAATATCTTTGCGTCAACATTTTTTTACAATGGCTAAAATAAAATATTATTACGACACTAAAAAACTCAATTATCAGAGAATTGAAAAAAGTAATTTTGATAAAGTAAAAAACATACTTATTTACATTACTGCTTCTAGTTTTTCAGGACTTATAATGATTGTATTTTTCTTTCAGTTTTTTGACAGTCCAAAGGAAATGAAGCTAAAAAGAGAGATTTCTGAATTGACTACTCAATACAATTTACTTAATAGTGAATTAAGCCAAATTGACTTTGTCTTAAAAGATATGCAGGAAAGAGACGACAATATTTACAGAGTAATATTTGAAGCTGACCCAATCCCAAACTCAATCCGAAAAGCTGGTTTTGGAGGAGTAAATCGTTACAAGCATCTTGAAAATTTAACAAATTCAGAACTCATCACATCAACTACAAAAAAGATTGACGAAATAACAAAACAGATTTACATTCAATCAAAATCATTTGACGAAATAATTGAGCTTTCAAAAAATAAAAGTGATATGTTATCTTCAATTCCGGCTATTCAGCCTGTTGCAAACAAAAATTTGAAAAGAATGGCAAGTGGATACGGTTACAGAATGCATCCAGTTTATAAAACAAGAAAACTTCATACAGGTATGGACTTTTCTGCACCAACAGGAACACCAATTTATGCTACAGGAAACGGTAGAGTGGAGAAAGTAACAAAATCAAGAAGTGGATATGGAAGACATGTTATAATTAATCATGGTTATGGATATAAAACCCTTTACGGACATATGTCGAAATACATAGTAAAAAGAGGTCAAAGGGTTAAAAGAGGGGAAATTATTGGTTATGTAGGTTCTACCGGAACATCAGTAGCTCCTCATTTGCACTATGAAGTACATAAAGATGGAAGAAAAATAAATCCTGCGCCTTTTTATTACAATGATTTAACTCCTGAAGAGTACGAAAAAATGTTAGAATTATCTTCTAAATTCAATCAATCATTCGATTAATGCCAAAACTAAAAAATAATATTGAAAAGTTATTTTACCCTATTGGTGAAGTAGCAAAAGCATTTGATGTAAATGTTTCATTAATTCGATTTTGGGAAAAAGAGTTTGATATTCTGAAACCAAAAAAGAACAAAAAAGGAAACAGAATGTTCACCAAAAAAGACATGGATAATATTACCATTATTTTTCATTTGGTAAAAGAAAGAGGATTTACATTAGAGGGAGCTAAAAAGAAATTAAAAGAAAATAAAGAAGACACAATCAATAATATTGAAATAATAAACAGATTGAAAGAAATTAGATCTTTTTTAGTGGAATTAAGAGACGAACTTTAGCACAAAAATCCCTGAAAATCATTATATAATGATGAATAAAGAAAATATTATTGCAATTAGCAAAAAGTTGGTTCAGGAAATAGAAGATACACAATCCAGAATATCCGAATACAAAGATTTGACAAAACCGATTGCTCCAGAAAATGCTATCGGTAGAGTGAGCAGAATGGATGCCATAAACAATAAAAGTGTGGTAGAAGCCGCCTTAAGAGAATCCGAAAGAAAACTTGATCAATTATTAGATATGCAAAAAAACATTACAGGAGAAATATTTGGGATTTGCATTAAATGTAAAAGTGAAATCCCTTTTGGAAGACTTTTAATTAGACCACAAAGTAAATGTTGTGTAAAATGTGCCTCATAATTAAAAGGTGTATTATTGTCACATGAAAGCAATTCAATTTATTTTCAGATATATAAATTATTTTTTCAAAGCGAAAAATCATCATTCTGTTCAATCTCCATTTGTATTCCAATTGGTAACAAAAGTTATCAATAAAAAATTGAAAGAAAAAGATTGTATAGAAATTGAAAAATTAAGAAAAGAACTTTGTAAATCTGAAATTGATATAAATATTACAGATTTTGGAGCGGGATCAAACATCAATAAATCCAATAAACGAAAGGTGAAAGATGTTGCAAAAAACTCCGCTAAATCATCTAAATTTGGGCAATTACTTTACCGGATTATTGATTTCTACAATCCGAAAAATATTTTGGAACTCGGAACTTCACTTGGTGTGAGCTCCTGTTATTTAGCAAAATCAAATGAAAATTCTAATGTTTTTACTTTAGAGGGGTGCCCAGAAACAGCAAAAATTGCAAAAGAAAACTTTGAGAAATTAGGGATTAAAAATATAAACTTAATTGTTGGAAATTTCAAAGACACTTTTGATGAAACATTAAACAAAATGGATTCCTTAGATTTGGCGTTTATTGATGGAAATCATCAAGAAAAAGCCACAATTGAATATTTTAACAACTGTTTGGAGAAATCGAATAACAACACAATTTTTGTTTTTGATGACATACACTGGTCAAAAGGAATGGAAAACGCTTGGAAACATATTCAGAATCACCCTAAAACAAGCACAACAATTGATTTATTTTTCGTTGGAATTGTTTTTATTAAATCCGAACTTACTAAAGAACATTTTACAATCCGATTTTAATTATATTTGACAAATGAAAGTTTACACAAAAAAAGGTGATAAAGGGAAAACTCAATTATTGGGAGGAAGTATGGTAAATAAATTTGACATTCGGATAGAAGCTTATGGAAATATTGACGAATTAAATGCTTTTATAGGGCATCTTTACGATCAAAAAATCAATGGAAATCACAAAAAATTTTTATTTTTTATTCAAAATCAATTACTAAATTTGGGAAGTATTGTGTCTTTTGATGGGAAAAAAGACAAAATAAAGCTTCCAAAAATTACAACAAATGAAGTTGAAAAAATTGAAAAAGAAATAGATGAATTAGAAAAATGTTTAACTCCACTAAAAAACTTTATTTTACCCTCCGGACATCCTATTTCTTCCTTATGTCACATTGCCAGAACTGTTTGTAGAAGAGCTGAAAGAGGAGTGGTTTTATTAGATTCTCAAACACAAATAAACAAAATTTGTATTATATTTCTCAACCGTTTATCGGACTATTTGTTTGTACTATCAAGAGTAATTTTAGTAGACAATAATAGGAAGGAAATTTATTGGAAATAAACCAATCAATTTTATTGCCGTTTCATCAGAAATTTTACTTTTGCAATAAAATATAGAATACTATGTATTGGACTTTAGAATTAGCATCAAAATTAGAAGACGCACCATGGCCAGCAACAAAAGATGAATTGATTGATTTCGCTATTCGTTCTGGCGCTCCAATGGAAGTTGTAGAAAACCTTCAGGAATTAGTGGAAGAAGAGGAGAATCAAACTTGGGAAAAAATAGAAGAAATTTGGCCCGATTACCCATCCAAAGAAGATTTTTTCTTTAATGAGGATGAATATTAATTAAATTTTAGGTCTGTTTTCAGACCTTTAATCTATTACATTAAACAAATAAATGGCAGGATTTTTAAATATTATTGGCAAACTTTTTGGTAGCAAATACGATAAGGATGTCAAAGAAATAATGCCTATAGTTCAACAAATAAATGAGGAATTTGAAAAATTAAATTCCCATTCCAACAATCAGTTAAGAGAAAAAACCAAGGAGTTAAAATCGGAAATTCAAGAATTTACAAAGATTGAATCAGAAAAAATTAAATCCTTAAAAATTGAATCAGAAAAAGAAATTTCAGATGAAGAAAAAGAAAATCTTTATGATGAAATTGACAAATTAGAACAAGATATTGTTGACAAAACGGAAGATATTTTAAATCAGATTTTACCTTCCGCTTTCGCTATTGTAAAAGAAACTGCCAGAAGACTTACTGAAAATGAGACCATTATTGTAAAAGCAAATGACTTTGATAGGGATTTATCAGCAACTAAAGATTTTGTAAGTATTGATGGTGAAAATGCAATTTATAAAAATGAATGGACCGCTGCAGGAACTACAATTCAGTGGAACATGATTCATTATGATGTACAATTAATTGGAGGAATTGTAATGCATCAAGGGAAAATTGCAGAAATGCAAACTGGAGAAGGAAAAACGCTTTCTGCAACATTGCCTATTTTTTTAAATGCCCTTGCCGGAAAAGGAGTTCACCTGATTACGGTTAATAATTATTTGGCAAAAAGGGATGCTGAGTGGATGGGCCCTATCTTTCAGTTTCATGGTCTTTCAGTAGATTGTATTGACAATCATGCTCCTAATTCTGAAAGTAGAAAAAATGCATATTTATCGGATGTTACTTATGGTACAAATAACGAATTTGGTTTTGATTATTTGAGAGATAATATGGCCAAGCGTCCTCAGGATTTAGTTCAAAGAAAACACCATTATTCTATTGTTGATGAGGTTGACTCAGTTTTAATTGATGATGCCAGAACACCTCTTATTATTTCGGGACCTACTCCTAGGGGAGATGTCCATGAATTCAATGAATTAAAACATAAAATTGAGACATTATTTTCCGCACAAAAACGATATGTAAATACAGTTTTATCGGATTCTAAAAAACTATTAAAAGAAGGAAATAAAGAAGACGGAGGTTTTAATTTACTGAGAGCTTTCAGGGGATTACCAAAAAACAAAGCACTTATTAAATATTTAAGTGAGGAAGGAATTAAAGCTCAATTACAGAAAACAGAGAATTTCTACATGCAAGAGCAATCTAAAGAGATGCCAAAAGTAGATGAGGAACTTTATTTTGTAATTGAAGAGAAACAAAACACCATAGAGCTTACTGAAAAGGGAATTGATTTAATGACAACAGATGGTGAAAGTAAAGATTTCTTTATAATGCCAGATGTAGGAGGAGAAATTTCCAAAATAAATAATTCTTCTTTATCTGATTCGGAAAAAGCTTCCCAAAAAGAAACTTTAATGAGGGATTTTTCCATAAAAAGTGAACGAATTCATACAATTAACCAACTGTTAAAAGCATACACACTTTTCGAAAAAGATGTGGAATATGTAGTAATGGACAACAAAGTGAAAATTGTTGACGAGCAAACTGGGAGAATAATGGATGGCAGAAGATATTCTGATGGACTACACCAAGCTATTGAAGCAAAAGAAAATGTAAAAATTGAAGCTTCAACCCAAACATTTGCTACCATTACCTTGCAAAATTATTTCCGAATGTACAACAAACTTGCAGGTATGACTGGTACTGCAGAAACTGAAGCTGGGGAATTTTGGGAGATTTATAAATTAGATGTTGTTGCCATACCTACAAACAGACCTGTTGTTAGAGAAGATAAGGACGATTGGGTATATAAAACAAATAGAGAAAAATACAATGCAGTAATTGAAGAAATTGTAAAATTAACAGATGAAGGAAGACCTATTCTAGTGGGGACTACTTCTGTTGAAATTTCCGAATTACTTGGAAGAATACTAAAAACAAGAGGGATAAAACACAATATTCTAAATGCAAAACTCCATCAGAGAGAAGCAGATATTGTTGCAGAAGCAGGAAACTCATCAGTTGTTACTATCGCTACAAATATGGCAGGTAGAGGAACGGATATTAAACTTACTGAAGAGGTAAAGCAAGTGGGTGGACTTGCAATTATTGGTACCGAAAGACACGATTCCAGAAGGGTTGACCGTCAGTTAAGAGGTCGTTCCGGTAGACAAGGAGATCCTGGTTCATCTCAGTTTTTTGTTTCCTTGGAAGACAATTTAATGAGGCTATTTGGCTCAGACAGAATAGCAAAATTAATGGACAGAATGGGATTAGAAGAAGGAGAAGTTATCTCACATTCCATGGTAAATAAATCCATTGAAAGAGCTCAAACAAAAATAGAAGAAAATAATTTCGGGACAAGAAAAAGATTATTGGAGTATGATGATGTGATGAACAATCAGAGGGAAATTATTTACAAGAAAAGAAAACATGCCCTGTTTGGAGAGCGACTTTCTTTGGATGTTTCCAATATGATATATGATACTTGTTACAACATTGTTTCTGAACATCATGAATTGAAAAATTATTCTGATTACTCAATGGATATTATGAGAATTCTTGCAATTGACTCACCAATATCTGAAGATGAATTCGACTCATTAAATATTGATGAAGTTACAGACTCTACATTCTCAAAATGTATTTCAAACTACAAATTAAAATCAGAAAAGATAGCAGAAAAAGTTCTTCCAAACATTAAAAATGTTTTTGAAAACGAATCTGCAACATATAAAAATATTGTTATTCCATTTACTGATGGAATGAAAACACTTCAAGTAACCTCTAACCTTGAAGAAGCTGTGAAAAGTGAAGGGAAAAATATTCCAACTTCCATTGAAAAAAGTGTAACTCTTGCCATGATTGACGACTTTTGGAAAGAACATTTGAGAGAAATGGACGAATTGAAACAATCTGTACAAAATGCTGTTTACGAGCAAAAAGATCCTTTGCTAATTTACAAATTCGAATCCTTTGAATTATTTAAAGTTTTGATGAGTAAGATTAATAAAGACATTGTTTCCTTTTTGTTAAAGTCAGATATTTATAGTGGAGGTTCGGCTTCAATTCAGGAGGAAAAGATTAAGAAACAAGATGATAATTTGCAAATGAGCAGAGAATCTGATATTCCTGATGGAAATCCACAAGCTCCGCAAAACAAAAAACCTCAAAGAATTCAACCCGTAAGAGCGGAACAAAAAATAGAGAGAAACGCTCCTTGCCCTTGCGGAAGTGGAAAGAAATACAAAAAATGTCACGGAAGATAGAAAGTTGAAACATCTAAAATACATAATCAAATTTCTATTTTATTTCATCTTACTAATAAATATAAACTCCTGTAAAACTTACAAACTTGTTCCTGAAAAGGAGGATAATCCACAACACAATTTTGATATAAATTTATCGGGAGACAGTCCTAACTATTCAGAAATAAAATATTGGGTAGAACATCCTGAAAAGGAAATTCATTACACAAGTCTCCCAAAAAATTACACAGATTCTTTATACAATTCTAATCCAGAAATAGATGTATTTTTTGTGCACCCTACTCTTTATTTTAAAGGAAACAGATGGAACGCAGATATTCATAACAAAAAACTAAATAAAGAAATTGGTAATTCTGCTATTAAAAATCAGGCCTCTGTTTTTTTAGGAATTGCAAATATTTACGCTCCACATTACAGACAAATGCACATTCAATCATATTACGATTTAAAAAATGGACTACAAGCATTTGAAGTTGCTTATTCGGATGTAGAAAGTGCATTTCTGTATTATTGGAACAATAACAATAATGGAAATAAATTTATAATTGCAGGACACAGTCAAGGTACTAATCATGCAGAAAGATTATTGAAAGATATAATTCTGAAAAAAGATAGTATGAAAAACAGCTTGATTATCAGCTATCTTCCAGGAATGCCTATTATACCATTTCATGAGGACTTACCTCCTTGTAGTTCTCCTAATCAATTGGATTGCTACCTATCGTGGCGTACATTAGCAGAAGGACACTTTCCAAGCGGATGGGATTCTTCCGATAGTATTTCTTGTATAAATCCTATTAGTTGGAAAACAGACACTATAGTTTCTGAAAATGAAAATCATCTAGGAATTCTTTTTCAAAATCATAAAATACATTATCCAAATTCGGTATCAGTTTACAATAATAATGGAGTGGTTTGGATAAAACCCATAAAAATTCCTTTTGCCAGATTTTACAGAATGGATAACTATCATATTGCAGATTATAATCTGTTTTGGATCAACATTAGACATAATCTAAGATACAGATTAAAAGAAAATGGATACG
>Ga0257121_1001284_pt1 | contig 19368 bp, 23 predicted proteins | sample SI106_100metaG_FD_190180 | JGI IMG/M metagenome (GOLD analysis project Ga0257121, IMG submission 190180) | Marine microbial communities from Saanich Inlet, British Columbia, Canada - SI106_100 | ecosystem: Environmental > Aquatic > Marine > Inlet | place: Canada: British Columbia | collected... | reverse complement strand
TTTACTTAACAAAAAAGAAATAAACAAATTGATTGGTAAAATGCAAAGAGATGGTTTTACTATTGTGCCAACAAAAATGTATTTTAAAAAAGGCAAAGCTAAAATTGAATTAGCAGTTGCAAAAGGGAAAAAACAGTTTGATAAAAGAGCCACCAAGAAAAATAGAGATTGGAATCGTGACAAAGCTAGATACATTCGAAAATCAAGTTAATACTATTTATTTAGGTATCGGCTCTAATCTTGGTAACAGGATCTCTAATATTGAAAAAGCGAAATCATTATTAATTGAAAATAATGTAAATTTGATTTCAGTATCTAGTTACTTTGAAACTCCTTCTTGGCCTGATCCAAAAAAACCAATGTTTATAAATATCGTTATAAAAACAAAGTGTTCATACAATCCTAATAAACTATTAAAATTGTGTAAATTAATTGAAAAAACATTAGGTAGAAAAAAATCTACTAAAAATTCACCTCGTGAATGTGATATTGATATAATTGATTTTAATGGTTTGATTTTAAAAGGTAAATTGAACTTACCCCATAAAATGATGCACAAGAGGAATTTTGTATTATGTCCTTTATTTGAAATCGAAAAAAAGTGGATACATCCAATAATGAAAGTTGATATAAAACAGTTAATTTATTCACTATCAAATAATGATATTAGATCTATTAAACAAATTTGAATTAGTGTTATAATGAACTATGCTTAATTCTAATGAACTGATTAATAAGATTAAGGTATACAACAAATTTTTAAATCTTGAAAAATTAGATAAAGCTTACAGTTTTGCAGTAAGAGCACATCAAAATCAAAAGAGAGCTTCTGGAGACCCATATTCTGCTCATCCAATTGAAGTAGCAAATATTTTAACTGATTTGAGATTAGATAGCGCAACTATTACAACGGGGTTATTGCATGACACAATCGAGGATACTTTTGCTACATATGAAACAATTAAAAGTGAATTTGGAGATGAAATTGCTGATTTAGTTGATGGTGTGACTAAAATTTCAGTATTCGAAAATACTGCTGGAGGAAATTCAAAAGTAGAAAATTTTAGAAAATTAATTTTAGCAACCTCAAAAGACATTAGAGTTTTATTAGTAAAAATTGCTGATCGTCTTCATAACATGCGAACAATCAAAGCCATAACTAAAGAGGAAAAAAGAAAAAGAATTGCTCAAGAAACAATGGAAATTTATGCTCCATTAGCTGATAGAATGGGAATGCAAAGAATTAGAGACGAACTTGAGGATCTATCATTTGAGATTTTAAATACCGATGCAAGAAAATTAATTAAAAAAAAACTTGATGAAATTAAACTAAATAAAAAAAATATATTTAAAGAACTTTCGTATGAATTAAGTGAAATCTTGAATGAACATAATATAAATCCAGAAATTTATGGAAGAGAAAAAACACCTTTCTCTATTTGGAGAAAAGTTCAAAAAAAAAGAGTGTCACTTGATCAAATCACGGATATCATTGGATTTAGAATAATCTTGAATAATATTGATGAGTGCTACAAAACGCTTGGTATCTTTCATAAAAAATATAATTGTATTCCTGGTAAATTTAAAGACTACATTTCTTCACCTAAAATTAATGGATATAAATCTATTCATACAGCGGTAATTGGCTCAAATAAAAAACCAATAGAAATTCAAATAAGAACTCAACAAATGCATGAATTTGCAGAAAGAGGAGTCGCCTCTCATTGGCAATATAAATCCTCTGAAAAGTTTAATTCTTTAAGTTGGAAAGAATATGATTGGCTAAAAGATCTTGTGGAAATAATTGAAAAAAATGAAAATCCAGAACATTCTTATGAATATACTAAATTACAAATGTTTCAGGAAAATGTTTTTTGTTTTACTCCTAAAGGATCAGTAATAAAATTGCCTAAAGACGCTACACCAATTGATTTTGCTTATGCTGTTCATACTAAGATTGGCAATACTGCAATTGGATCTGAAATTAATGGAAATAAATCTGAATTACAGGACATATTAAGAAATGGTGATAGTGTAAATATAATTACCTCAAAAAATCAATCTCCTTCGTTACATTGGATACCAACGACAAAAACAGGAAAAGCTAGGGCAGCAATAAGAAGATATTGGCACGATAAAGAGGAGCAAAAAGAAGAAAGGGCAAAAAAATATAATACTACGTTATGGATTTCATTACGAGATCAACCGGGCCAACTTGGTGATATTACCTCTTTAATTGGTAGTCATAAACTTAACATTTCAAATGTCGAAATGGTTGGTAAAAACACAAAATATATTAACTTTAAATTTAAACTTATAATAACTAACTTAAAAAACTTCACAAATTTTATTGCAGAGCTTAAACAAAAAGGTATAAAATTTAAGATAATTAGACACGAAGATAAAAGAAATGCTTTCACACAAAAAATCCTTAAATATTTTAAAAAAGACTAACGCCCTATTAGAAGGTCATTTTGTTTTATCTTCAGGTTTACATTCTTCAAAATATATACAATGCGCTAAACTTTTAAGTTTTCCAACTTTAGCTGACAAAATTTGTAAATCTTTAGCGAATAAAATTAAAAGAAAATATAAAAAGATTGATTTGATTTTAGCACCAGCAATGGGAGGTATAATTATAGGTTTTGAAATCGGTAAAATTTTAAAAAAAGAGACAATCTTTTGTGAGAGGGTTAATGGAAAATTTACTCTTAGAAGAGGTTTTAATATTAAAAAAAATGCAAAAGTTTTAATTGTTGAAGATGTTATCACTACAGGTAAATCCAGCTTGGAGTGTGTTCAGTTGATTAAAAAAGCTAATGCTAAACTCTTAGGTTTTGCCTCAATAATTGATAGGTCGACAAAAAAATCCCTAAAAATAAAAACTGGAATTACATCACATTTAAAAATTGATGTTCCATCCTATAATTCTAAACAATTACCTGAAAGTCTAAAATTTATTCCAATAACAACACCAGGAAGCAGATTTATTAAGTGAAAAGACTGGGTGTAAATATTGATCATGTAGCAACACTGAGAAATGCTAGAGGTGAAAAGCATCCCGATCCTTTAAATGCAGCAAAACAAGTTAGCAGAATGGGTGCTGACTCTGTTACAATACATTTACGTGAAGATAGACGACACATCAATGATCTTGATGCAAAAAAAATTTGTAACCTAAAAAGTGTCTTAGTAAATCTAGAGGTATCGATGAATAAAGACATCATTAAAAAAGCACTTAAAATTAAACCAAATTATATTTGTATTGTGCCTGAAAATAGAAAAGAAATAACTACAGAAGGTGGTTTAAAACTAGAAGATAATAAAAAAAAACTTAATCATATTATTAAAAAATTTAAAAAAGCTAATATTAGAACAAGCTTATTTATTAACCCAACAATAAAAGATATTAAAATATCTAAAGAGTTGAATGTAGATTGCGTTGAGATTCATACAGGTAAAATATCTAATTTAGTAAAATTAAACAAGAATCACAATTTTGAATTAAGCAGAATTAAAATGACCTCAGATTTAGCAAACAAACTTAATATTGAAGTTCATGCAGGACACGGATTAGACTACAAAACAACAAAAATACTTAGCAAAATAGATGTTATTGAGGAGTTTAATATAGGACATTTTCTAATTGGCGAATCTGTTATATTTGGCTTGGCTAAAGTTATTAAAAATTTTAAAAAAATTATTAAAAATTGATTAATGAAAATACTTGGCATTGGAATTGATATAATTGAAAATAAAAGAATAAGAAATTCTATAAAAGATATTAAATTTAAAAAAAGAATTTACAGTTTAAAAGAATTAAAAAAATCTAATTTAATTAGAAATAAAACTAATTATTTTTCAAAAAGATTTGCAGTAAAAGAGGCTTTTGCAAAAGCACTAGGTACTGGATTTAGGATAAACTTGAACTTTAAAGATATTGAGGTAATCAATGATAAAATGGGCAAACCTTATATAGTTAAAACCAAAAAAATTATAAGTATTGTTCAAAAAAATTTTAAAGTAAAAAATTTTAATTGTTTTTTATCAATTTCAGATGAAAAAGATTATTCAACAGCATTTGTAATAATACAATCAATATGAAGCTAGATAAAAACTTCTTTTCAGAAAATATTAAGACTTTATTTTATGCTCTAGTTATAGCAATTGTCATTAGATCCTTAATTATTCAACCTTTTTATATACCTTCATCTTCCATGGAACCAACTTTACTTATAGGTGATAGACTTTTTGTAACTAAATATTCCTATGGTTATAGTAAACACTCTTTTCCATTTAGTCCTCCAATACTAAACAACAGAGTCATGTTTAATAAACCCAAAAGAGGAGATGTAATTGTTTTTAAAACTCCAGCCGACAATAGGACTGATTATATAAAAAGATTAATAGGTTTGCCTGGAGACAGGATTCAGTTCATAGAAACAAATTTATATTTAAATAATAGTGAAATTTTAAAATCAAAAATATTAAATAAAAGTAAAATATATTGTGGAAATAAAACTATAGATGTTTTTAAATTTGAAGAGAAATTGCCAAATGGTAAAAAATTTCATACCGTGTACTTGAAAGATTATACTTACCAAAACTCAGATATATTTACAGTTCCTGAAAACCATTATTTTTTTCTTGGTGATAATAGAGACTGCTCAAAAGATAGTAGATATCTTGCAAGTGTTGGCTATGTTCATAAAGATAATCTTGTTGGCAAAGCACAATTCATATTTTTCTCATCAGATAAAAAAATTGGAAGTATTTTTGCTTTTTGGAAATGGAATAAATCAATAAGATTTAATAGAACGTTAAGCAAGATTAATTAATGAAAATTAACTATCAAACTTTAGAAAAAAGAATAAATGTTAAATTTAAGAATATTGAATCATTAACTCAATCTCTTACACATAAAAGCTTTGATGCTAATAAAAATAATGAAAAAATTGAATTTTTAGGTGATCGTGTTCTAGGTTTAGTTATTGCTAAAAAACTTTTAGAAACTTATCCTGAAGAAAGAGAGGGTGTTCTTGATAAAAAATTTGCCTCATTGGTTAATAAAAAAACTTGTTTGGAAATTGCAAAAAATATTAATTTAGAAAAATATATTTTAACTTTTAATTCTAATAATAAAAAAGTTAAAATTGAGGATAAAATTATATCAGATAGTTGCGAAGCGTTATTGGGAGCAATTTATTTAGAAAAAGGAATTAGTATTGTTGAAAAAGTTATATTAGATCTTTGGAAAAATCATATTAAAAAAAGTGTTATCACCCAAGTTGATGCCAAAACAAAACTTCAAGAGCTAACTCTTAAGAATTTTAAAAAACTTCCAATTTATAAACTTATTTCAAATACAGGACCTCGTCATAAACCATTATTTAAAGTAGGGGTAAAACTTCCTAATACCAAATATTTTATTGCTACTGGTAAATCAAAAAAAGATGCAGAACAAAATGCTGCCATTGATTGTTTAAAAAGTATAAAATAATTAAATATGAATTGGATTGATGAAGGTTTTTTATTAAGTAAAAATAGATATAATGAAAACTCATTAATTGCAGAATTTTATACAAAAGATCGTGGTAAAATTTCTGGTATTATTTTTGGTGGAACATCAAAAAAAATTAAAAACTATCTTCAAATAGGAAATAAATTACATATTAACTATAATTCTAAAGGTCAAAATAGAATAGGGTACTTTAAAATCGAAATTGTAAATGCATATAGCCCATTATATTTTGATCAAAGACAAAAGTTATCCTGTATTATATCTGCAATGAATCTTATTAAGATTTTAACAGCGGAGTCACAATCTAATATTAAAGTTTATAAATTAATTGATAATCTTTTTTATATTTTAAAAGATAGTAACTGGTTAAAGAAATATATATTTTGGGAATTGGAACTTCTGAAACTTCTTGGTTATGACCTTGAGTTAGAAAACTTAGTTAAAAAAGATATAGTAGAAAATCGAATTATTTATTTTGCTAGTTCTTCTACTGAAAAAAAATATGTACCTAATTTTTTAATTGAAAAAAGTTTAGAAGTTAATGACCTTAAAACTTTATTGAATGGATTAAAATTAGTTAGTGATTATCTTGATAAAACTATTTTAAAACCTAATAATCTAGATTATCCAAGTACCAGATCGTTGTTTATAAATTCTTTTAAATAACTATTTAATAATTTTATCTAATCTATCAGCGTAATAACTCACAATTGCATTTGCTCCAGCTCTTTTGAATGCTACTAAACTTTCATAAATAGCATCTTCATTAATTAGTTTTTTATCAATAGCATTTGAAATTAAACTATATTCTCCAGATACTTGATAAGCAAAAACTGGTATTTTGAATTTTTCCTTAATTGATTTGATAATGTCTAAATAAGGCATACCTGGTTTTACCATAACCATATCTGCACCTTCTTTAATATCTAAAGCAACTTCTCTTAATGCTTCATCACTATTTCTAAAATCCATTTGATAAGTTTTTTTATCACCTTTTAAAACCCCTTTAGATCCAACTGCATCTCTAAATGGACCATAGAAACTTGAGGCATATTTTGCAGCATAAGAAAGAATTTGAATATCTTGATAACCTGATTTGTCTAATACTTTTCTAATTTTTCCTATTCTTCCATCCATCATGTCTGATGGTGCCAAAACATCACATCCCATTTCGGCCTGAAGTAATGATTGATTTATAAGAACTTCAATTGTTTCATCATTAATAATTTGATTTGATTTAATTAATCCATCATGACCGTGAGAAGTGTAGGGGTCTAAAGCAACATCGCACATTATACCTATTTGATTTTTATATCTTTTTTTAATTTCAATAATTGCTTTACAAACCAAATTATTTTCATTTAGTGATTCCGAGCCAATCTCATTTTTTAAATTATTTTTTGTTTTAGGAAAAAGAGCAACCATTGGTATTTCATTTTTAATTGCTTTATCTACTATTTGTGCAATTCTATTAATTGTATATCGGTAAACTCCAGGCATAGATGTTATTGATTCTTTTTTATTTGAACCATCAATTAAAAATATTGGCAAAATAAAGTCACTTGGACTTAAGTTGTTTTCTTGTATTAACCTTCTAGACCAAGAATTCTTTCTATTCCGCCTAAGTCTCAACCCTGGGTATTTTCCTGTAATCATGTTTTAATTTTCTTTTAAAATGCGATAAAAGTAATATACAAATATAGCTTAAAAAGAGTATTAAACAATTAATAAGGGAAAAAATATACATAATGACGCTAGATTTTCAAGATTTTCAAAAACAAGATATTAAATTCGATATAAGCGAATTACAAAAAGCGTATAAAGAAATTGTAAAAATTAAAAATTTTGATGGGCCAGAAGGTATAACTAATTTTGGTGCTATTTCTTTAACTCAAATACCTGGTAATCCTGAATCAATAAAAGGCCATAAAGCAAGAGGAGTTTTTTGGACTTATCCAAATTCTTCAGGCAAAGAAGAAATAAGAGATGAAAAAATTAACGAGGCTGCTTATTCAGAATTTATTGATGATTATAAGAACACATACTTCAAAGAAGTTTTTGACGTATTATCTTCTAAATATAAATTAGGAAGAGTTAGAATTTTATTAAAACAACCTAGATCAACATTAAGTTGGCATAGAGACCCTGAACCCAGATTACATATACCAATAATTACCAATCCAGGTTGTCATATGGTTATTGATAACGTCGCTAAACACTTACCTGCTGATGGATCTGTTTGGGTTACAAATAATACTAAGTATCATAATGCTTTTAACGGAGGTGAGGAGAATAGAATTCATCTTGTTGCATGCGTTTTAAATCATAAATTTAATTAAATTGAGAAAGATCTTTTTATCATCAGATCATGCGGGATATAAATTAAAGGAATTAATCAAACTATATCTAATTAAAAAAAAGATAAAATTCTCAGATCTGGGACCTAACAATGATTCTAGAGTAGATTATCCTGATTATGCTCATAAAGTAGCTAAAAAAGTTAAGACAAACAAAAATAATGTTGGAATTTTGGTTTGTGGATCTGGTATGGGTATGAACATTGCAGCTAATAGACATAAAAATATTCGTGCAGCTCAATGCTTTAATTTAAAATCAACAAAATTATCAAGATTGCATAATGATGCAAACATCATTACATTAGGCTCTAGAGTGTTAACTAATAAAAATGCATTAAATTGTGTTGGTGTATTTTTAGATACTAAGTTTGAGGGTGGTAGACATTCTAAGAGAATAAATAAAATATAATTATGTCTAATGAAAAAAATTATTTAAACGATAGTTATAAAAGCTTTTTTGAAGATAGCTTGTCTGTTAAAGATCCTGAGTTATATAAATCTATTAAAGATGAATTAATAAGACAGCAACAACATATTGAATTAATAGCTTCTGAAAATATAGTATCCAAAGCTGTATTAGATGCTCAAGGCTCTGTTTTAACAAACAAATATGCTGAAGGATACCCTGGCAAGAGATACTATAATGGCTGTGAGCATGTGGATGTTGCGGAAAATTTAGCAATTAAAAGATTAAAAAAATTATTTAATTGCAATTTTGCTAATGCTCAACCTCACTCTGGTGCGCAAGCAAATGGTGCTGTTTTTTTAGCTTTATTAAACCCAGGTGATACCTTTATGGGAATGAGTTTAAATTCTGGTGGCCATATTACTCATGGGTTAAAAATTTCAATGTCAGGTAAATGGTTTAATGCAGTTGGTTATGATGTTGATAAAACATCTGAACTTATTGATTATGACAATGTTGAAAAGCTTGCTCTAGAACATAAACCAAAATTAATTATAGCTGGAGGAAGTGCTTATTCTAGAGTAATAGATTTTAAAAGATTTAGAGAAATAGCTGACAAAGTGGGAGCATATCTTATGGTTGATATGGCACATTTTTCTGGCTTAGTTGCTGGTGAAGGATATCCAAATCCATGTGATTACGCACATGTTGTTACGTCAACTACTCATAAAGTTTTTAGAAGTGCTAGAGGTGGAATAATTTTAACTAATCACGAAGATCTTGCTAAAAAATTAAATACAGCTGTCTTTCCTGGTTATCAAGGTGGTCCACTAATGCATATTATAGCTGCTAAAGCTGCAGGTTTTTTAGAAGCTTTACAACCTGAATTTAAAGATTACATTAAATCAGTTTTAGCTAACGCAAAAATTCTCGCAGAAACTTTGAAAAATAATGGTTTCAAAATTTATTCAGATGGTACCGATACACATTTAATGCTGGTAGATTTAAGATCATATAATGTAAAAGGAAATTTAGCAGCTGAAAGTCTTTCCAGAGCGAATATTACTTGCAATAAGAATGGAATACCTTTTGATACAGAAAAACCAATGATAACATCAGGTATTAGATTAGGAACTCAAGCAGCAACCACTAGAGGTTTTGGATTAAATGAATTTAGAACAGTAGGAGAGCTAATTACTAAAACATTAAAAGGATTGTCTGAAAATCCTACAGATAATAGTAAAATTGAAAATGAAGTTAAAAATGAAGTTATTACTTTAACTTCATCATTTCCAATATATAAGAATCTATAATAAATGATTTGTTCTATTTGCAAAAAAGGTGAAACATCAGTTGTTGACTCTAGGCCAACGGAAGATGGCACAGCTATTAGAAGAAGAAGACTTTGTGTTTGTGGAGCACGTTTTACAACATTTGAAAGAGTTCAGTTTAGAGAGATAATGGTTGTAAAAAAGAATGGAAGAAAATCTTCTTTTGATAGAGATAAATTATCTAAATCTATTTATATAGCTCTTAAAAAGAGACCAATAGATACAGAAACTGCAGAAAAATTTATAAGTAAGATTTCACGATCTTTAGAAGAATTAGGTCAAAGCGAAATTTCTTCAAATACAATAGGAACAATGGTTATGGAGGGTTTAAAAGAATTAGATCCTGTAGCTTATGTTCGTTTTGCATCTGTTTACAGAAACTTTAGAGAAGAAAAAGATTTTGTACAATTTGTGGACAAACTAGATGTCTACAAAAAAAGATAAATTCTCTTTCAAAGATAAATTATATATGGAGCTTGCCCTAGACTTGGCAAAAGCTCGTGAAGGGCTTACTGGAACAAATCCATCAGTAGGTTGTGTAATTTTAAAAAATGATAAGATAATTTCAATAGGTCAAACATCTATAGATGGAAGACCTCACGCTGAATTAAATGCAATAAAAAACTGTGTTGAAAATTTAAATGGTTCAAAAATGTATGTTACACTTGAACCATGTAGTCATTATGGTGTCACACCTCCATGCACAAATTCAATAATTAGATCTAAAATTGGTGAAGTAATATATTCAATTATTGATATTGATAAAAATGTTCGTGGAAAAACAAATAAATTATTAAGATCAAAAAAAATAAAAGTCAAAAATGGCTTATTAAAAAATAAAATCAAAGAATTTTATAAATCATATTTTTTTAATAGAATGAATAAGCTTCCATATGTAACTGGCAAAATTGCAATTTCAAAAAATAATTTGATTTATAGTAAAAATAATAAAAGAATAACAAATACATTATCAGATAAATTTACTCATTATTTAAGATATAAAAATGATACTATATTAATCTCTTATAAAACGTTAAATAAAGATAATCCGAAATTAAATTGTAGATTAAAGAATTTGGAAAAATTTTCTCCTAAAAGAATTATTTTAGATAATAAATTAGAATTAAATAAAAAAAGCTATTTATTTAAAACAGCTAATAAAAAAAATACAATAATATTCTATAATGAGGCAGATAAATCAAAAATTATAGACTTTAAAATGAATAAAATTGAAATGATTAAATCAAAAATAAATAAAGATAAAAAATTTGACATAACTGCAATTTTAAAAAAACTTTATAGATTAGGTTATAGGAATACTTTGATAGAAGGTGGAAATGATTTAACAAATCATTTACTTAAAAAAAAACTATTTAATCAGTTTTACTTATTTAAAAGTCCAAAAAGGTTATCTAAATTAACTGATTTTAAAGAATTTACTGGTTTAAAAATTCTTAAAAAAAATTATAAAAATAAAATAAAATTAAAGTTAAACTTTGGCAAAGATAAAGTAACATTACATAAAAATTAAAATGTTTAATGGAATAATATATAATCAAGGGGTTATCACAAAAATTTTAAAAAGACCCAAAGGACTAAATATTTTTGTAAAAAGTAATTTTAAATTAAGCAACAAAGATATCGGTTTGTCAGTAGCTTGTGATGGTGTGTGTCTTACCTTAATTTCTTATAAATCAAACATAATGGAATTTTATCTTTCAAAGGAAACAATTGATAGGTCTAAATTTAAATTTTTACAGATTAAGGATATTTTAAATCTTGAATTACCCTTGAAATATGGAACTAAAATTTCTGGACATATTTGCCAGGGCCATGTTGACACAATTGGAAAAGTTTTAACTATTAAGAAAATTGATAAATCTTATCTTTTTGATTTTAAAATTCCCTCAAAAGAGAGAAAACATCTTATAGAAAAGGCCTCTATATGTGTAAATGGCATATCTCTTACTATTTCTAAAGTTTCTAAAAAAGGTTTTCAAATTTGGGTTATACCTCACACTTTTAATGAAACTAATTTATCAACACTTAAAAAAAATAGTTTAGTAAATATAGAGATAGATATCTTATCTAAATACGTTAGAAATTATTTTAATGAAAAAAAATAATTTTTCATCAATCGAAAGTATCATTAATGTTGCCAAAAAAGGTGGTATGTTTATTTTAGTTGATGATGAAAAAAGAGAAAATGAAGGTGATTTAATTATTTCTTCATCAAATTCTAATGCCAAAAATATAAATTTTATGGCAAAATATGGTCGTGGTTTAATTTGTTTAGCACTAGATAGTTTGCAAGCAAAAAGACTAAATTTATCTTTAATGTCTACAAATAATCAATCAAGAAACAAAACAGCTTTTGCAATTTCAATTGAAGCCAAAAAAGGTATTACCACTGGGATTTCAGCAAAAGATAGGGCTAAAACTATTAAGATTGCATCAAAACAAAATGTAAAAAAAAATGAAATTGTTTCTCCAGGACACGTGTTTCCAATAATTGCTAAAGATGGTGGCGTATTAGTCAGAGCTGGTCATACGGAAGCATCAGTTGATATATCTAAATTAGCAAAAAAGAACAATTCAGCAGTAATTTGTGAAATAATGAATGAAGATGGAACAATGGCAAAAGGCAAAAATCTTTTTGATTTTGCAAATAAACATAAACTTAAAATTGGTAAAATTGAGGATCTTATTGCTTACAGACTTAAAAAAGAGAAGTTAATTAGATTAAAAAAACAAAGTAATATTGATGTTAAAAATCAAAATTATAAAATTAGAATTTATGAAAATTTACTTGATGGTTCAGAACACTTTGCTTTAATTAAGGGAATCATTAAAAAAAGTATAACTCCAAGAGTTAGAGTAATTTCTTCTAATGTTGTTAAAAATTATCTAATAAACCAACAATTACCAAATTCGTTTAACAAAACTCTAAATTATTTTAAAAAATTTAATAACTGTGTTCTGATTTTTATAAAGGATACAAATTTAAAGTCTGTTACTCAAACGCTAAAGGATTATAAAAACAGAGATTTTTATAAAAAAGGGAAAGATAAATTAATTAGAAATTATGGTATTGGAGCTCAAATAATTAAAGATTTAAAGATTAAGAATATGACTTTAATCACAAAGTCTCCTAAAAAAGTTATTGGTTTAGATGGATATGGTATAAAGATTACTAAACAAGAAATAATTTAATGAAAAAAAAATATTTAATTGTAATTGCTGATTATTATAAAGATGTTGCCAAAGGACTTCTTGATAGTGCTTTAAAAGTGATCACTACAAAAAACACCATTAAAATAATTAGAGTTCCCGGTGTATTTGAAATTCCAGTAACAATTTCTAAAAATATCAAAAAGTACGACGGTTTTCTTGCGCTTGGTTGTGTAATTAAAGGTGAAACACCTCATTTTGATTTTATTTCCCAGGCATCTACAACTGCGATAATGGATTTATCAATAATCAATAAGAAGCCAATTGGCAATGGAATCATAACTTGTCTTAATATGAGTCAAGCAAAGGCAAGAAAAAATAAAGGTTCTGAAGCTGCTACGGCAGTAATGTCAATTTTGTCTCAAAAATGAAAACTCATTATAATCCAAAAAATAATCCAAGAGTTATAATAATCCAAAAATTATATGGTAAATTTTTTAATGAAGATTACATGATAGAATTTCCAAAACATAGATTCAAAAAATTTATAAAAGATATTGTTTTAGGTACGGTAGAGAGAAATGAGCTAATTCATGATGAGTTGAATAATAAACTTGGAGATGAATTTGTTTTGGAAAATCTTGATAAAGTTTTTCAAACAATCTTAAAAGCTGCAACTTATGAATTTTTATATAAACCAAACACATCAATTAATATTATTATTAAAGAATATTTAGATACCTCAAATTTTTTTTTAGAGGATTCACAAACAAAATATCTTAACGCTTTACTTGATAATATCGGAAAGAAATTAAGAACTTCTAATGCATGAATTTGAATTAATTAAAAAATATTTTTCAAAATTATCTAAAACTAATAAATCTTCATTAAATCTTAATGATGATGTCTTTTTTGATAAAAACAAAAATTTAGTTATTTCTGTTGATACTTACAATGAAGGTATTCATTTTATAGATTTTAAAAAACCAGACCTTGTAATTAAAAAAATTATTAGATCTTCTATATCAGATTTAATTTGCAAAGGTGTAGTACCTAAATTTTATTTTATTTCAGGATCAGGTAATAAAAAAACTTTTTCAAGAGTTAATTTATCTAAAATTTCAAAATCACTTTATCAAGAGCAAAAAAAATATGGTATTTTGTTATGCGGTGGTGACACTACATTTTCAAATAATTTAAGTTTTTCAATTACATCTATTGGTTATTCAAAAAAAATAATTTACAGAAATAAAGCAAAATTGAATGATGATATTTATGTAACAGGAAATTTAGGAGATAGTTTCGCTGGGCTTCAAATTTTAAAAAATAGAATTAAAGTTAAAAAAGATATTAAGACATATTTTGAAGAAAAATACTATCAGCCAAATATTCAAAAAAATATAACCAAAGGATTATTGAAATTTGCCAATACTTCTATCGATATATCGGATGGTCTTATTACTGATTTAAAAAAAATGATTAATAAACAAAGTTTATCTTACACAATAAGGGAAAATGATATTCCTATTTCTAAAAATTTACTCAAACTAATTAAAATTAAGAAAATAAAAAAATCTAATTTTATATCAAATGGGGATGATTATCAGGTGCTGTTCACAGCTAGCACTTCTAAAAGTAGAATCATACTCATTACATCAAAAAATCTTGGTATTAAGATAACTAACATTGGTAAAATTCACTCAGGCACTAAAAAATCACGTATTATTGACCAAAAAGGTAAGCAAATCGTGATTAACGATAAGGGCTATACTCATCATTTTTAAAAAGTTAATTATTGTCTTTTTTAGCTTTTTTTGTATTGTCCGGTCTTAAAATTTAACAATTAACAACCTTAAGGTTTATATGAGCACAACAGTCGAGACAATATTATTATACACAATCGCAGCAGGTTTTTTATCTATTGTTTATGGATTTTTTACTGGAAAGAATATCTTAAATCAAAGCACTGGAAATGCAAAAATGCAAGATATTGCTTCTGCTATTCAAATTGGTGCTAAAGCTTATTTAGCTAGACAATATAAAACAATAGCTATTGTTGGTGTAGTTGTCTTAGTTGTTGTGAGTGTAGCTTTTAGTCCCTTAGTTGGACTTGGTTACCTTGTTGGTGCTTCTTTATCAGGTATTGCTGGATATGTTGGAATGTTAGTTTCTGTTGAAGCTAACGTTAGAACTGCTGAAGCTTCAAGAAAAGGTCTTGCAAAAGGTTTGTCAGTTGCTTTTAAATCAGGCGCTGTAACAGGTATGTTGGTTGCAGGATTAGCCCTATTATCTATAACGGTTTATTATTATTTTTTATTAAAATATAATGTTGATGAAAGAGAAATTGTTAACGCTCTTGTTGCTTTAGGCTTTGGTGCTTCTTTAATTTCAATTTTTGCAAGATTGGGTGGTGGTATTTTTACTAAAGGTGCTGATGTTGGTGCTGATTTAGTTGGTAAAGTTGAAGCTGGTATTCCTGAAGACGATCCAAGAAATCCAGCCGTTATTGCAGATAACGTTGGTGATAATGTTGGAGATTGTGCTGGTATGGCAGCTGATTTATTTGAAACTTATGCTGTAACAATTGTTGCAACAATGGTTTTATCATCAATATTTTTTCAAGGTGATATGAGTATGATGATATATCCACTAACAATTGGTGGAGCTTGTATTTTAACCTCAATTTTAGGTACTTTTTTTGTTAAACTTGGAAAAGACAAAAATGTAATGAATGCTCTATATAAAGGTTTCATAGTTTCTGCTTTATCTTCAATAGTAATTTTATATCCAGTTACAGATTATGTTATAGGTTTTGCTACAGAGTATAACGTAAATGGAAAAAACTTTACTGGTATGAATTTATATATCTGTGGAATAATTGGTTTAGTAATAACTGGTTTGTTAATATGGATTACAGAATATTACACTGGTACAAATTATAGACCAGTAAAATCTGTTGCAGCTTCATCTACAACAGGTCATGGTACTAACGTTATTCAGGGATTGGCTGTTTCTATGGAAGCAACTGCAGTTCCTGCTTTAATTATTGTTGCTGGTATTTTAGCTACCAATTCTATAGCTGGACTTTTCGGTATTGCTATTGCTGTTACAACAATGCTCGCATTAGCCGGTATGGTTGTTGCTTTGGATGCTTATGGACCAGTTACTGATAATGCAGGTGGTATTGCCGAAATGTCTAATTTAGATAAAAAAGTAAGAAAGACTACTGATGCTCTAGATGCTGTTGGAAACACTACAAAAGCTGTAACTAAAGGTTATGCGATTGGTTCTGCTGGCTTAGGCGCTTTAGTTTTGTTTGCTGCCTATGTGGAGGATATTAAACATTTTTCTGAAGTTTCTGGTTCAAAATTAGAGGGGATAGTTGTGACTTTTGATTTGTCTAATCCATATGTAGTTGTCGGACTATTAATTGGTGGAATGCTTCCTTATTTATTTGGTTCAATGGGCATGCAAGCTGTTGGAAGAGCTGGTGGAGCTGTAGTTGTTGAAGTAAGAAGACAATTTAAAAAGTTTCCAGGAATTATGAAAAGAAAACAAAAGCCAGATTATGCAAAATTGGTTGATCTTTTAACAGTAGCTGCGATTAAGGAAATGATCATCCCATCTTTATTACCTGTTTTGTCTCCAGTTGTTCTTTATTTCATTATTTTAGCGATTGGCGGACAAGTTGCAGCATTAGCTGCTGTTGGTGCAATGCTACTTGGTGTTATTATAACTGGATTGTTTGTTGCAGTTTCAATGACAGCTGGTGGTGGAGCTTGGGATAATGCTAAAAAATATATTGAAGATGGAAATCATGGTGGAAAAGGTTCTGAGGCTCACAAAGCTGCTGTAACTGGTGATACTGTTGGGGATCCATACAAAGATACTGCTGGTCCAGCTATTAACCCTATGATTAAAATCACAAATATTGTAGCTTTACTCTTACTTGCAGTTATCGCTGGCTAATCTCTTTACGTTTTTTGGCCCTCACACCAAGAGGGTCATTAATCTTTTGTCTCATACTAGACATAAAATCATATACGAAAGAATTTCTTGTGAAACCTGAATCTGTTGTTTCTTTAACTGTCACAATTTTTTTCATGTCATCTTTATTATAAAATTCTTTTTTTTTAAGAATTCCATATTCATCAATTTCAATAACGAGTACATCATTTTTTAAAATTTTCATTCTACCTAAATTTTTGAATTCAGATTGAGTTTGTTTTCTTTCAATAAAGATCCAGACATCATTATCAAATTTACTTTTTGTTGATGGGTCACCTAAAATTTTAATTATGTCATTCTTATTTGATTTATTAACAATCAGAGATGTTTGTTTTTTTTCTAGTGAAGGTATACCATGATGTTTAATTACTTTTTTAAAAGAACAATTTGCAACTATTAATGAAAGAAAAATTATATATAATATTTTAATCATGGACGAAAATTTTATCTATATTTATAACAATTTAATTAATTACACTAGAAATAAAGATTTATACAAGTTTTTAAATAGAGAAGATAATTTTTCTGATAGATTAACCTTATTTTTATTACACTTTTCATTCTTTTTAAAAAATTTTAAAAATGATAAAAATAAGATTATTCTTCAAAAGATATATGATTTTAACTTTAGACAGCTTGAGCTAAGCATCAGGGAAATTGGTTACGGTGATCAGTCAATTAATAAAAAAATGAAAGATTATGTAAATTTATTTCATTCTATGTTGTCAGATATTCATTTCTGGGAAAAACTCACTAAAACACAGAAATTAAAAAAATTTTCAATTCTATTAAGCGATTATCAAAATATAGAGCATTTAATTGACTATTTTGAGGAATATAATGATAATTTATCAAAAAAAACTTTGAATTCTTTTATAAAAAGTGTAAGTAAACCATAATTATGGCTGTACCAAAACGAAAACAAACACCTTCCAGAACTGGAATGAGAAGAGCCCAAACAATGAAATACTCTTCAAAAAATATTGTCGAGGATAAGAAATCTGGTGAATACAGGCTTTCTCATCATTTAGATTTAAAAACTGGGATGTATAAAGGTAGACAAGTTTTAGATCCTAAAGAGTAAAATTATAATTTATAATGTCAGATATGATTAAAATTGCAGTTGATGCAATGGGTGGTGATAACTCTCCAAATAAAATTATTGATGGAGTAATCTTAAATCACAAATCAAGTAAAAATGTATTTTATAAAATTTTTGGAGATGAAAATAAAATTAACAAACTTATTGGAGATAAAATTAATAATAAATTTTATGAAATCATCCACACTACAGATGTTGTTAAAAGCACTGATAGCCCACTAGAAGGTGCTAAAAGAGGTAAAAATACAAGCATGTGGCTTGCAATCGATAGTGTTAAGAGAAAAGAAGCAGATATTGTTGTTTCAGCGGGTAACACTGGAGCACTATTAGTTATTTCAAAACTTAATCTTAAGATGATAGAAAATATTGATAAACCAGCATTATCAGCTTTATGGCCAAATAAAAAAGGGATGAGCGTTGTATTGGATTTGGGTGCAAATATTGAATGTAGTTCTAAAAATTTATTAGATTTTTCTATAATGGGTGCTTCTCTTTATACTTCTTTATATCCAAGTGAGAAACCAAATGTAGGTTTATTAAATATTGGATCAGAAGAACTTAAGGGAAATGAAATGATTAAAGAAACTTATCAAACTTTAAATGATAAGAAATCTGAAAATTATAATTTTTACGGTTATATAGAAGGAAATCACTTAATGGACGGAGAGGTCAATGTCATTGTTGCTGATGGTTTTACAGGAAATGTAGCATTAAAAACTGCTGAAGGTACTGCTAATTTTATTACTAGTGAGCTCAAAAAAACTATGACTGGGTCAATAATTGGAAAAATCTCATCTTTATTAAATATCTCAAATTTAAAAAAGTTTAAAAAACGTTTAGATCCGAGACTCTATAATGGTGCTATATTTATTGGGCTTGATTCACCAGTCGTAAAAAGTCACGGTGGAACTGATTATATTGGTTTTTCAAACTCTTTAAATGTTTGTCATAGAATTGTAAAAGGTAATTTGATAGAAAAGATTAAGCAAAACATTTAAATTAATGAGAATAAACTTAACTAAAAAAGACTTAGTTAATTTAGTATATATGCAGCTAGGTTTTTCAAAACAAATTTCCGAAAACCTTATCGATGATTTTTTATCGACAATCGTCACAAACATTAAACAAGAAAAAAAATTAAAATTATCTAGATTTGGTACTTTTTCAATTAGACAAAAAAAATCTCGAATAGGCAGAAATCCAAAAACTAAAGAGATTAAAATGATATCTTCTAGAGATGTTGTGTTGTTTAAGGCATCAAAAGAATTTAAAGAATTTATAAATTTAAAAGATAATGGATAAATCTGATAGTGCTTACAAAACAATAGGTGAGGTTGCAAAAATATTAAATCTAAAGACTAATAAAAAAGGTGTACTACCAACACATACGATTAGATTTTGGGAAACTCAATTTAAGCAGATTAAACCCAAAATCTTAAACTCAAATAGAAGATATTATGATGAAAGCAGTA
>Ga0257121_1001282_pt1 | contig 19399 bp, 19 predicted proteins | sample SI106_100metaG_FD_190180 | JGI IMG/M metagenome (GOLD analysis project Ga0257121, IMG submission 190180) | Marine microbial communities from Saanich Inlet, British Columbia, Canada - SI106_100 | ecosystem: Environmental > Aquatic > Marine > Inlet | place: Canada: British Columbia | collected... | reverse complement strand
AGCTACAATTCTGAATCCAGCAGCTTCAATTTTGTTTAAGATAGCTCCAGAATTTCCTGCTTCTACAGCTTCTGGTTTAATCATTGTAAATGTAATATTTCCCATTGTTTTTTGTTTTATTTAATTCGGTTTGCAAAACTATGAAAAATGAGGGTTTCAGAAAGTTTATTTATTCTTATTTTTGCCGACAATGCAAGAAAAAATTTCAAAATTAAAGGAACTGTTACAAAATCCACAAAAAATTGTAATTACAGTTCATAGAGGTCCGGATGGAGATGCTTTGGGTTCTGCACTTGCCCTTCAAAATATATTACTTCAACTTAATCATGAGGCTACCGTAATTTCACCTAACAAATACGCTAGTTTTCTACATTGGATGAAGGGAAATGAGGATGTAGTTATCTTTACTGAGGAAAACGAAAAGGCGATACAAATTACCAATGATGCAGATTTAATATTCCTTTTAGATTTTAATAACTTAAGTAGAATAGGGGAATATACAGATACTGTAAAAAATGCTTCTGCAAAACGAATTATGATTGACCATCATCAGGATCCAGATATGGATGCTGCTGATATTATTATTTCTGATACTTTATCTTGTTCCACCTCCCAACTTTTATTTGAAGTATTGGAGGGGTTAGAATACAAGCATTTAATAAATAAGGATGTTGCAGAATGTATTTATACTGGAATAATGACTGATACAGGTTCTTTTAAGTACTCATCCACAACCGACAAAACCCACCATATTATAGCAGAATTAATTACTAAAGGAGCTGATAATTCTAAAATACATGATTTGATTTATGACAATTACTCTGAAGATAGAATTAAACTTTTAGGATACTGTATTAACGATAAATTATTACTTTATCCTCATCTGAAATCAGCTATTATATCACTTAATGAACAGGAGTTAGAAAAATTTAATTTTAAAAAAGGGGATACGGAAGGAGTTGTAAATTATGCTCTTTCAGTTCATGGGATAATATTTGCAGTTTTTATTGCTGAAAAAGAAGGAAAAGTGAAAATGTCATTCAGGTCAAAAGGGGATTTTCATGTAAATAATATTGCAAAAAAATATTTTAATGGTGGAGGACATACAAATGCTGCAGGTGGAATTTCAGATTACAATATCCAGGATACTATCAAAAAACTAGAAGAGATTTTTATAGAATACAAAAACGAATTATTAATAAATAACTAAAACAGATGAAACTAAAAAATTTACTAAAATCATTTACATTAATAGCGGCAATTGTAGGATGTCAAACTGCAGAGTCGCAAACAAATAAATTTTTCAAACCTAAAAAAAATAAAACAGAAATAAATAGTATGCAAGCAAAAATCAAAACAACTAAAGGTGATATTCTTATTGAATTAGAATATGAAAAAACACCTATTACAGTAGCTAACTTTGTAAGTTTAGCAGAAGGAACAATGAAAAACTCATCAAAGTCAGAAGGAACTCCTTATTATGATGGATTAAAATTTCATAGAGTCATTGATAACTTTATGATTCAAGGAGGATGTCCGTTAGGAACTGGATCTGGTGATCCAGGGTATAAATTTCAAGATGAATTTCATCCTGACTTAAAACATGATAAATCAGGGGTTTTATCAATGGCTAACTCTGGACCTGCAACAAATGGATCTCAGTTTTTTATCACACATAATGAAACTCCTTGGTTAGATGGTAAACATACTGTTTTTGGTCATGTTATAGAAGGACAAGATGTAGTAGATGCAATTGAGCAAGATGATATTTTGGAGTCTATTACAATTATAAGAAGTGGCTCTGCTACAGAATTTGATGCAGTTACCGAATTCAACAATGGAATAGCTGAAGCAAAAAAGGAAGAAGAAGTTAAAAAACAAGAACAATTAAAAGCAATGAAAGAATTAACAAAAGGAGCGACAGTAACCGCTAGTGGATTAGCGTATAAAGTAATTAATAAAGGAACGGGAGATATTCATCCAACAGCAAATAATACTGTTACGGTTCACTATACTGGTAAATTAACTGACGGAACTATTTTTGATAGCTCTGTACAAAGAGGTGAACCAGCAACATTTCCTTTAAATAGAGTTATTCCAGGTTGGACAGAGGGAGTACAATTAATGGTAGTTGGTGATAAATGGACTTTTATTATTCCTTCTGAATTAGCTTACGGATCAAATGGTATTCCTCAAGCAGGGATTGGACCTAATGCTACTTTAATATTTGAAGTAGAATTATTGAAAATTAATGAAGGGGATACAGAAGATCCTCACAAAGGACATAATCACTAATAATATAATTTAAAAGACCACTGAGAAATCAGTGGTCTTTTTTTTATGCTTGTATTAAAAATATTGTTGGTTTCTTATGGATATTTGGTTTTTCTGTTTTCCATTCCTCCAAAGTTTTACTTGTAATTTGTTCGTCAGTTAATGATATGTTTGAAGCGATACATAGCTTTGTAGTTTTAGAACAGACACTTAAAATACCTTCAAAAAGTTGTAAGTTGCGGTAGGGTGTCTCCATGAATACTTGTGTTTGTCCTGATTTTTTGCTAATCATTTCCAAATCTTTTAGTTTATGGTTTCTTTCCTTTTTGTCAATGGGTAAATATCCGTTAAAAGCAAAATTCTGACCGTTTAATCCAGAAGCCATTAAGGCGAGCAGGATAGAAGAGGGCCCAACAATAGGGACTACATCTACTTGAAATTGATGTGCAAAATCTACAATTTTAGACCCTGGATCAGCAACACACGGAACTCCTGCTTCCGAAATGATTCCTACATCTTTACCTTCATAAATATGAGGTAGAAAATCTTCTTGTAAATCCAATTTATCGTGCTTTCCGTAGGAATAGAAAATGGTGTTCTCAATATCTTTTTCTTTATACATTTTCTTGATAAATCTTCTAGAGGTCCTGATGTTTTCTACAATAAATATATCAATATCTTTTATTGCATTTAAAACGGAAGAGGGTAATGTTTTTTCCTCTGTTCCCTCTCCTAAAATAGTTGGAATTAAATATAGTTTACCTATTCTCATAATTTATTTACAATCATATCACACGCTTTATCTAACATACTGTATACCTTCTGAAAACCATCTCCTTCTCCATAATATGGGTCCGGTACGCTATCAAAAGATTTAGAGTTTGTTTCGTTCAAAATTAAATCTACTTTATCTCTATCGTTCTGATTTCTTGCAATTGAAATAATAGAGGAGTAATTATGTGTGTCCATAGCATAAATTTTATCAAAATTATCAAAATCTATTTCTGAAAACTGTCTTGCTCTTTGGTCTGTCAAATCAATTCCGTATTTATTTGCAATGTCAATTGATCTATTGTCTGGAAGATTTCCAATGTGATACGATGCTGTTCCTGCAGAATCTACAAAAACATCTAAATCTTGAGTTTTATGTGTAAGGATTCCTTCTGCAAGTGGAGATCTGCAGATATTTCCCAAACAAACCATTAAAATTCTCATCTATTTATGAGTGAATTAGTCTTTTTTCTATATCAGAAATATAACCTTTAAACCTCTTGTCGGTATCCGCTAAATTGTTTACTGTTTTGCATGCGTGAAGTACAGTAGCATGATCTTTGTTTCCGCAGTGTTTTCCAATATGAGCTAAAGATGATTTTGTAAGTTGCTTAGAGAAATACATTGCCAATTGTCTAGCTTGTACAATTTCTCTTTTCCTGGTTTTCGATTTCATAATCTCAACCGGAATGTCAAAATAATCACAAACAACTTTCTGTATGTAATCAATAGAAACTTCTCTTGCAGTGTTTTTCACAAACTTGTCTAACATATTTTTTGCTAGGTCAATAGTAATTTCTTTTTTATTTAAGGATGCTTGAGCTAATAAAGAAATTAATGATCCTTCTAATTCTCTTACATTAGAGGTGATGGAATAAGCGATATATTCAATTACTTCATAAGGCATTTCTATACCATCATTTTTTATTTTCTTTTTCAGAATTGCTAATCTAGTCTCCAATTCAGGAGATTGTAAGTCAGCAGAAAGTCCCCATTTAAATCTAGAAAGCAATCTTTGCTCCATTCCAACTATATCTACTGGAGCTTTGTCGGAAGTTAAAATAATTTGTTTTCCGTTTTGGTGTAAATGATTAAAGATATGGAAGAAAACATCTTGTGTTTTTTCTTTTCCACATAAAAACTGAACATCATCAATTATCAAAACATCAATAGATTGATAAAAATGCATAAAGTCATTTTTCTTACTTTGCATTATAGAGTCAACAAATTGTGTTTGGAACTTATCCGCAGAAACATAAAGAACTGTCTTGTCTGGATATAGTTTTTTTGCTTCCAAACCAATAGCATTTGCCAAATGGGTTTTTCCTAATCCTCCAGAACCATATATCAATAAAGGGTTGAAAGAAGTCCCTCCTGGTTTTTGTGCTACGGCATAACCTGCAGAACGCGCTAATCTATTACACTCTCCTTCAACAAAAGCATCAAAAGTATAAGAGGGGTTAAGTTGAGGATTGATATTTATTTTTTGTAATCCTGGAATAATAAAAGGATTTCGGATTGCAGTTGTATTAATACTGATAGGCATGCTAATAGGGTTGTTTTTAACAGATCCCTGATTGTTACTAGGTACTTTTGTAATGTACGGATTTGTAGTTTGGTTTCCTTCCATTACAATATGGTATTCTAATTTGCCATTCTTCCCTAAAAAACGTTTAATCGTTTTCTTTATTAAAGTAATGTAATGCTCTTCCAGATACTCGTAAAAGAAAGAGGAGGGAACCTGAATTGTAATTGTTTTATCTTTTACATTTACAGGTACAATTGGTTGAAACCAAGTTTTAAAATTTTGAGGACTAACATTGTCTTTTATAACATTTAAACATTTTTCCCATATTTCCTTACATGTTAGTTCGCTCATAGTGTAAATTTATGTTGTAGTTGATTTGTAAATACTAATTGTTAAATTCGAAACAATATTAATAAATTATTAGTCGGATTTGGTTAAAAAAATAAAAAAATATCGCTTGACTTTTAACTTTTTTTTACAGTCAAATTTTGCTAGATAGACAAAAAATAAATTTAAGAATTATTATATATATAATATACTATTTCGTCTTCTTTTTCACAAAAATAGCTGTTGAATTTATTTTTTTAACACACATTTTTTGATTGAGAAAATAGTCAATTCGCCCAATATTAATTCCTGCGTAGCCAACTTGTGCAATTTGAACATTTTTACCTTCCAGGTTTTCAACAATTACAGGCTTGTTTAAAAAAGTATGAGTATGTCCTCCAATAATTAAATCAATGTTTTTAGTTTGGGAAGCCAACATCTTATCAGACACCTTTTTAGTGTTGTATTTAAATCCTAAGTGAGACAAACAAATAATCAAGTCACAACCTAGTGAATTCTTTAATAAGTCGGAATAATAATTAGATTTATCAATAGGGTTTTGGTATAAAGTATTTCCATACAATTTCTTAGGAACCAGTCCTTCCAATTCAATTCCAATACCGAATATTCCAATTTTAATCCCCCCCTTATTAAACACTTTGTATTTCAAATAATTGCCATCCATTAGAGTGTCAGAAAAGTCATAATTTGACACAATAAATGGGAATTTTGCGTGTGGCAATTGTCGCACTAAACCGTCTAATCCATTGTCAAAATCATGATTTCCGATAGTTGATGCATCATAACCCATTTCGCTCATCAATTTAAACTCTAATTCACCCCCATAAATATTAAAATATGGAGTTCCCTGAAATATATCTCCTGCGTCTAAAAGTAGCACTTGATTTCCCTCATCACGAATCTGTTTTATAATAGTTGCTCTTTGAGCTATTCCTCCAACTCCTTTATTTCTTCCGCTTTCAAATGGATGAATATGAGAATGCATATCGTTTGTATGTAAAATAGTAAGTTGCTTTAATTCTGAAGTATTAGAAAAGGCTTTTGATGGTATAATACTCATAGCAGCGGTGCCTAATGCAGCTCTTTTTATAAACTCTCTTCTACTATTCATTCTGATATTTTGTTATTCTCCCATCTAATTTAGAAGAGATAGTTTGTTCTGATTTACAATAGTTAATAATTGCATCTCTTATCTTAAGTCCAACTTTGAGTTGGTTTTTATTATTAAAGAAACTCATTTTATCTCCTCCATTAGCTAAATAATCTGATGTTAATACTCTGATTTTATAAGTTTCTTCAATTTTACTAACTATATATACTTCTTCTTCACCACCACAACTACTTGCAATTATTGGCACACTCATTAAAACACTATCTCCCTGTCGATAAAGAATATTTCTACTAGACAATACCATACAAGAATCTATTGAGTATACACTAAGTCCTGAGAAAGGCTCACCTTCTCTTAAGAATATATATTCTATTAAGTCAAAAAGTTCTAATGTATTTAACTCTAGTATTACTAATTCGTTCTCAAAAGGCATCAATTCATAAATATTACCTCTTGTGATTTTTCCTTTAGATAAGGTAGATCTTAATCCTCCATTATTCATAACACAAATATCTGCTATGTCAGAATATTGTTCTAAACACAAATCGGTAACAAAGTTTCCAAGTAAACTTTCTGGTCTTCCTTTTGTCATTTCTATTTCAGAAACACACAATACTTCATTCATTACCGAGTCAATTCCTGTTTTGTAAGGATTAATAATAGATGTGATCAGTGAGTCTGGAATTGCGGAAACGGAAATAATACTATTCTGTTTGGAATCAATAATAAATTGAGTACTACAAGCCGACAATAAAATTGCCGTTATATATATAATGTGTAATCGTAATTTCATTTGGTTTACAATTTTAAGAATAATTTTACTTTCTGAAATATATTTCTTTACTTTTGTTGAAATTATTTTTATGTACAAACACAAAACAAAAATACGAGTACGATATGGTGAAACAGACCAAATGAAATATGCTTATTATGGTATATATGCTCAGTATTTTGAAGTAGGCAGGGTAGAACTTCTCAGAAGTTTGGGATTAAGTTATAGAGAGTTAGAAGAAAAAGGTTATGCTTTACCCGTAGTAAATTATAATATTAATTATAAAAAACCTGCATTTTATGATGATGAACTTACTATTGAAACTACTGTTGCGCAGATTCCGACCGTTAAAATAGTTTTTACATACAATACCTATAACGAAAAAGGAAATTTGCTGAATACTGCAGAAACTACATTGGTTTTTATAGATTATGAAACAGGGAAACCTTGTGCCGCACCGAAAATACTAACAGATAAATTGAAATCATTATGAAAAAATATTGGGCAGAATTAATTGGAACATTTATTTTGGTTTTTGTTGGTACAGGAGCTATTATGATAAACGATATTACGGGAAACGTAACTCATTTAGGGGTTGGTCTTTCGTTTGGTTTAGTGGTAATGTCCATGATTTACACTATTGGAGATGTTTCGGGTTGTCATATAAATCCTGCAGTAACCATTGCGTTTTGGATTGCTAAAAAGTTTGAAGGAAAAGAAGTGATACCATATATTTTGTTTCAGATAGCTGGAGGGATATTAGCTTCTGCTGTATTAAATTGTATTTTACCAGAAGCAAATACAATGGGAGAAACCTTAGTAAAAGATGGAAATTGGCAACAATCTTTCTTGTTAGAGTTTTTCCTTACTTTTATATTGATGTTTGTGATTTTAAATGTTTCTACCGGAGCAAAAGAAAAGGGAATAATAGCAGGAACTGCTATTGGAGCTGTTGTTGCTTTTGAAGCAACTTTTGCTGGTCCTATTTGCGGAGCTTCTATGAATCCGGCTAGGAGCATAGCTCCTGCTCTTTTTGGAAATCCTACTTATTTGTGGGTATATATTGTCGCAACAACTTTAGGGGCGATTTTAGCAGTTTATGCTTGTAAACTTATTCAGAAGGAAGATTGTTGCAAGAAATGTTAATCTTCTTTTCTAAAAGATTTTATTAGAGAATAGATAATTCCTATTTCTAATATAAACAGTAAATAATGAATGTTATAAACTTGTAGATTATTATCTGTAATGTTTAATCCACACACTTCATAGTTCATTATTATTAAATTAAAATCAAGTTCTATTATTTTGTAAAAAAAGAATGAAAAAGCCAATCCTACTAAATATCCTGCATTTTTAGATAAATCCACCCAAGTAAGTATTTTATCTTTCTTCAAGGCTAACGTTTCCGCTCTTATTAAATAAGATCCAAATACAAAAGAAAGTTGGTATCCACAGTAAATTAACAAAGAGGTGAGAGGTGAGTAAGAAAAAATAAGGAAATAGATAACCATAATAAGTAGAACTACTTCAACAAATAGAGAAATACGGTAGAAATAATAATTGTTAAGAATTTTGGAATACATTAAAGAAACCAACATCATTAAAGCTGCTAGTAGAATCCCTCCTAACGAATAGATTGACGGATCTATATTATCAGAATAAATAACAAAAATACTACCTACAGAAACTCCAGTAAAAAGAGAATTCAGAAATTTGTAAACAATAAAATTTCTATGATTTATCTGAAGGTTAGAAATCATGATTTTCTACTAGTAGTAAGTTAACCTTCTCACTTTGGCAATTTGTTTAGCAAGTCGGATTACTTGTTTTGTGTAACCAAATTCATTATCATACCAAGTATATAAAACAACATCTTCTCCTGTTTTAGAAACAATAGTTGCAGAACTATCAAATACAGAACAACAAGTATTTCCAATAATATCGTTCGACACTAATTCGGGGTCAATTTGATAATTAATTTGGTTTACTAATTTTCCGCTAAGTGCCGCATTTCTGATAAACGAATTAATATCTTCTACAGAAGTAGATTTATTTAACGAAAGTTTTATAATTGCTAAAGAACCATTTGGAGTAGGAACTCTCACAGCATTTGCTGTTAGTTTATCTAATAGTGATGGAATAACTTTTGTAACAGCTTTTCCTGCGCCTGTAGATGTAATAACCATATTGATGGCCGCTGATCTTCCTCTTCTTGGTTTTTTGTGCATATTGTCCAATAAGTTTTGGTCGTTTGTATAAGCATGAATGGTTTCAATGTGTCCTTTTTCTACACCATAATTATCTTCTACAATTTTTAAAATAGGAGAGATAGCATTTGTTGTGCAACTTGCCGCCGAGAAAATATCTAAGCCATCTATATCCAAATCATGGTTGTTAATTCCGTAAACAATATTAGGAATTTCTTTTCCTGGCGCAGTTAGTAAAACCTTAGAAACACCCTTAGATTGCATGTGTAAAGAAAGAGATTCTTTATCTGTAAAAGCTCCAGTATTATCAATTAATAAGGCGTCATTAATTCCGTATTTAGTATAGTCAATGTCTTCAGGATTACTTCCTGCAATCATTTTTACAGATTGCCCGTTTATTACAATAGCTTTATTTTCTAAATCAACATCTACAATTCCGTTAAAAGCACCATGAACAGAATCGTTTCTTAAAAGTGCAGCTCTTTTTATAATTTGATCGTCAGAAGGATTTCTGGTTACAATTGCTTTTAATCTTAATTGCTGTCCTTTTCCTGCTTGTTTCACAAGTTCTCTTGCTGCTAATCTTCCAATTCTACCAAAACCATATAAAATCACGTCTTTTGGCTTAAAAGTATGTTTTTCTTGACCAATAAAATCAGATAATTTATTAGATAAAAATGTATTCATATCTGTTTCGTTACTGCTATTAAATTCAGAGGTAAGTAAACCAACATCTAATTTTGCAGGTGCAAAATCAATTTCTGAAATGGCCATTGCCATATTGTTTACATCTTTTACAGAAACTTTCTCTCCAATAACATCTTTTGCATAGTTAAAATAGCTCATTAAGGAAGGGATGTTTACATCTACGATATGATTACGGAAAAACACCAACTCAATTCCTTTGTCATACATTAATTCTCCTACAGAGTTTAATAGACTTACTGCATATTTCTCTTCTTGTAGCCAGTTGCTGAATGTTGATTCGTAATTTGAACTCATTTTAGCTATGTTTTTTATGTTTTAATTTGTTGGGCAAAAATAGTATTATCTTACAAATAAAAATAGCTTTCAAACTCTATTTTTTGTTATATTTAATATTGTATTTTTGCACAAATAAAAACTTACTAAATTGCTTATTGAATTCTTCAAATATCAGGGGACAGGAAACGACTTTATAATAATTGATGACAGAAAAGAATTGTTTGATATTAATGATAATAATTTAATAAAATCGCTTTGCGAAAGAAGATTTGGTATTGGATCGGATGGATTAATCCTATTCAGAAACCATAATAAACATGACTTTGAGATGATTTATTTCAACTCTGACGGAAAACAATCTTCCATGTGTGGAAACGGTGGGAGGTGTATTATTTCCTTTGCAAACTTACTTGGGATAATTGAAGATAAATGTAATTTCATTGCTATTGACGGTTTACATGAAGGAATTTTTTCGGATGAAAATATCTCTTTAAAAATGATGGATGTTAAAGATGTGGATGTAAGAGATAATTCTGTAATTCTAGATACGGGCTCTCCACATTTAATAAAAATAGTAGAAAATATAGAAAGTGTAAATGTAAATTCAAAAGGAAGGAAAATCAGGAACAAAGAGGAGTTTATATCAGAAGGAATTAATGTAAATTTCGTTCAAATTGGAGAAGAAATAAATATGAGAACCTATGAAAGAGGGGTAGAAGAAGAAACTCTTTCGTGCGGAACAGGAATTGTAGCTACAGCAATTGCACTTTATGAAATTGGAGAAACCGATAAAAAACAATTAAACATAAATACAAAAGGAGGTACGCTATCAGTGTCTTTTGATGTTGAAAACAGAACATACACTAATATTTGGTTAAGTGGAGAGGCGAGCTTGGTTTTTGCAGGAGATTTTGAATGTTAAAAGGTAAAAACATACAATTACGATATTTGGAGCAATCTGATTTAGACTTTTTGTATGATATTGAAAATGATGAAAAATTATGGAAATTCGGAAGCGAGAGACATCATTTTTCTAAAAAAGTTTTAACGGAATATATTTCCAATGCAAAACAAGATATAGAAATAAGTAAACAACTCCGCTTTGTAATTGATTATAATCAAGCTCCAATTGGGATGATTGATCTTTATGATTTTGAAGTAAAAGCTGCAGGAGTGGGTGTATTAATTTTGGAAAAATACAGAAGAAGAGGGTTTGCTAAAGAATCCTTAAAACTGCTCTCAAAATACGCTTTCTCTACTTTGAAATTGAAGAAACTTTTTTGCAGTATTACTACTGATAACAAAAAGAGTATTAAACTATTTACTTCCGTTGCCTTTAAATTAAAAAGTAAAATAAAAGGAGTAAATTATTATATTCTTTCTAAATGAAATACCTTTTTCTGTTTCTAATTACTCTTATCTTTTCTTGTAACAATTCTACTATTTCCGAAAAAGATAGTGTAAATAACACTCATTATTTAAATCATAACGATAATGTTTCCTATGTAGGAAAAGAAACTTGTAAAGAGTGTCATTTTGATATTTACAATTCTTTTGTCAATACCGGAATGGGACAGTCGTTTGATGTAGCGACAAAAAGCAAATCGGTTTTAGATGACAATAACAATCCCTTAATTTATGATGAAATAAAAAACTTATACTATCAGCCAATTTGGAAAAAAGATTCTCTTTACCTTTTGGAGTTTAGATTGGAAAATAAGGATACCACACACAAACTCCTACAAAAAATTGATTTTGTTATTGGTTCCGGACAACATACTAATTCTCATTTATTTAATATTAACGGATATATTCATCAAGCTCCTTATACTTTTTACACACAAAAAGGAGAAGCAGATTTACCTCCAGGTTATGAAAACGGGCAAAACAGCAGGTTTTCCCGTGAGATTGGTTTGGAGTGTATGAGTTGTCATAACGCTTATCCTAATCATGTAGAAAACAGTTTAAATAAATATGAATTTATTCCCAACGGAATTGATTGTGAGAGATGTCATGGAACGGGAGAAGCTCATGTAAATGAAAAACGAAAGGGAATTTTTGTAGATATTGAAAATGAAATAGATTATTCCATTGTAAACCCTGCAAAACTAGATAAAGAATTACAATTTGATGTTTGCAGAAGATGTCACTTGCAAGGAACATCTGTTTTAAAAAACGGAAAGAATTGGGATGATTTTAAACCAGGAACTCACCTTTCGGAAACTATGGAGACTTATTTGCCAAAATACGAAAATGATGAGAATTTTATAATGGCATCTCATGTAGATAGATTACAGCAATCTAAATGTTATACAAAAGGAGAAATTACATGTATTTCTTGTCATAATCCCCATAAAAGCGTTACCACTCAATCTGATAAAGATTTTAATAAAAAGTGTATGGAATGCCATTCTGTGTGTGAAGGAAAAGTAGAAAATTTAGATTGTATTTCATGCCATATGCCAAAATCATCTTCTACAGATATTCCACATGTTTCTATTACCGAACATAAAATTGCAGTTCATTCTTCAGTAGAAAAAGTAAAAGGAAAGTTTTTAGGGCTTTTTTGTGTGAACAACCCTAATCCTACAAGTTTAAGTAAAGCAAAAGCTTATCTGAAACATTTTGAAAGTTTTGACACAAACCCTATTTTGTTAGATTCTGCAAAAATGTTTTTAGATAAATGTGATATTGAAGAAAGTATTCCATTTTATATTCAGTATTATTATTTGCAGGGTGAGTACAAAAAATTAATAAAATACTCTGAAACTAATAATTTAGATAAATATACTAATCAATTTATTGACAATATATTAAGTGTTACTTATTTCAGAATAGCAGATGCTTATTTCCAATATAATTTTAATGAAAAATCATATGAGTATTATTTAAAATCAGTAGAACTATCTCCACAAAATTTGGATTATCAACTGAAAACAGCAATTTTAGAAATAAAAATTAGTAAGTTTGAAACTGCTAAAAACAGATTACAAAAAATTATAAAATTAAATCCTAATTTTGAAAAGCCCTACTTTAATTTAGGATCTATTTACATGAATGTTGACAAAGATTATCAGAAAGCAAGAGAGTTTTTTAAAATGGCAATTGCTTTAAATCCAGATTACAGAATGGCAAAAGAAAATCTAAAATACTTAAACAAATAAGATGAGAAACAAGAAAACAAAGAATGTTAAACTAGGTTTTATCCTTTTAGTAATTTTTCTTTTTTCTGCTTTTATTGTTTATTCCATATTTTTCCAAAATAATTTCACAACTGAAGATAGGAAAGAAGTTACAATTGAAATCCCAAAAAATGCAAGTTTAAATATTATAATAGAAAAACTAAATGAAAATGGAGAACTATCTACTAACTGGACTTTCAAACTTTTATCTAAACTAAAGAAATATAACATCAGTATTAAATCTGGAAATTATAGATTGTCAGGTAGTTATAAGAACAATGATTTAATAAACATACTCAGACAAAGAAATGATCATACTTTTTTACTTATTATCCCTGAAAATATTCGAAAAAGTGAAGAGATGTTTTCTCAAATTGAAGATAGTATAAGTTTTGAAAAAGGATCAATGATTTCTTACATTAATAATTCTGACTTTCTTTCGAAACATCATCTTTCCCTAGAAGAGATTCCTGCTATTTTTATTCCAAATACATATGAGTTTTATTCAAATGTTTCGGTACCTCAATTCTTTGAAAGAATGGTTTCGGAATATAGTGAATTTTGGAATTCAGAAAGAATTGCAAGATGTAATTCATTAGGTATTTCACAAATTGAAGTAGCCACACTAGCGTCCATAATTGAAGAAGAACAAGGTAGAAGAATTGAGGAGAGATCAATGATTGCAGGACTATATTTAAATAGGATTAAACAAAAAGTAAAACTACAATCGGACCCAACAGTTATTTATGCAAATAATGATTTCTCAATAAGAAGGGTTTTGTACAAACACTTAGAATTTGATTCTCCTTACAATACTTATATTTATTTTGGTTTACCTCCGGGACCAATATGTATTCCTTCTATAAACTCTATTGATGCGGTTCTCAATGCCAAAACACATAATTATATTTTTATGTGCGCAAAAGGAGATGGATCTGGACTTCATAACTTTGCCATTACAAACAGAGAACACATTAACAATAGGAATCGGTATAAGAAAAACATGAATTTTAATTAATTTTAGTAGTTTTGTTTTCTTAAAAAAAACGAGTGAAATGACAGATATTAAGTTTGGAACAGATGGATGGAGAGCAATTATCGCTAAAGAATTTACAACAGATAATGTTGCAAGGGTTAGTTTGGCAGTTGCCAATTTCCTTAATGAAAAAAATGAAAACCCTTCAGTAGTAATTGGTCACGATTGTAGATTTGCAGGAGAGCTTTTTGCAGAAACAGCAGCTAAAGTTTTGGCTACAAAAGGAGTAAAGGTTTTACTTGCTAAAGATTTTGTTTCTACTCCAATGGTATCACTCGGGGTTATTAATTACAAATCAAATATTGGTGTTGTAATTACAGCATCTCACAATCCTCCATCATACAATGGATATAAACTAAAAGGAGATTTTGGAGGACCTCTGTTGTCACATGATATTACAGATGTAGAGAATAGAATTCCTGATTATAATTCGATAGATATCAACTCTATTAAAATAGATGACTTGATTGAAAGTGGAATGATAAAGTACATTGATCTGGAAGATGATTATTGTAAACATGCAGAGAATAATTTCGATTTGGATGCAATAAAAAATTCTGGACTTAAACTTGCTTACGATCCAATGTTTGGAGCAGGAATCAATGTAATTTCCAGATTACTCCCTGATGTACTACAAATTCATAACGATATAAATCCTGGATTTCATGGACAAGCTCCAGAACCAATTCACAGGAATCTTTTAGAGTTTTCAGAACTAATAAAAAGTAGAGGAGATATTGATTGCGGATTAGCTACAGATGGAGATGCAGACAGAATAGGACTTTATAATGGTAAAGGGGAATTTATTGACTCACATCACCTTATTTTGTTATTAATTCATTACATGGTTAAATATAAGGGAATAAAAGGAAAAGTTGTTACTGCCTTTTCTTGCACCGTAAAAGTGGAAAAAATATGTAAACATTACGGATTAGATCAAGAAACAGTTCAAATTGGATTTAAGCATATTGCTGGTAAAATGATATCTGAAGATGTATTATTAGGAGGAGAGGAGTCAGGAGGAATTGCTACAAAAGGACACATACCAGAAAGAGATGGTATTTGGATGGGATTAATTCTGTTTGAATTTATGGCAAAAACAGGAAAATCATTAGAAGATTTAATTGTAGAAGTGTATGCAATTGTAGGTCCTTTTGCTTTTGAGCGTATTGATTTACATATTGATAATGACATTAAAAACACAATTGTACAAAATTGTAAAGATGGTAAATACACTTATTTTGGAAAATATAGTGTAGAAAGAATTGAAACTACAGATGGATTTAAATTCTTTTTTGATGATGACACATGGTTAATGATTCGTCCTTCTGGTACAGAACCTGTTTTAAGAACTTACGCAGAAGCTTCTTCTCAGGAAAAATGTTTTGATATTTTAGAAGATACCAGAAAAACACTTCTTGGTTAAAATGAAATATTTTGCTTTAATATTTTATTTAATACTTACAAATACTTCTTATTCTCAGGATTGGGACATTCCGGAATTAAAACCACAGTATGACACATTTAATATTAAAAAATCAAGAACTCTTTTAATTACAAAAGCTTCATTGTATTCTGCCACAATTATTGGGCTAAACTCACTTTGGTACAAAGATTATCCCAGAAGTAAATTTCATTTTATTAACGATAATGCGGAATGGAATAAAATGGATAAATTAGGACATATGACAACTTCATATTATATAGGAGTTGCAGGAATTGAATCTTACAAATGGGCGGGGTTTAAAAGGAATAAAGCTATTTGGTATGGCGGACTTTCAGGATCATTATTTCTTACAGTAATAGAAATTTTAGACGGATATTCTGAACAATGGGGAGCGTCAAAAGGAGATTTAGTAGCAAATACTACAGGGTCATTAATATGTATTGGTCAAGCATTTTTATGGGATGAACAAAAGATTATTTTGAAATATAGTTTTCGTCCCTCTCCTTATGCAAAATGCAACGCAGAATTATTAGGAGCAAACATCCCGCAACAAGCACTAAAAGATTATAACGGACAAACCTATTGGGCAAGCGCGAATATTAAATCCATTTGCAATATAGAAAATGAAAATTTCCCAAAATGGATAAGCTTATCCGTAGGATATGGATCAAATGGAATGATACACGGATATCATCAAGAAGGAGACCCTGAAAGAATAAAACAATATTTACTTTCTTTAGATGTTGATTTAAGTAGAATAAAATCAAAAAATAAGTTCGTAAAATCTGTTTTGAATACTTTTGGATTTATTAAAATTCCTATGCCAACCTTGGAATACAGAAACAATAAATTTCTTTTTCACCCAATATATTATTAATGACAAAATCTTTAAAAATAGGGGATAAAGTAATGCTTATTGACAACAGGATAAAAGCTAAAGTTATTTTTGTAGGTGACAGAAAAGTAAGGGTGGTGGATAGTAATGGATTTGAACATTTACTTCCAATTAAAAAAGTAGTTTTACTAGATGAAAAAACGGACACTAAAAGAGCTTACGGAAACTCATTTATTGTAAAAGATTCGGATAATGAAAAGGGAAATAAAAAATCAAAATTACATTTTAAGGAGATCAATTTAAGAGAGGATTTTAAAGTTGATCTACATATAGAAAACCTTACTAATTACCATCATCAAATGGATAATTTTGAAATTGTTCAAATTCAGTTGAATTATTGTAAAGATAAAATAGAATTAGCACTTAATAAACATATTGGGAAAATGATAATTGTACACGGAATAGGAGAAGGGGTACTAAAAAAAGAGGTACATGATTTATTAAGGATGTATAACTTAAAGTTTTTTGAATATAATAATGGTGGTTCAACAGAAGTAATCCTGTAGCTACTCAGTCTTTTTACTTTTCTCTCTTTCTAATATTTTCGAAATTTGCTTAAAAGAAATTCTTTTTGCAAGAATATTTTTATCCTTATCTAATAAATAAATTACAGGCGTCGAGTAAATATCATATTCATCTCTCCAATTACTACTTGCGGCTGGATTTCCATCTGGATCTTGTTGAATATCCCCTACATTAATCCATTCACCTATTTCCTGATTAACAATAAATTCTTTCCATTTCTTTTTGTCAAACTCGGTTTGAACTGAGTATACTTTTATATCTATTGGTTTATGAGGACTTAGAAATTTCGGGGATGCAATTAATGAATCAACAACTTTTTTAACTTTTGGCAATACTTTTTTACAATGACCACAATCAGGCCCAAAGAATATTAGTAGGGTATACTCTGATTCTATATCATATAATCTATGAATGATTCCATTAGTATCTTTCATAAACGGCATTCCTAATTGATTTAAGAAAGGAGGAGCGGGCCTTCCAATTAAGTTTGGAGTAATCTTCTCAGCTCTTTCTTCAATCTTTTTTAGTTGATCTTCTTTTACCCAATCTACTTCTCCTGTCATATAATAGTTCTCCACCATATGTACAAAAACAGCGTCCATTCCCATTATTTTAGACCTTTCGTAGGTAGAGGTAATGTAAGAAACTACATATTGAAAAATATCTTTATTCTGACGAGATAATTTCACTAATACATCTGCCGATTTTGAAATAGAATCAGGATGCTGAATCGTCATTTTACTGAGATAAGTATCCATTTTACTAAAAAACACTGGAGTTCTCAGCATTCTACCATCTGTAAAGTCCATATTATCCCAATAATGTTCTTTGTAATATTCGTACTGAAATATCTGTTTCTCCTTTTTAGTGAGTTCAGATGGAGGAGTTGGAATTGTAGGTTCGGTAGTCGCTTTTATGATTTTAGTAAAGAAAATATCAGAAAATTCCTTTTCAAAATTCTCTCTAAATTCTTTTACTTCTGTATCAATTTTCAGGATTTCTTCTTTTATTTTTTGTCTCTCCTTGTCAGATGCTGTTTTTTCTTGATCTCTCAACGGAGTTACTAAGATTTGTTTTTCTGTAATAAAATTCAAATAGCTGTAAAAAGGAGTATTTTCTTTACTCTTTTTGAACTTCATACTTCCAACTAAATCATTTAAATCGGTTGTAAAAGAGAGATTCTGTTCAGAAATTACTATATCAAAAAACTTCTGATTTGGTAAAACTATTAAATACATCCCACCATCTAAGGATTCTTCACCACTAAAAGTAAACTTACCATTTTCTGAATAAGCGGTATCGGTTGCATATTGCTTTCCTCCAAAATAATAGGCCAAAATTACTGATGTATCTTCCAGTCCAATAATTTCACCTTTTATTTCATATGTATTATTCTCATTTGATTTAAGAAGATTTATCTGTTGAGAATAGGAATTAGATAAAATAAAGACAGATAATAATGTAAAGATGTATTTAATCATTTTTTTTTCGCAAATTTAATAAAGGAAACGGAATATCCAAACTTATATTTTATTCAAATTTATTTTCTTTTTGAAATGATAATTTAAATATATTGTAGATATAATCATAAAAGAGGCCGTTATGTAGAAATAGATATTTAAATCTTGTATTTCATCTTTTAAAAGAGGGTAGAAACCAGATAAAATAAAACATAATATAATGGTATATACTGGTTCTAAGTTAATAGCCATTACTAATGTATAAGGAGAGATGTATTTCATTATCTCTGTCATTAGAACAAAAACCATTGCAGTGCAAATAATTGATAATATTAATAAATATATTAAATCTCTTGATTCAATATTAAATAAAAAAACTTCTGAATGTCCTAATAGAAGGATGTATACAGCTACAAGTATTGATCCACTAAACATTTCAATTGCACATAATTTTGTTGAATTAATTCTATTAACATATTTTGCATTAAGCACCGTAAATAGAGCTGCTAATAATGATGAAATAATTCCATATAAATACGCTTTTCCTATTGATAGATCTATTGTGTTCCACCACATAATACAGATAGAAACTATAATAATAATCCCTAATAGTATTTCATGTTGGCTAATTTTTCTTTTAAGAACTATAGGTTCTATAATAGAGGTAAATAAAGAGGAAGTTGATAGACAAATAACTCCAATTACAGTATGTTCACGTATTGATTCAAAAAAGAATATCCAATGAAGACCAACAATAAATCCAATAAAAGAGATTTCAAGTAAATCTTTTAATTTAATGTCCCATAGATTATCTTTGATAGAGATAAAAATAAATAGAACGATAAAGGTAATAATCATT
>Ga0257121_1001263_pt1 | contig 19544 bp, 18 predicted proteins | sample SI106_100metaG_FD_190180 | JGI IMG/M metagenome (GOLD analysis project Ga0257121, IMG submission 190180) | Marine microbial communities from Saanich Inlet, British Columbia, Canada - SI106_100 | ecosystem: Environmental > Aquatic > Marine > Inlet | place: Canada: British Columbia | collected... | reverse complement strand
ATAATCCGGTGAACCTTGTCCAGAATGCTGGTTCATGACAAGACCATGATCCTGAATAGCGGCGAACACTCTATCCCATGCTGGGTCATACAACTGCTTGAGCCAGGTACAATCTGGCGGAATAAGCGGCAACATAACGCCACCGCGCAACCCAGCTTTAGCGATGAACTCTATGTCTTTTATCGCCTCGTCAAAGTCGTTAGGCAGAATCAAACCGATCCCCGCTCTTCTATCGGGGTCTTCTGCACAAAAATCCTTTAGCCATCGGTTGTGTGCCCTGATACCTGCCAGGGTAAGTTCGTACTCGTCAGGCTTTGGTGGACGTGCCGTAACGATACTCTGGTTAAAAAAAGGTGGCACCGTATTAGGAAAGACAACCTCGCCAACAACCCCTTGGCTGTTTTGATCATCGGTACGGATATCAAGGTCCCAGTTACGTTTTTTCTTATTGCCATAATGCGCCTGAGATGGGTTTTTGTAGCCACCCCGCCATTCATCAAATCGTGCCCGATAGTTAGGGTCTAGATAGTCTCTGTACTGTTCGTGACTTCCACCTGCATGGGTGTCAGCGGTAATCAAAAGATAAGGATCATTATTCACGGAATGTTGCCTTTCAAATTAAGTCAAAATAGTTCGGTAAACAAACAAAGCAATCCGAGATTGGCTTGACTAGGCAGGTTGGACTTTTGCTACCTTGCTCAATAACCAAGCCATTCCGGCCTGCGCTGTATTTCAGCTTCAAATACCTGGTCCATAGAAATTCGCCCGGCCTTCATTAATTCTGAAATAGACGCGCTGCCTGTGTCACCATTCACACTGGCTTGATAAACCAATACTTTCGTAACACCTCTATGATCGTCGGCTTTCCAGGTTGCAGGAAGACAAACGCCATTCAATCCTTCAGGTACCCAGTTCTCAATCGCGTACATCGCTGCTTTAATCGTCTCGCCATTGATAGGACCCGTTTGACCAGCGAGTTCCATGGCTTCTTTCAGATAAAACATCGAGCATACACCGCGCATATAATGAACGGACCGGTATTTTTTCCCTACGGGATCAGACATTTTTGAAATCTCCCGGATCGTATACATACCCTTGGGAGAGTCGTGCCAAGCGGCCGCACCCATCACCCAAACGACACCGTTCGCGGCTTCACCGGCTGATTGCATCACACTCTCATCGAAGCCCCAGATATTGGCCATGTACTGCACCTTTACATCCATTGCATGGCATTGTTCTAAAAGTGCGGCAACAGACCTATCTAGGTTTGCAAGAAACGCATAGTCTGCTGACGATCTTTTCAATAAATCACATTGAGCGGAGAAGTCGCCTGGTATCAAGGAAAATACGATAGGCTTAAGTACCTCAAAGCCGAGCTCGCGAGCATATTCGGCGCAAGCATCTTTGGGGGCATCAGCGTACGGGTGATTATCTCCCATGTGGACATAACGCGGAGCTCTTGTCACAGGATTGTTGACACTGTTTCTATTTTTCCAATCCGTATCAGCCCATTGCACTAAACCGCGGCAAGCATCAGAGTAAGAGGGTCCATAGAAGAAATTGTATGGCGAAACTTCGCGGCCAGCTTTACCTGTTGGGTCTGAGAGCTCAGCAGCGTAACTGGCCGAGAAGTAGGGGGTTTGATCTTTGGATATTTCATCTTTTAAAGCTAATCCAATCTGTGTACCCCATCCTTGGATAGCAAGTACATCTTGGATCTGCCATTTTTTGTAAGCGTTTATGGCTCGACGGGCCAAGTAGGATGTCTCGACCGTATCCAGATCTATTAGCTGTCCGTTGATACCACCGTTTTCATTTATCCAATTAGCGGCATCAATGATCGCCTGCCCGTATGATTGCCCACTTATTGCTGATGTTCCGGTGAAATCAACAAGATTACCTATCAGCAGGTATTGCCGTTGCTGATCCGTGATACCGGTCAATTGTTCAGGTTGCAGGGTATTGAGCTTAACTGCCTCATCCCCGCTGATGGTCTGCGCAATTTTCGGCTGAAGAAAATAAACCGAAATGCCGAGTCCAATGACTAGCACCACCATGATTGATGTATCTATTATTCGTGATGCTTTGAAGCGTTCAAGTTCTGACACATCATCATTGTCGGCTCGAACCAGTCCTTGCGTTGACACATCGAACACCCAAGCTAGCAATACAACAAAGGGGAACCCTAGGGCGAGAAGAACAACCAATGCGCGTCCAATCCAGAGTGGCAACGCCATGATTTCAATCATCACTTCACCAAACTGCAGTAAAATCCAGCCAGCAACCAGATACATTGCACCGACGCGGAAAACGTTACGCTGTTTTAGTTGTTCAAAAATAGAAGTTTTCTGTCCCATGCGCTATTTTCAATATATTCTTGGAATATTCGAGGATTGCAAATGTGAATTACAATTACTCCGAATCTGAAAAGTATCCTAATTGGGACTTTTTTGCATGTAAAAGTTGAATGACAATATTCTGTTACAGGATAATCTATGGCAGACCCGATATCTGGATAGCGCGGCGCACGGTCAGGGAGGATAATCAAATTCAACACGCTCTGAATTTTCCAAGTAAGCGTGCAGCACTAGTATCCAGACCCAGGCATAACCTAGTTTGCTATCACGTTATGTTTAGAGCTTGCAGACGTTGAATTCATATTGAGCTGATTCGTAAGTCGCGCAAGGCATCAAATGATCAAGCATCAGGAGTGAAATTATGTTGATTGCAGTTAGAGCGGAAGTCGAGGACGTAGAAACATGGCGCCAAGAATTTAAAACCCATGGCGAACTATTCAAACTTCAGGGCGTGTCGATTGCATACATGGGGTCTACGGATGGCAAGTCCGTCCTCAGCGTATTTGATACGAATGATGTGGACGAGTTCATGAGGATTTTCAATGACCCTGCGACTGCGGAAGCTATGGCAAACGATAAAATTACTGGTGGCGTTGAGCTGTTCGTGTTGGATGAATCTTTCAGCCCGCAATAGAGACGGGTCAGCTGTCCAGAAGTCGCGAGAATCGAGCTGATTCGATACTCAGACCTTAATGTAATAAAAACGTCGCCTTTGGAAATAGAATTACAATATTGTAATGTGTTTTTTAGACATCGTTCTGGTGACTACTTTGATCAGTTGTAAGTACTCATAACAAGCCATTCAAGGCGAGGCTTCTAAAGCTTTGCTTGGTTTCGCTTCGCTACACGAGTTTAGCCAAGCATTATCCTGCCCCTTAACACGGCATTAGGCTCTCAGCGATCAACCCAACAGTCTGTAAGCCAACAGATCAGGATCGTAGCAGTCATTGACCATCTGAAGGACCACCAAGTCAGGGGGTCGTAAATTTGACTGTACATCAGCAGTGACCATAGTCGACCGATCTTCAAAAAATGTGGTTTAAAGTACTTATCTACAGCCAGCCTTGTTGGTGCTATCATCGAATGATGACGAAAAATATACGATCTGCTGCACTGCTTGTTTTTTGTCTTGCGTTAGCGCAACAGACGATGGGGCACGGCAGCATGACTCCGGAAGGTGACATCTGCATTCTGGAGATTGGGTACTTGAAAGCCCACTTTAAAACCTATCTCCCAGGAAGCTACGGCCATGAACAATTTTGCGAAACTCTGCCCGAAGCGTCTGAGGCAGTTTTCGTGATGGAATACGAACACGATAGCCTGGCGGAAATGATGATAGAGTTTCGTATTATTCGTGAGCTGACCGGGAAAAGGGAATTTACGCGTGAAAAAGACATTAAAAAAATTGATGACCTAGAAAGTATCACCGTGGCCTACCATCCGCCTCAACGCGAACCGGACGTTTTCTCAATAACCCATCAGTTTGAAGATCCGGGCTGGTATGTTGGCATCATCACAGCCAGGACCTTGGCGCTTGATGAAACTTACGTGGCAGTATTTCCATTCAAAGTTGGATTTACCGGGTATCGCTATTGGCCTTTCGTCGGCTTCGCTATCGCGTTGCTCGGTTCCGCCCTGTATTACGATTCCCGAAGGGAGCGCTCTGCATGACCCCAGCATCTTATTTCCGCGACCGTGGCCTGCTTCTCCTGTTGTTGCCGGTGTATTTCACTCTATCTCATGCTGCATTGGGACAACCGGTGGGGGCCGGTGATATTGCTTTTCAATCAACAGTTGCTGGTCACTATGAGGTGCGATTTGACAGCCAGCCTAAGCCGATTGTCATCAACCAAATTCAATCCTGGGTAATGTCTGTGCGGACAGGTGACGGATTGTGTGTCAAAGGGGCTGAAATTACGGTGGTTGGTGGCATGCCAGAACACAATCACGGGTTTCCAACGGCGCCTCTCGTTCGGCCAGGAGCAAATGATTGCGAGTATCTGGTGGAAGGATTGAGGTTTCATATGTCAGGGCGTTGGGAAATGAGTTTTAACATTAAGGCTGGCGCTAAAACCGATACTCTTATGGTCTCTCTGGATTTGTGAGGTGAGCAATTCAGACCGATTGATGGCGCTGATTGCTGTCGGCATTCTATTGAGCGCAGGTTATTTTTTACTGGACGATCCGTCCGACCAGCCCTGGACGCCAGATGAGGAAAAAACCCTGGAATCGCTGTGGATTGGAAACCTGAGTCAGCCGCCAATCGATAGTTCCAACGCGGTGGCGACCAATATCAACGCTGCAAAGCTGGGACACAAGTTGTTTTTCGATCCCCGACTGAGTGTCAATGGGCTAGTTTCATGTGCGATCTGCCACCAACCATCAAGGCATTTTTCCGACGGCATGGCTAAGGGCTTTGCGATCGGAGAGGCTCAGCGAAATACGCCAAGCATTGTCGGTACTGCCTATAGCCCATGGTTCTATTGGGATGGACGTAAAGACAGTTTGTGGGCACAGGCCCTGGCACCCCTTGAACACGAAGATGAGCATGGCGGAAATCGAATGGCCTACATCCGCTTCATATCCGGTGACGAAGTATATCGCCCCATGTATCAGGAATTATTCGGTGACCTGCCTGATATTTCTGATCCAGTTCGGTTTCCCGCCAATGCCGCACCTGGGGATAACCCTGAGTGGAACAAGGCCTGGCAGGCAATGGCAGCCGCGGACCAAGAAAGCATTACTCGCGCGTTTACAAATCTTGGTAAAAGCATCGCCGCTTACGAAATGTTGTTGGTGCCTCAACCATCTAGGTTCGATCATTACGTCGAAACTGAGTTGATTAACGATGCCTCTACACAGGAAAGTTTGTTTTCGCCCAATGAGAAAATGGGCCTTCGGCTCTTTATTGGAAAGGCGGGTTGCATCAATTGTCACAACGGCCCGCTTCTGACCAACAATGAGTTTCATAATACAGGGCTGGTTAATTCAGCCGGAGAGATACCCGATAAAGGCAGAGTTGAAGGCGAGCGGCTTGTCCGGGCTGATCCTTTCAATTGTGCCGGTAGGTATAGCGACAGCGCAGTTAACGATTGTGCTGAACTGCGTTTCATGCGCTCTGGTGTCGACTTGATTGGTGCGATGCGTACTCCCTCGTTGCGAAACCTGGAAGGCACCGCGCCATATATGCACAAAGGGCAGATGGAGCAATTGAGCGAGGTTCTGGATCATTACAATCGGGCTCCTGAAGCCATGATCGGCCACAATGAGGCGGAACCACTGGGGCTCAATGATTTGGAGCTTCGACAACTCGAAGACTTTCTGAACACTTTAAACGGTCCAGTCTTAACGCCAATTCTTTAGTGCTGTCCTTAACAAAATGCAAGTTATTTGATGCTGGTTTGAATCATTTTCTAGGATAATATTGGGTTGACTTTCAACCGGTTCAAAGGTAGCTTCCAACCCAATAGGTGGCTTATCGAAAAATTACCGCTGTAACTGCCTGTTGTTCCATCTACTATTCGTTCCATCTATTAAGAGTGCAGAAATAAGAAAACAAAGAACTAAAGAACCAAATACATAGCTCGTTTTTCGAACCGTACCGGAGAGGAGAAAGTATGATTATAGCTGTTGCCCTTGTGCTGTTAGTTGTCGGCTCAATAGCGTTTCATTTCCTCAGCCCCTGGTGGTTCACTCCGATTGCTTCAAACTGGCAAGCAATCGACCTCACGATCGATATTACCTTCTGGGTGACAGGTGCAGTATTTATTGCTATCAATTTGTTCATGGCTTATGCGGTGGTGCGCTACCGAAACCGTGGTCCTGATAGCGAAAGAGCCCAATACGAACCTGAAAACACAAAACTTGAAATCTGGTTAACCGGACTGACCGCTATTGGCGTCGCAGCTATGCTGGCGCCAGGGTTATGGGTCTGGAATGATTTCGTCAATGTTCCAGAGGATGCCTGGGAGTTTGAGGTAATTGGGGAACAGTGGCGCTGGACTTTTCGCCTGCCGGGTGATGACGGCAAACTTGGCTCTTCATCCTCCGCCCTCGTCAATATTGATAACCCGCTGGGTGTAGACCCCGCCGACCCTAACGGCCAGGATGACCTGATCGTCATGAGTAACGTCATGCACCTGCCGATTGATAAGCCGGTTAAAATGCTGCTCCGGTCAAAAGATGTTTTGCATGATTTCGCGGTCGCTGAATTTCGCGTGAAAATGGACCTTGTCCCTGGACTAGTTACCTATTTGTGGTTAACCCCGACCAGGACAGGTACCTTCGACATTCTTTGTGAAGAACTCTGTGGTATCGGGCATTTTGCGATGCGTGGACGAGTGGTTGTCGACACTCAGGAAGATTACGACGCCTGGCGTGACGGCCTGATGACTTTTAAAGAGATGTCTGCCATCAAAGCAGGTGACCCACTAATAGGTCAGGCGACCTATCCGGTGTGCGCGACCTGCCACGGTTCGCAGGGCGAGGGTATCGTTGCCCTTAATTCACCCAAACTCAGCGGTCAAGAGGGTTGGTACCTCGAGACCCAACTTCGCAACTTCAAAAACGGCGTCCGTGGTGCGCATGAGGACGATGTTTACGGTCAGCAGATGGCACCGATGGCTGCGGTGCTTGCAGACGAGGCGGCTATTAGAAACATAGCGGCTTACATCAGCACCTTACCGGAACATTCGGTTGATACTTCTCTTTCCGGAGATGTAGAGCGAGGTCAGCATCTCTATCAAACCTGCGGAACCTGTCATGGTGTGAATGGCGAAGGTAACTACGCGACCAATTCGCCGCGGCTGCGGGGCCAGGAGGATTGGTATGTGAAGCGACAGTTGCAGAACTTCATCGACGGAGTTCGAGGCGTTCATCGGGAGGATTTGTTTGGACCTCAAATGCGAAGTATGTCGCGCATGTTGAGAACCGAAAAAGACATTGATGATGTGGTCGCCTACATCAACACATTGGAACCAGCGGTTGATCAAAACCAGATAGCAGATGCAGCGATGCAGGGTGGGGAGGATTAGACATGGCGCATGTTGCGTTGGCAGATAGGGGGCAGGCACTTTCGCACCCGCACAGTTTTATCACGAAATACGTCTGGAGTCAGGACCACAAGGTTATTGCCATTCAGTACGGCATAACGGCCATTGCGGTGGGGGTTGTGGCCTTGGTTTTGTCTGGAATTATGCGCCTGCAACTCGGGTTTCCAGACACATTTTCCTTTATCCAACCCAGTGAGTATTATCAGTTTGTCACCATGCATGGCATGATCATGGTGATCTATCTTTTGACCGCACTGTTTCTGGGGGGGTTCGGTAACTATCTCATCCCGCTAATGGTCGGTGCGCGGGACATGGTCTTCCCATACCTGAACATGCTCAGTTATTGGGTTTATCTGCTGTCGGTGATCATACTGATGTCCAGTTTCTTTGTTACCGGTGGTCCAACCGGTGCTGGTTGGACGCTCTATCCACCACAGGCAATCATGTTCGGAACACCGGGAGTTGAATGGGGCATCATACTGATGTTGCTTTCCCTGTTTGTCTTTATCATCGCGTTCACGATGGGCGGTCTGAACTATGTGACGACTGTTCTCCAGGCCCGAACCAGGGGCATGACACTGATGCGTATGCCCTTGTCAGTTTGGGGTATTTTCACGGCTACAGTTTTGGGTCTTCTCGCTTTTCCCGCATTACTGGTCAGCGCCATCATGATGACCTTGGACCGAGTGCTTGGCACTAGCTTCTTTATGCCTGCAATGGTCTCCATGGGGGAGCAAACTAATTATGATGGCGGCAGTCCGGTTCTTTTCCAGCATCTGTTCTGGTTTTTCGGTCATCCGGAAGTTTATATTGTGGCGCTGCCCGCATTCGGTATCGTTTCAGACCTGTTGAGCACGCACGCAAGAAAGAATATCTTCGGCTATCGGATGATGGTCTGGGCTATTGTCGGTATTGGTGGATTAAGCTTTGTCGTCTGGGCGCATCACATGTACGTGAGCGGCATGAACCCATACTTTGGTTTCTTTTTCGCCACCACGACGCTGATCATTGCAGTGCCAACCGCCATAAAGGTTTACAACTGGGTACTGACGTTATGGCGTGGAAATATTCATCTGAATACCCCGATGTTGTTCGCCATTGGATTTATTTTCACCTTCATACATGGCGGTTTAACCGGTATATTCCTGGGTAACGTTGTGGTCGATTTGCCCTTGTCAGATACCTACTTTGTCGTTGCCCACTTCCATATGGTGATGGGCGTGTCTCCAATATTAGTTGTCTTTGGTGCGATCTATCATTGGTATCCCAAAATCACCGGCAAGATGTTTAATGCCACGCTCGGGAAAGCTCATTTCTGGCTGACCTTCCTCGGCACCTATTCGATTTACCTACCGATGCACTATCTTGGCTTTTTGGGGGTTCCCAGACGTTATTTCGCTTACGAAGGAATCGATTTTATTCCTCAATCAGCACTGGATTTAAACACGGCTATCACTATATCCGCACTATTTGTTGCCGTAGTACAAATTATTTTCTTCTATAACATGATATGGAGCCTGTTTAAGGGCAAGCAAGCTGAATCAAACCCTTGGGGTGCTACAACACTCGAATGGCAGACGCCAGATACTCCGCCTATTCACGGCAACTGGGGACCAGAATTGCCAGTAGTACATCGTTGGGCATATGACTATAGCGTGCCTGGCGCTGAGGAGGACTTTATTCCGCAAAACGTCCCGGAATCTGAAGTGGACAAGGCGGCGAGTTAACGATGATCACTATAGTCCTGTTTATTTTTGCGATGGTCGGCTTCGCTTATTGGTGGCTTTGGCGCCAGCGTGTCCTTGATAAACCATGGGCCGAGGTGGGGCTAGAGCTAGATACGCGAGAAGAGATCGGCAGGATTTCATCGGCAGCCAAAACAGGCCTTATGTTTTTCCTCGCAGTTGTTACCAGCGTTTTCGCCTTGTTCATCAGTGCCTATTTTTTGCGCATGGAGTTGCCCGATTGGAGTCCGGTAATGAAACCAGAAGTGCTCTGGATTAATACCGGGCTTTTGGTTCTGGGTAGTGGCGCCATTCATTGGTGTTCAAAGGCAGCTGCTTCAAACAATCTTCGTGCGGTTCAGGTTTCACTCTTCGCGACCGGATTGTTCACTTTTACTTTTATTTATGGACAGTTAATGGCGTGGGGCCAGCTCAACGATGAGGGGTATTACCTCAATTCGAATCCAGCCAACGCGTTCTTTTATCTTTTCACCGGTTTGCACGCATTACACCTGCTGGGTGGTTTGTGGGTCTGGTCAAGAACAACACTGCGGGTATTGGCGGGTGTTGAGCTCGAGGAAGTTCGATTGAGCGTGGAACTCTGCAGGACCTATTGGCACTATCTGCTGGGTGTATGGATTGTATTATTTGGGATGCTGTTGTCCACATAGCGCTTCTCTAAAACAAGGGATTTCGATATGAGTGATATTGGGAGTACTACAGGTGCGGTATTAGCTGAGGGCATGCCTGGTATCGTCGATGATTGGTCGGCAGATAAAGAAGCATTCCACGTTCCCTGGGGAAAAGCCATGATGTGGATTTTCCTGCTCAGTGACACATTTATTTTCAGCTGCTTTTTGACGTCCTACATGAATGTCAGGATGTCGACAACGGTACCCTGGCCCAACCCGAGCGAAGTATTCGCGCTGACGATCTTTGGCAATCACATGCCATTGATTCTAATTGCCATCATGACTTTTATTCTGATTACCAGCAGCGGCACGATGGCGATGGCAGTGAACTTCGGCTATCGCAAAGATCGGGTTAAAACTGCGTTATTGATGCTTGCTACAGCGGCATTTGGCGTAAGTTTTGTTGGAATGCAAGCGTTCGAGTGGACAAAATTGATTGAAGATGGTGTCCGTCCCTGGGGAAATCCCTTCGGAGCAGACCAATTTGGCGCCACCTTTTTTATGATCACCGGTTTTCACGGTCTGCATGTCACTGGGGGGGTGATTTATCTCAGCATTATCGCCTTCAAGGTTTATCGGGGAGACTATGACAAGTCAAACAATTACGAAGCAGTCGAGATAGCTGGCCTGTATTGGCATTTCGTTGACCTGGTCTGGGTCTTTATTTTCGCGTTCTTTTATCTTTGGTGACGTCTATGGAAGCAACAGCAGAAGGTCAACAGCACCCAATAAGCATCTACTTGAAGATTTGGATTCTATTGTTTGTGCTGAGTACTCTATCGTATTTGGTTGACGTCATGGGGTTTGAGAGCTACCTCAGATGGGGACTAATTCTTATCTTCATGTTTTTAAAAGCGGGATTCATCGTTGCGATCTTCATGCATATGGCCTGGGAGCGGCTTGCTCTGGCCTACGCGATACTTTGCCCACCGCTATGCCTCCTAGTGTTGATTGGTCTGATGGCAATCGAGGCGGAGTATACTTTTTTCACCCGTCTATTGTTCTTCTCGCAATAACGTTCGATGCCCAGCGAGGATCTGCAATCGCACAGTGCTAACGACTTGTCCGCTAGTTCCTGGCGCGCTACCTGGAGCTTTGTAAACCGCGTGTAGTCCTGCTGAAGCGCCTTTGTGCAACCGTTGGAATGTTTCTCGCCACTGACTCGTTCGTCGCCTTTGACTTATTACTTTTCACTAATCTCGACGTAGCACTGGTCGCGGGTTCCGCAGCCAGCGTCATTAACATTATCGATGCACAAATCGACATCAATATGGCAAGAACCTCACGGCGGCCGATTGCTCAGGGTCGAGTGAGTGTCAAATCGGGCATCTTATTTTCGGCAGTCACTGGAATCGCTGGCATGTCGATTATTGCATTATTGGTCGATCCGCTGACTGCGTGGCTGAACCCGGATCCTGGATTGGTTACGGGATCGTCTACTCCGTTTTCTAAAACGCGCAACTCAGCAGAATATTGTTATTGGTGGGTTGTTCGGCGCAGCACCGCCATTGTTTGGTTGGACAGCCGTCACTAATCAGATTGATGTTGGCGGTGTATTACTCGTCATGATTATCTTCACATGGACCCCCTCATTTCTGGGCCCTTGCGCTGGACCGTAAAGAAGAACATTCAAAGGTGAATATTCCCGTGTTGCCGGTTACACCTTGCTATTGGCGGGCGTGACGGTCATTCCTTCTATGATTGGTATGAGCGGGATTATCTATCAGCTGAACGCGCTTGCACCCGGTTTCGTGTTTATTGTTTGGTCAATGCGCCTTCTTCTGGGACACGATGGAGCCGCCATGAAGACGTTCAGGTATTCAAATTTTTACCTGATGATGCTTTTTATCTGCCTTCTCATTGACCATGTTTACCTGGCCTATTCGTTTTAGCTCGATCGCGTTTTCTGCTGAGCACTACTAAACAGGTTTCGATCAATAAAAACGGCCAACCAACCTAGCGATGCCAATAACCAGTGAGGACTACCTACTTCCGTTGCTGCTTCAAGTAGTTTGGGGTGACCTTTGAGAACTCTAGACAGGCTGCTTTCCTGATTCGGGTCCAGGTCAACGAGGAAAACATGTTTGCCATCTTCAAGAGCTGATTCAAATCGTTTGAAATGATAGTTTGTTTTTTGCATACCAACGAAGCCGCCTTCCCAGGTGCAGAAACCCATCACAACGATGGACAGGAAAATATAGGGTGTCCAACCAATGGTAGCGTCGGCTAGGTCCAAGCCGTAAGTCACCCCCAACACCAGGCAGACACCGAGCAAACCGGCTACCGCACCCATGCAGGTGCAATGTACGACATCACGGGTAAAAATCGATTGAACGGCATGTAGATGTATGTGATTAGCGACGCCGACTGAGTCGTTGCTTAACACATGAATTCTGGGTCTATCTATCCCGGCATGTTCTAACTGGTCTTCCAGGATATCCAGGTCATCAAGATCATCACTAATAAAATAGTGCCTTAGCGTCTTCATATTATCTCCAATCTGGTCGAATTAACGAAATGGAGTGTCATACAACTAACTCATTCCATAAATCGTCAAGCTAACAACGGAATGATACTTCATACAACTGACACGTTAGCTAGAGTGTAACAGTGATAATTGATCGTTTACAACTCTTGGAACACTGCTAAATTCAGATTGAAAACAGGGAATTCCGACACCTTCCGGTGCCGGTTATCTAATTAGGATGGCACCCAACCGGTACACCAACCATTGCCGGCAACCAATCTGTTCTGAAAAAGAAGACACGGACCCCACTCATCGTTTGGTGCAGTATAGAATCGACAATTCGAGCACAACTGGTCTGCGCCTGCGACACCCATCTTGTCAACTCTCCCGCTTGCCAGTGAAGCGTCTTCCACATATTTCAACGCTTTGGCTGTCGGGTCATCTAGTGGCACTTTTTCAGCGGCCATCAGTGGCCTGCTGATTAGAGGTATTAGCGCGAGGCCTCCCGTTGCTGCTAAAAATTTTCTTCTAGTTGTCATGCTTTCGCTCCTTCAACCTTCAAAAAGACGTTATTTTACCCTAAAACGGGTGACATATTCTCGGGAAATGTGCTTTATGAAGGACATGACCCTGTTGTGGTAAGGGGTAAGTAGGAATTGCGGGTGAAAGAAACCGTCAGAGCGACGGTTTCTTCGATATGGCTCCCCAACTTGGGCTCGAACCAAGGGCCCAATGATTAACAGTCATTGGCTCTACCAACTTAGCTATCGGGGAACACGTGCAGGCGCGCATTGGAAAGACAGGGGAAATCGCTAACGAAGGTTTTTGAGTGATAGGCTCAAGCCTGGCCAAACCAGGGGATTGCGTTGCTCACACACCCAGCTAACAGAAATACACAGCGACCCTTCGGGTGGCAGCTGGTCAGGCGAGGTGCTCGCTTTGAATTTCTCTGTGCGGCCCATTTCCCTTGTTTAGAGCCACCGAACCGTCACGGTTCAAATTGAGTTAGAATCTGACAGGAATATTCCGCTATTTAGCTGTGTTGCGAAGTAGCGTGAATGACAATGTGGTTTATACCTTCGACTATCTTTCACAGGCTCTGAATTTAGTATGCCAATACCAAAGACCAGGGGTGAGTTGGTTGATCTTCGTATAGATGGCAGCGAGATGAGTTGCTATCTAGCTCGACCAGATTCTGATGGGTCATTGGGCATTCTTGTTTGTATGCATGGCCCTGGTGTTGATGTGTTTATACAAGATATCTGTAAGCGACTTGCAAATGAAGGCTACCTTGCAATAGCACCCAATCTATACCACCGACAAGCCCCCCAGCCGATCGAGCCTTGGACGAAAATGGTTGACGCTGAGTCGATTCAAGACATGGGGGCTGCTCTGGACTTCCTGAAGAAATCTGGCGCTGCGACTTTAGGTATCCTTGGATTTTGTATGGGCGGCAGGCTGGCTTTGCTAGAACTTGCACATGACGATCAGCTTCGTACTGGCGTGATCTTTCACGGCGGCAATATTATGGTAGCCCGCGACAAATCGCTTTCTTCTCCCTTTGATCAAGCACATAGAATTAGTGCGTCGGTCCTCGGAATCTTCGGCGAAGAAGACTCGAACCCGAGCCCAGCGGACAAAGCCAAGATCGAGCAACGACTTAAAGACCTTGGCGTTGAGCATCATTTCGAGTCGTATGCAGCAGCTGGTCACGCATTTCTAAACTTCACTCGTCCTGACATGTATCGTGAAGAACAAGCAGGTCTGGCATGGGAGATGTGTGTGACATGGCTGGATAGTCAGATGCGAAGCGGTGTCTCTCTGAGTTCTTCAGAGACCTGATTTAGTCTACGAGTAACCAGCCTATGGATCTTCTTTTTTACGAAGAACAGATACGATATTCGAACTTGTGAACAGGCTCACAATGACAATAGCGGCGGCGAAGACGAACCATTGAATCGCATAGGAGATATTGGCGTTGCTGTTAGCAGTGACAGCTGTCCAGTGTCTAATCAAGACACCAGGCTGATCCTCGTTCAAGCGCACAGGGTAAGGGAATATATCTTCGCCGAGAATTTCGGATATGACATCCACATCCAGGCGACGGATCTGCACTGGCCAGGAGCTGGCATCAGGTCGTTCATCTGATCCGGGTGAACTGGATCGCAGATGAATTTGGGCCGTGAGTTGGCGAGCGCCAACAACGAGTCCAAAATTTAGTTTTGCCCCTGAGGCAACCGTTATCCAGCCACGATCTACCAGAACGATTCGATTGCTGTTTTGCAATCGAAATGGGGTGATGACGCCAAACCCTAGCTGCCCGTTATAAGATTGTGGCACCAAAAGAAAACTCTTGTCGTTGATGTATTCTCCCGCCAGTGTGACGTGCAGATTAGGGATGGTTCCGTCCCCCGTGATAATAATATCTTCTATATTGATGGCTTCTTTTTGTTGTTCTTGCTGCATTGCTGCCTGAAGCGCCATCTTTTCAGAGGCCCGGTCGAGTTGCCAGATGCCAAGTCGAATGAAACCCGTAGCAGTCAGTACGATACCGGCGACGACGAACCAGTTAACTCGTATCAGAACGGGGCCTAGTTTCACTTCTGCTGTTGATTGCATTTACTTTATGATCCATTAGATTCGGTAACGTTAACACGATCAGCTCCGGTCAACTTCGACCAATGACCGAAAAGAACCCCACTGACTATGTTTATTTGGCAAGTTCAGCCCACTTTGTCTGCTTCGGGATGTGAGTTCAACCGTTCGCAGCAACCCAGACCAACAGTTGATCACAGTCTGTTTTGCGCGCCGTAGCGGTCACCCTGAGCTATCCCAGCGACGCTGCAATCGACCAGAAGCGGAACTTAACGTTGCACAAGGAAACTTAAGTCAACGGACATTGGGTTCGAAGAAAGCGGTATTAAAACTTGGCCGCTGAATTAACGAAAGTGTATATTGAGGAAAATCATCCAAGAGAGAACAAATGGAAACGGATGTGGTAGTCCTTGGTAGCGGCGCCTCGGCCTTAACCGCTGCCTTGGCGGCCAATGGCCACGGTTCTGATGTGATGGTGTTCGAAAAGGCGGACAAGATTGGCGGCACCAGTGCCTGGTCCGGTGGCATGATCTGGGTTCCTAATAATCCACACATGATCGCTGCAGGAATCAAAGATAGCCGGGAAGAAGCGCTGACCTATCTGCAGTCACTGTCTCACGATTTAATCCGTCCCGAACTTGCTGAGTCATTTGTAGACCATGGACCAGAAATGGTGAGCTGGTTGGAAGAAAACACTTCAGTCAAATTCCAACTGGTGGCAGATTTTCCTGATTACCATCCAGAGCATCCTGGAGGTAAACCAACCGGCGGTCGCTCGTTGGAATGTCCCTTGATTTCATTTAACGACCTGGGTGACAACAAAGATCGCGTGACAGTTGGCTACAACTATGGGACAGCGCCGATCACGATGAAAGAATCTCATCTTGGTAGCGCAGTACCAATCAAGGTTTCAGCCACCGAACACACTCGGCGCGCTGAAAATGATGAGCGAGGCTGTGGTCAAGCTCTCATTGGTCATCTTTACAGGGCCTGTCTTGAAGCGGAGATAGAGATCACAACCAGTGCGCGCGCAGTTGAGTTGATTACAGAAAACGGCCGGGTTACCGGTGTTGTTATTAAAAAAGACGAAGAGGAACTTGTTGTACATGCCCGGGGCGGGGTTATCCTGGGTACAGGCGGATTCGAGTGGAACAGAGAACTGGTCCGAGACTTTCTGCGTGGCCCCATGACAAGCCCCGTATCTGTACCAACTAACGAAGGAGATGGCCTGGTGATGTGTATGCGCATCGGCGCCGCCCTGGGCAACATGCGAGAGGCATGGTGGATGCCTGCGGTCGAGGCACCCGGGGACCGGGGTGACGGCTTGAATCCAACCTACCTTTTCGCCGCTGAACGAGCCCGCCCTCGCTCAATTATGATTAACAAGAAAGGCCAGCGTTTCACGAATGAAGCGGCGAACTACAATGCATTTGGCGCTGCATTTCATGAACAAGACGTTGCAAGGTTTGAATACTCAAATTTGCCGTGCTGGTATATTTTTGACCAGGAACATCTGGATTTATACGGTACCATTGAAACGACTTCTGGAAACCCAGCCCCTAACTGGATCACGAAGGCGCAGTCACTCGAAGAACTGGCTGATAAGATCGGCGCGGATAGTCAAGGACTGCGCCATACAGTATCCAGGTGGAACACAAGCGTGAGTAACTATCGGGATGAAGACTTTCATCGCGGCGAGAGTGCCCATGATACCTGGTGGGGGGATCCCGCGGTTAAAGGAACCCCGCAAGCAACACTCGGCCCGATCGAGAAAGGACCATTTTATGCGATCGAAGTTAAAAGCGGCGCGCTGGGTACCAAGGGCGGTCCGAAGACAGATAAAAATGGCGCCGTGCTCAATGTCGACGGCGGGGTTATTCAGGGTCTTTATGCTGCAGGCAATGTCATGGCCTCGCCGATGGGCATGACCTATGGCGGGGCCGGTGGCACCTTGGCACCAGGCATGGTGTTTGGCTTTCTAGCGGGAAGAGACGCAGCAGGCAGGTACTAAAGAGGGTCCCCTGAGTTACTCTGTTCCACCTTCTGATCAGTCATCGCGTTCGTCACGTTGAGCTGCATTGCGTTGATTTTCTCTGCAACCACTTTTTCAGCCAAACTAATGTATTCATAAGAGAATATCAGCCTGTAGACATACTTAGGCCCATTCTGGTTGATTTCTAGCTCGCGGTTATCAGTGACGAAGAAACAGGAACGAGCGAAACCACTCGGCCCGGAACCCAAGTTATCTGATTCCCGCGAAGGTTCAAGAGCGAGTTCAGCACTCTTTTCCTGACATAACGCTGACGCGGCCAGATAGGCCGCATGCGTTGAACCATACTCCTGGGAGGTGTACTCGACCGTCAATACGGTAAATTGCTCACCATGTTCAGATCCATACTCTTGCCACTCGCTAACTGTATTGACTTCAGCAGGAATCACAGGAAGAACAAGTGACGAATAGTTAGTACTATAGAATTTCTCTTCTCCTACCCTGTACTCCAGGAATGGAAAGGCTTCAGATGCTTGCTCGGGCTCGTAGTAATAACGCGCTCCGCGGCTCCACGGAACAAGACCCGTTAATCGTTTGATCGTCATCTCTCCCGCTGGATTGTCCTGCGTCCTCGTCGCTGTCATTCCCAGAGTGACGCCAAACAGTCCTGTAGGGACTTCGCCAGCATAGGTCGAATGCGGTAGCAGCAACAAAAAAAAGATAACGATACGCGTAGACATTTAGGATTTTCCTGTGATTTTATGCTCAATGCTGTTGGACCGACTGGCCACTAAATAGTTCTAGGAAAATTATACAATAAAAACCACTTCGAGATACTACTAACCCGGTAGGAATGTGCGTCTGGAACCTGTATCTTTCACCAGTTGATCACAAGACTGGCTGCCCACGATTGGAGAATTAAAAATGGCAGGAGCTACCAACAATACTGACCCCATCCTGATCGAAATATACTCAGATTACATATGACCATGGTGCTATCTCAGTACGGTCAGAACTTAAAGCACACCTTTTTAACATCCCTTTAGTATCAACACGAGAGGTTCAAAGCAAAGCCTGGCTGACCAGTTCATCTACGACCTGGCTGAGTTGTGGGAGAGAGAGGGCAAGAACATACTCACGCAGATGGCCGCTGAGAAGCCCTGTGAGCTTGTTCGTGCGGTGACGAGGGTTCTTCCGAGGGACGAGAGACTGATGCAGGAAGGGACTGTAATGGTGCTTGATTACACGGGGATGGATAAGCCTGATTGTTGAATCGTCAGGGTCAAAGTAGTCCTTTAAGTCTGAAGTCTTTGTGCGATATGGCCCCCACGCTTCGTAAGACTGTGCTGCGAATGCTCTACAGGCAGCCCCATAAGTACCCTGTTGACAATGATTACTTTATGGATCACGGTCGGGTCTCTGAAATGCAATTCAATGGTCTCTTGATACCAGAGAGGCGTGCGAAGACAGGAGCGAGATTTGTGAAGCGATACTTTATTTTTGCGGCATTGATAGCTTTTTTACCGATGGCCGCAGCTGATATTAAAACATTGTCGTTTGAGGGATCCCCAAGACTACAGAGACATTTTGTAGACTCCGAGGAAGCTAGCCGGTTGTTGCTAGGCGGTTTACCGCAAGGGGAATCGAATCCGAGTAAAGTACTCGGGACAATCTCATTTGAGACAGACATACCCGCTGAGAGTAACCGCTACCCCGACAGTATAGTCAATTATGAATTGTCCATCGGCTCCTACCAGATTGGCCCTTTTACCAACGGCGAAATCAGGTTAACCAAAGACGGAGGGCGTGATCGCGTAGTCATTTATATGTATCCAACATCAAGTATCCCCATAGATGGCGAAACCGTTGTTTTTATTGGTTTCTTGATGTTTTTCTCCGAAATACCCGGGCTCGAGGCTGGGGGTGCACTTCCTGATATAGTTGACTTACTTTTAACTGATAAGTATCTGGCCAGCGCACTCATAGTGGAATGGTCGGAAGGCGGTCGAATTGAAAGCAACCAGTTAGAGGTGCAACCTAAAATTTTGGCAATCGACGCGATCGAGGTATCGCCGGTGAGCGAATGCTCGCAACCCAATGCGGCCACTATCCCCGTGGCTGTGGTGATTCAAGAAGACCCTAATGACCCCAGTGTTTTAACGCAGTGGTTTCTGGATGGTGAGTCGCAGGGCTACGGCGATAATATAGAGATCACAGCGCCATTGGGCGATAGCACCCTGTTAGTCGAGGTTACCTCTCAAGCAGCCGCGATAGCTTCGGATTCCAAGGTCATTACAGTAGAAGACACGACACCACCGGATATTGTTGCCCAGTTTACTGATAAAAAGGGTAACGAAATCACAGGTAATAAACGTAAACACAAAAAGCCTGTTTACTTCACTCACAGTGCTTCTGATGTATGCGACCCTGATGTGGTCTCTGCAGGAATAATGGGCATTCAATTGGATTCGGTGACGAAGCTGAAATTCCATGAGAAGAAAGACAAAGTAGGAATCAGGAGCTACGATTTCACCATCGCAGTCAGCGCAGAAGATTCATCAGGTAATCAAGCTAGTCGTGATATCAGTGTGCCCATATTTGGCGATGGCGAAGAGGTAGAAAACGACGATACGGGAGACTAACGCGCGATCCAGGCCATTTTGGTGCA
>Ga0257121_1001253_pt1 | contig 19679 bp, 18 predicted proteins | sample SI106_100metaG_FD_190180 | JGI IMG/M metagenome (GOLD analysis project Ga0257121, IMG submission 190180) | Marine microbial communities from Saanich Inlet, British Columbia, Canada - SI106_100 | ecosystem: Environmental > Aquatic > Marine > Inlet | place: Canada: British Columbia | collected... | reverse complement strand
ATCGAATTTCACAAACATGTTTGGTAATGCATCTGATATTGATTTGAGGGCCATTGAAAATGCCAAATCTGTTTTTGGAATTGGCCATTTATCTCACAAATATACCAATCAGCTTAGCTCAGGAGAGCTTCAGCTTTGTGCGATAGCAAAAGCGTATGTACAAGAGACCGATTATATTTTATTAGACGAGCCAACAGCCCATTTGGACTACCAAAATAAGAAAAGAGTTTATGAGCTATTAAAGCAAATCAGTATTGATCAGAATAAAGGGATAATTATTTCCACACACGACCTGGATTTGGCTTTTAAATTCCCATTTGAATTTTACATAATAAAGGAATCAGATTTAAAGCTTCATAAAATTGATGGATTTAATGACATCGAGAAAGAATTTAATACCTAGACAAGGTATTGGTTCATTTTATCGAGTGCTCTGTATTGTATCGCTTCGGCAACATGGTTTTGTTGTATATCCTTTTTTGAATCCATATCAGCAATAGTTCTCGCAACTTTTAAAATTCGATCATACGCTCTTGCGGAAAGATTGAGTCGATTCATGGCCAATTCGATCAGCTCTAAAGAGTCGGTAGATAATTTACAGAACTTATTAAGTTCTGATTTATTCATATTCGCGTTACTGCGGTTTTTCTTCTTTTTATAAAATCGGATATTTTGCATTTCTCTTACCGAAAGAACCCTGTCTCTTATGGTCTTACTACTTTCTTGTTTTATTTTGCTAGAAAGTTCTGAGAATGATATTGGTGCCACTTCAATATGTAAATCAATTCGATCCAAAAGAGGTCCAGATATTTTTGAAAGGTATTTTTGTACCTGATAGCTACTGCAAGAGCATTTCTTTTTAGGATGATTTAAATAACCGCATGGGCATGGATTCATGGCCGCCAAAAGCATGAAATTTGCAGGATACTCCATTGAGAAATTGGCTCTAGAAATATTCACAAAATGATCTTCTATAGGTTGCCGCATTACCTCGAGTGCATTTCTCTTGTATTCGGGCAATTCATCGAGGAAAAGAACCCCGTTGTGTGCAAGTGAAATTTCACCTGGTTTAGGAATTCCGCCTCCGCCAACAAGCGCAACATCTGAAATGGTGTGATGAGGTTTCCTGAAAGGCCTTTGACGAATGAGCTCACCATTAAAATTCACCTTTTGTGATACGCTGTATAATGAGGTCGTTTCCAATGCCTCATTAATATTCAATGGAGGAAGGATGTCAGGCATTCTTTTTGCCATCATTGATTTTCCTGCTCCCGGTGGACCTATAAGTATTAAATTATGGCCTCCTGCTGCTGAAATTTCAAAAGCTCTTTTGACTTGATACTGCCCTTGAACATCTTTAAAGTCAAGATTCAGATTTGGTTTAATTGAAGTAGGGTTTAAAGGCGGTACTTTAGGAATTTTATTTTGGTTGAAAAAATGAATAACGTCATTAATATTTGTCGCAGGAATAACCTCAATATTTTCAACAAGACGGGCTTCATGATAATTTTTTTGAGGAACAATAATCCCTTTAAATCCTTCTTCTTTTGCTTGCATTACCCTTGGTAATACGCCTTTGCAATATTGTAAAGATCCGTCTAAAGACAGCTCTCCTATCATAAGGTATTTATTTAGGTTTTCATGATTTATCTGCTTGCTAACTGACAGTATTCCGACGGCAATTGGAAGATCAAATACGGTCCCCTCCTTTTTAATATCTGCAGGTGCCATATTGATGGTTATTTCTCGTCCAGGAAATTTTAGCCCATTGTTTTTAAAGGCAGATTTTATTCTTTGATGACTTTCTTTTACGGCGTTATCAGGAAGTCCAACGAGATAAAAATTTATTCCACTTCCTAAGTTAACTTCAATTGTGATGGTGGTTGATGTGATACCACATAGGGTACTTGAATAGGTTTTTACTAACATGTATATTTTATTGATATACTTTAAGTTAGTTACGATTCGTCAAAGAAAAAACTTGACTTTGGTAGGTATTATAGTTATCTTATATACTAGGTTTACTCGTAGTCAGGGATGTTAAAATCTTGAATTGAACTGGTATAGCTACCATCATAACCATTTTGTCCAACTTGTCCAGGACTACCATTCCATCCTTGTTTTGCAGCTTGCTGTCCACTTAGAGGTGTGCCCGGTTCTCCTGAATTTCCAGCAGTCCCTGCTAAACCATAATGTCCACCTTTGGCCACGAAGCTGATTTGGTTCTGAATTCCAGAGCAGTTCGAATGAAGGAATATTTTTAGGGAACCACCATTACCACCGTTCCCTGCATCACCACCATCACCACCATTCCCTGCATCACCAGGTCTTTTGGTTTTGTCTCCTTTTATTTCACCGTCCTTTCCGTTTCCGCCATTTCCACCATTTCCGCCGCTTCCACCTCTACCACCGGAAAGGTCAAATTGTACATGGTTACCATTGGTCATTTTATATTTGAAAACATCGCTGGAATTATTTTCTTGAATATGAAAGTAGGTGTAAGTATTATCCTTCCAAACGTGACCTGTAAAATCTCCCACGGATCTTCCATTTGTTCCGTTGGTTCCGGATTCACCATCCTTTCCATCTCTAAAAAGAAGTGGAGTACCTCTATTTTTTTGATTCTCACCGCTCGATCCATCAGTTCCACGATATATTATACCTAACGGACCCTGAAAATTCATGGCTATGGAATCAACTTTAATAAAATCTTCTCCTTTGTTGGAATACTTTAGTGTCATAAAGCACTTATCGTCATTAAATGAATTTGACTTTTTAATGATGACATAATTACCCGAAGTTCCTTTTTTACTTAAATCATAGGATGAGAATGAAAGCTTAGCGTTTTTTCTCATTTCATATTGCTTTCCGTCATAGGTTTGGAGCATAATTTCACCTTCGAATTCAGAACCGTGATTAAGGTCTTGATTTGGGCTATACGCGAACCAAATGTCTTCAATTTGAGAGACCTTGATTTTCTTTGAACTAGAACAACCTACTATCAATAAAAAAATCAAAGACCAAAAAAAATATTTCATAAATCGTGTAGTTTCGTTTAAGTTAAAAAAAATAGAATTAATAGAATACAATCCGCTTAATGGTTTTTGCTATGATTTTCAAATCATGACCAAAAGAGGGATTAATCAGATACTTTTGATTGATCAAAATCTTATGTGGCATAACCTCTTCAATATATGTTTTTTTTGGATCAGACGATTGAGCTAAAATCTCATTTTCGTTGAAATATTCAAGTGATGCATAATCTGTAATTCCTGGTTTTACGTTCAATACCTTTCTTTGCTCTTGTGTGTAGAGTTCAACGAATTCTCTGACCTCTGGCCTTGGTCCAACAACGCTCATAGTTCCAAAAAGAACATTAATGAACTGTGGAAACTCGTCAAGCTTATATTTTCGAATAAAAACACCAATTTTTGTAATTCTAGAATCTTTCATTCCTACAGTAAGAGTGCCGGATCGATCTGAATTTACTCTCATAGAACGAAATTTATAAAGCATAAATGGCATGCTATTTTTTCCTATTCTTTCTTGTTTGTAGAATATCCCACCAGGAGAAGAAAGCATAATAAGCAAGGCGATTATAATTCCAACAGGTAGAAATACAATTAAAACGACAAATGAAAAAACAACATCAAATATTCTCTTCATTATTTATTCACTTAAAACCATTTCAACAGATGAAATTACCGCATTGATGACCAATTTTACCTGATTGTCGTCAAGATTGTAATAAACGGGTAGGGTTATTTCTGATTGATATTTTTGATGAGAGATTGGATAATCGTCTATTCTGTATCCCAATTCTTTATATGCAGTGAGCAGGGGAAGAGGTTGGAAATGAACATTGACGGAAACGTCTTTTTCAAAAATATGCTGAATGATAGCGTCTCGCTGTGCCTCAGTAATGTCTTTTATTCTTAACAAATATAGATGATGACTTGATTCTTTATCCTTGTCGATATGAGGAGGCAGTATGGCCCATGGCTTACCAACAAATGCTTTGTCGTAAGCAGAAAATATTGCCGTTCTTCTATCCAGATTTTCCTGGTATCGATCAAGCTCAACCAACCCCATAGCTGCCTGAACATCCGTCATATTGCATTTATATCCGGGAATAATTACGTCATACTTCCAAGCTCCTTTTTTCGTTTTTGCTAAAGCATCTTTGGATTGTCCATGAAGGGTGATCATTACAAATTCTTTATATAATTGGTCATGATTGAATCCTTCAGGTAAATTAAAACAAACTGCGCCACCTTCTGCTGTAGTAAGATTTTTTACTGCATGAAATGAAAAACAGGTGATATCAGCTAAGCATCCCGAACGTTTACCTTGGTATTGGGCTCCAAAGCTATGAGCAGCATCAGAAGCAATCAGTATTCGGCCTAATTGTTTTTGTTTTTCATTGGAAGGGGTAAAGCTATTCTGATATTTTTTCACAATAGAATAAATACCATCGTAATCACATGGGAAACCAGATACGTCTACGGGCATTATAACCTTTGTTTTCGATGTAATTGCAGCTTCAATTTTATCTAATGAAATATTAAAGTCTTCATTACCAATATCGACCATAACGGCTTTTGCTCCAGTATGCAGCACAACATTAGCGCTAGCACAGTAGGTATATACAGGAATGATTACCTCATCACCAGGACCGATGCCCCACCACCTCAGAAAAACTTCCATTCCCATGGTCCATGAATTTACAGCCACGGTTGTCTTGCACCCACAATATTCGGTTATTTTTTTTTCAAACAGCTTGGTTCTTGGTCCAGTCGTAATCCATCCACTCAATAAGGCGGCATTTACTTCATCAAGAATTTTCTGATCAATACGTGGAGGTGAAAAGGGAATCATAATTTGAAATTACTGATTTTGTAGTTTATCGAATAAGTCAGAAGCTATTTTATTTCGATTAAAAAAGGTAGAAACATAATCTCTAGCGTTTTCACCCATTATATTTCTCTCTTTTGGGTTATCTACTAGATATAAAATCTGAGTTTTAAGACTCTCATGGTCTTCGGGAGTAAAATATAATCCAGCTTTTCCTTTTTCAATGAAATGTTTCTTTGCCTCACCATCTACCCCCAACAATAACGGCTTTTTCATTGCTGACGCTTCAAATATTTTTGAAGGTATCGCACCTTTAAACAGATCTAATTTTTTTAATGGAATGACAGCAACATCAATTGCTTTTAATATGCTGGGCATCTTAGATTTTGGAACGGGATCTAAAAAAGATACATTATTTATTTTGTATTGGTCTTTAAGCTTAATCAGTTTGTCTTTTTCAGGTCCAGAGCCTTGAATAATGAATTTTATATTTTCAATTCCTTTAAGAAGGTGAGCCGTTTTAATGATTATTTCTAATCCTTGAGCATAACCTAAAATTCCCCCGTAAAATAAGATAATATCATCATCTTTGTAGTTATTTAATTCTCGAAAATTTGATCGATTAATCTTATCTGGATTGTAAAATGAGACATCAACTCCATTGGGCATCCACATTACATTTTTGTCAGGAAATCTTTCAGTAATACTATCCACGATCCCTTGGGTTTGACCCGTAATAAGCGTTGCATTTTGATAACATTTTCTTTCTAGGTTATAGGCAAGCTTAAGAAGTGTTTTGTTTGTTACAATTCCCAATTTTTCAGCACTTTCAGGCCAAAGATCTGACACATTAAAAATGAGTTTCGAATTCAATTTTTTACTCAAAGCTATGGCTGAATATCCTAAGAATAGTGGGGGGCTTTCAACAAGTAAATAATCATAGGGCCCTAGCGTTCTGCCTTTCCAATAACTGGTCCACACAAAGCTGAAATAATTAAATAAACGAGATATTATATTTTTTGATTTGGAAACGTAGATCCAAGAACGGTAAACCTGAAGACCATCAATTATTTCGGTTCTCCTTTGTTTATTTTGATAATCCGGTTGTATTTTCATTTCTGGATAATTCGGCAAGGCTGTGAGAACTTCAACATTTATTCCTTTGTCTTTTAATCTGACAGCCAATTCATGAAGCCTGTTTTGTGGTGCACCAATTTCAGGGGGATAATATTGAGTTAATATTAACAATTTCATTTTTTAAGTGGCTTTAAGGTATCGATTTTTAATTCAGATGAAGTACCGCAAATGAACAAAACACAAAAAAGTATGATCCCTGATTGAGTTTCAATAATGGATTCAAAAAGAAAATTCAGTAAAAAAGAAACCCCAATAATTATGATAAGGAGATCTCGATTTTTCAAAGCAATCCTAAAATAGGAGTAGAAAACCGCACATAGAATTAAAAAACCGATTAATCCCAACTGAACAAAAGTATTTAGAAATTGATTGTGCGAATTTAATTCACTGCTTACAACACCTTGGTTTTGATATCTTTTATTTCTCTTTATGAGCTCGTCATTGTAATCACCAGTTCCGGTACCATATACGAAATTATCTTTTATTACTTCAGCCGAAGTATTCCACATAATTAGCCGAGCCTGATTTGATTCTACACTGTTGTTATCTTCAAGCTTGATATTATTTAGTGCAAAGATGGTTTTATCAATTCTTACAATCACTGATTTAATAGAAAACAAAATAGCAACCATAGAAATGGCAGTAAGAAAGACAATATGCTTTTTTTTTGCAGTCTTCCATTTATTAATAATGGTATAAATAATATAAATAATATGAATTACGATAAAACATAAAACTCCGGCCTTGGAAAATGTTTGGAATAATCCTATTGTAAAAAACGAATATAATAAGAGATGAATAATAAGTTCCTTTTTATTTAAGATTCTTGCTATACAAATAGCTATACCGATAATCAGATACAAAGAAAAGTATCCACGATGCATAAATACAGTGAATTTTGCTCCTGTAAAGTAGCTGGAATGTTCAATTACCGGATAGTATATTGATTTATAAATACCAATGAATTCATACAATAAAAGACTAATAAAAAGACCCAAAAGTAAAATTGAAAATATCGTTCTTAAATTCAAGTTTATTTTTGAGAGTCTAAATAAAACAGGAAAAAGAATAAAAGATAATTTGTTTTCCAGCTTTGAGAGGCCGAATATTTGATTATCGGTCCACAACATTCCTAAAATCAATAATAAATAATAAATTATGAACCAGACTTCTACGCCTTTAAGTTGTTTCCATATATTAATTGGTTTTTTAGTTAGATTCAACCATATTAAAGCAATCCAGAGAATAAAACCAATCGGTACAATGGCTTGATATACAATTGAAAAAAAAACAATATATGAAAGACAAAAGTCATTGAAATTATATGGTTTCAATTGGAACGTCATTTTTTATGAATTAAAGTTTTATAAATAGATAAAGCTGAATTCATATTTGAGTTCCAATTCCCACGCGTATTCACAATTTCTGCATTTATTGGTGCTGCTTCTTGTTGGTATTGTTCATAATTGTTTTTCACATCAATAATGGTCTTTGCTATTTTTTGAGGATCAAAAAGCGGAACTAAACAACCATTTATTGAATCCGTAATCCAATTTCTATTACCAGCTATATCGGAACCAATACAGAAATTCCCACACGACATGGCTTCAACCATTGAGACGACATCACCATCACTTTTAGACAATGAAATATATAGATGTGTTTTATTAAGAACATCTACCATTTCCAATTGTGTCTGTTGACCTGTAAATGAAATAATACTATTCAAGTCCTTCTGTTTTACTGTTTCCTCTATTTCCGCTCTTAAAGAACCATCTCCTACTATTATTAATTTGATGTTCTGTTTAAGTGCTTTTATTATTTCGAATGTCTCAATTAATGTTTTATGATTGTATATGGGTTCAAGTCCGCGATTACAAACTAATGTAAAATCATGGTATCTTTCCAAAGATTTATTTTTGAATAATTGAACATCAATACCATGAGTAATTACATGAATTTTATCATTCTTGACAGATAATTCATTTATGTTTTTCACCATATGTTCAGCAACTACAGTTACCGCATCACTTTTCCTTAATGCCCATTTGATTAGTTGTTTTAAGATCCATGAGCGTTTTGGTGCAATGAGGATATCTGACCCCCAAGTTGAAATAATAAATGGTTGAAAATTTACTAAGGCTGCTGTTATACCATAGCTGGTTGCATAATGGGCATGAAATATATCTGGGTTTATTTTCTTTAGTAGGGTTCTTATTTTTCTAAACTGTAAAAGGGTTTTCCAGTTTCCTCCTTTACTTCTAATATCGCCAGCATTAATAAAGTGCACAGTTACATTTGTAATTGTCGTATTTCGAAAAGTAATAAGATGAACTTCATAACCTAAATTACTGAAATGTACACACCATTTTTTAACATGAACACTTTGACCATCACCGAAATAACATAATTTCATTACTTATTTATTATGTTATTTAATTCTTGAATATAATTATGCATTAGCTCTGATTTTCCGTAGTATGTTTTTGCAAAATCAATTGATTTTTGATTTGGTTTATAATCTCGATTTTTTATCTTTTCAACGGTGTTCTTAATTGCGTGATTCAACTCTTCGATATTTTGAACATAATGAACACATTCAGCATTGTGAGACCAAATAACCTCTGCACCAATAGAAATGGCCTCTATAACTGAAACAGAAAACCCATCATGATCAGTCATTCTCACAAATATTGCCGCGTTTTTTAGTTCTCTCTCCATTCCAACAGAATCGAGCCATCCAATTGCCTTAACATTATCAGGTATTTTAAAATCACACTTTGTCATTCCTGCAATCCTAAATTCGATAGATGGGAATTGTTCCGCAGCCTTTATTATTTTTTTTATACCATAAAATTCTTGTTTATTCTGTGCAATATATGACAGAACATGTATGTCGGGATATCGATCCAATGGTTTAATCTCTCGACCATATTTAAATCGAATAAATTTAGGATTTAATTGTACACTTTTCACTTCTTTTTCTTGCCATGGAGAGTCAACAAAATGAATGGCATAATCTATATATTTTCGATTAATCGTGTTTTCTTTGAATCTTTTCATGGCTAGTAATGCATCTGTTCCCATCCATTGCATTATTAATTTTTTATTGTATAGAATGGTCCAATTCAGTACTCGGCTGTTATCAGTTACTCCATTAAATGAAATAACAATTTTAGAAAAGGGAAGCAATAAAAAAAATAAGAATTTATCTTTCCATGAATAGTATGTATTCAAAGCAATGTACCTATTAGATTTATCGAATTCGTTTAAATCATTTGAGATTTTCTGAGTAAAAACGGGTAAGCCAACAATCAATATTATCATTTCTTTAGCCTTTTTGTAAATCTAAGTAATTGTAAACGCGATGTTATTTTAGTTTTATTCAAAATAATAATAACCACTAAACTATCAATTAATTTTCTTTTAAGTGTTTTGTGTTTTGTCTCTCTTTGTTTGGTCTTGTTTGTCAATTAAAAATAGAAGGATAAATGGTAGAAGTAACTTATGAGTATCTAGAAACAAATATGATGCAGGCATTAGCCATAATAATGGTAGTGCAGTCATTAATAATATTAAATATTTATTTAGGTATGTTTTTCTTATCTCTTCGTTAATAAAGAGTTTTATGAATAACAAGATAAGAAGGAAAAAATAGCTCCACCCAAAAACACCATACTTACTAATTATTTCGATCGGAAAATTATGAGGAGAGAGTTGATTGTTGACATAATACCTATGTTTATTTTCAAGCATTTTGTCCTCATATCCCCCTGGACCCAAACCAAAAATTGGTTTTGCCATAATATAATCTAAGCCATTTAAAATCAAGTTTTTTCTAATGTTAGTGGAATTACTCGGATTTTTAGTTCGAACTGAATCCAAATATTCAATCAACTGTGCTTGATCTTGTTGTGAAAGTTTTTCTCGAGCTTTTACTACGTTTATAATATGGTCATTGGAGTCTTTTTCGATTAAGCTAATTTCATTTAATCTATATTGATCTGAATCTTGGTATTTAGGTCCGAAAAAAAGAGGGTTAACAAGCGTTGTTATCAAAACCAATGCGATGCTTATTAAATAAGGGTAGGAGTGAATTAAACCGGAAGCCAGGTATTTTTCTTTCAAAATATAAAAAGTGAAAAAAATGATTAGTAATTGGCAAATTATTTTTGCGAAATTAGAATCAGCATAGATCGCAAATATTAAGATGATTACAGATATTAAAACAAGCAGGTAATTATTTTTTTGTATTTTTTTGTCAAACAAAGTCAGGGCTAAAAAAATAAAAATAATGTATACCAAATAGTTGTTTTGGTTTCCATAAAGAAACATTGGAGCATTGAAGTGGTTCCCAATAACCAATTTTGTCATTTCAGCCGTTTTAAGACTCTCAAAATGTATACCGGTACTAAATTCAAAAATCCCGAAAATTAATAGAACGAATAGAAATACACGGAGCCCCATCACAAGTGTTGATTTAAAATCGGCTCCTTTTAAAACATGATATGAGTTGATTAATCCAATTACATATACCAATTGAATAATAAGTGTCCTAATATCAAATAATGCATTCTCCGTAATGTTTGATGGACTTTGGTAAAGAAAACTTGAAGCCAACCACAGACTTAAAAATGCAACACATATTTTTTCCATTACGCCCCAAGACTTATATACCCATGGAGTTATTATTACAAGTAAAAAGGCAAAAATCAAACTGGGATAAAGTGTAAAAAAGCCAGTCGATTCCGATCCAATATCAAATAAAAACAAGTTTGAACCAAATGGTAATGTAAGTAACCAGCCTAAAAAAACAAGCTTAATACTGGCTTTGTTTTTTACTAAATAATTTTCCTTGTTGGTCACGTTATTATTGGTTGGTTTCTAAGTTATTGATTTAATTTGATTATTTCTTTTTCTAGTTTGAGTACCTGATGTTTTCTATGCAGTTTCTCAATCTCAATGGAATTGTAATCAAATTCGATATCATTTTCCCAATTCGAAATAATAGTTAAAATGCCACGTTTAATTTCTTCAATGTCATGGAAACCAGAACAAATACCAGCTCTGCATTTTTCTATGAGCTCTGCAGCGACATCATCTTTATCAAGAATCCCTAGAATTGGTCTTTTTACGGATAAGTAGTCAAATAATTTCCCTGTATAAATTCCTTTTGCTGTACTTGGAGGGTGTATTAATAAACTACAATCTGATTGAGAAAGAATTTCTATTGCCTTTTTGTTATCGACTGTTTTTGTAAATGTAATTTTGTTCTCCAATTCATTCGGAATGTGAAAATTCTTATGTGTTCCGATAAATATTATTTTCCAATTTTCTTTAATTCCTCCTGATTTATATAATTCCAACAAAGCTTTGAAAAACGAATCTGGTTTTCTTTTGCCGTAAAATGTACCAGCGTAAATAAATGTAAATAGCTTATTTTTAATATTCAACAATTTGAAGTTGTGATCAAATCCATTTCTAATTTCGAGAAATTTTAATTCTTTTTTGTGGGACAGATTCTTGAATCCTTCCAAAATTGGATTACTAACAGATGAAATGATGTTCGCATTACTTAATATTTTTTGTTCTATTTTTCTGTAATAGGACCTTTCTTTATTACCAATCATTTGATTTAAACTCATTTCATCTCGCATATCAGCAATCCAATGAACATTGCTAATTATGCTTTTAAAATCAAGTCCAATTAAATGCGAGTCTACTGGAGAAAACGAAGAAATTATTACATCAATCTTTTTTCTCTTGTTAAGTATTACAAGTTTTTCTTTTACATTTTTTCGCCATCCTGGAAAATCAGATTTCGAAAAAAAACGAATTAATTTATTATTCAATGAATATATGTGATGCTTCCATTTAGGCATTGATGGTGTGTGCTTTCTCATACGGAAAACATTGTTGAAAGGAACATACAGCACCATTGAATTGTAATATTCTTTCTCTGAATATTTTTTTTCTGAATTTATTGTAATTACAGAAATATCAAATTGAGAAGAATCCAAGTATTTCACAAACCCATTCATTCTGTAGGCTGCAATGTGATTGGTCGGGTAAAAGTGAGCAGTTATGAGGACAATATGCTTTTTATATTTTTTCAACTTTTGAGTCATGTTGTTTCACAATAGTGTATAAATAGTAAATAATTAAAATTGACAAAATTACTTGAAGCCAGCTGACAATTGAAAAGACATAAAAAATCTTATCAGGATGTGTTTTGAATAGCACGGGTAAGATAAAAAAACCACCTAATTGGAGAATAGAAGCAATCAAGCCTAAAACAAAAAATTGTTTTTGTTTATTAAACACCAAAGGTATTGTAGATAATGGAGACAAAATGAAGTTCAACATTAACCATGGAGCCATAATTTCTGATAATTTACCTGACAGATACCATTCATCTCCGAATACAAAAGAAAATATTTCACCTCCAAAAAAATAGATGATTGAAAATGGAGCAATAGACAACAGAATTAAAGTCATTAACAATTTTTTAAAGAGTGGGTAAATTTGAATTGCTTGTTTTTTATAATCGGAAATTCGATTAAAAAACACCTGCGACATGGATGCACCAATAATCATAATTGGGATTCGTAACATTCTGAATGAATGATCAAAAGAACCAAACATGTTTTCAGAAAATAGATCAATAATAATAAATGCAACTAATAAATCTCTCAAATTGTCAGATAAGGCATGTGGAAGGTTCGCTAGCGGAAAATCCTTGTACTCTCGAACCATGAGATACCCCTTTTGCTTTGCAATTTTTGTTTTGGGCAATTTGTTTCGACTTATAAAGTCCTTAACAAAATGTAATGACCCAATAAATAGGCTAATTACAAATGAGATGATTAAACCAATAGAACCAGTTCCAATTAGTCCGAAAAAAACCCTTAAACCATTCAAGCTTAAAGAGTTTGACATTTTAGATAAAGAAATTTTATGAAATTCTTTTAATCGAATGGCCCAATTGGTACCCAAGTTAAAAAAGACGAGGAACGTGACTCCTGCAACAAGTGCAATAACTAAAATATAATAATCCAATTCTTTATTCAATGATATGCCATAAATAATGGCGCCAAGAAGTGTTATAATCACAGTAATAAATACCAATCGAAGTATGTAACGAAATAGGAGGAAGGCATGTTTATCTTTTTTGGGCAGTAGAAGTGCAAACTCATAACGCGCAGTTGCGATTGTTGCAATAAAAGTCGTTAAACGTTGAAAAATACCAAATTCCCCCATTTCTTCTGGGGTAAACAACCTTGTTATGATTGGGGCTAATAAATATCCAATGGCTTGTGCAATAATTGTACCGGTCATTAAGATGGCTAGTGATTTCAGGAAATCACTATTAGATATTCTTTTTTTAAGGCCTTTAAGCATTCAAAGCAAAGATAGGGATTTGGAATTGAAACAATTTATACTTTTACATCTTTGAACTCCTTATATTTGTCAAAAATAAAAAAATGAAAAATATTGCAGTTATTGGTGCGGGGACAATGGGTAATGGAATTGCCCATGTATTTGCGCAATGTGGTTATAATGTAAACCTAATTGATGTTTCACCTAAGGCCCTAGAAAAAGGTCTAGCTACCATTACAAAAAACTTAGACCGTCAGGTGGCTAAAGAAAAAATAAGTGCGACGGAAAAAGAGAATGCTTTAGATAATATTTCAACAATATCAAATTTAAAAGATGGAGTTAGTGGAGTAGATTTGGTAATAGAGGCAGCTACTGAAAACATTGACTTGAAATTGAAAATATTTCAAGAATTAGATACGCTAACTGATGACAATGTGATATTGGCAACAAATACTTCTTCTATATCAATCACGAAAATTGCTGCGGTTACCAATCGGGCAGATAAAGTGATTGGAATGCACTTTATGAATCCAGTTCCTGTCATGAAATTGGTAGAAATCATTAGAGGTTATTCAACAACGGATGCAGTCACAGAAAGCATAATGGACCTTTCTAGAAAGTTAAATAAGATTCCGGTAGAGGTAAATGATTATCCTGGATTTGTAGCCAATAGAATTCTTATGCCAATGATTAATGAGGCAATATGTACTTTGCATGAAGGTGTTGCTGGTGTTTCTGAAATTGATACGGTAATGAAATTGGGAATGGCCCATCCTATGGGCCCTTTGCAACTTGCTGATTTTATTGGATTAGATGTTTGTTTAGCTATTATGGAAGTACTTTATGATGGGTTTGGAAATCCAAAATATGCACCGTGCCCTTTATTGGTTAATATGGTTACTGCAGGAAAGCTCGGAGTGAAGTCTGGTGAGGGTTTTTATTCGTGGGGACACGGAACAAAAGACTTAATCGTTTCCGATAAATTTAAAAATTAAGAAACTTTTTAAGTTTATTGAAGGCAATTTGATCCGTTTTAAAATTTAGGGTTTCTTCTTCTAATTCATTGATCTTTATCCAACGTTGTTTTTCTCCTTTTTCTTCGAAGGGAATGGTGTAACTGTTTGTCCCTAGACCTTGAATGGTTTTGCATTTCACTAAATAATAGAAGCAAGTAACTTGGATTCCCTTCACAAAAACGGATTCCTGGAAATAGTCATTAAAATAGATAAGCTCACAAGATTCGATTTCTGTATCTAATTCTTCTTTGAACTCGCGATGTAAGGCATCCGTTATTCCTTCACCATATTCTACACCACCACCCGGAAATTTGGTGAAAAAAGAATTAAACCGAAATTCATCAGAAAGAAGTATTTCTTGATTTTCATTGATTATAAACCCGTAGACACGAAGATTGAATTGATTCATTCACAATCCTTGAAAGGAAAAGGACGGATTTTATCTTTGCGTACGATGCCAATGTATGGACATTCTACTTTGTCTCCATGTTTTCCAAATAGAGAAATGAATTCCTCTTCAGTCCAAAATGGAAGCTCAGTAGTGTAAATTAAAACGTTTCCGTTTGTAGGATCTATACGAACCATCCAAATTCCGTCTTGCTCGCGAATATATTTTTCTGTAATAGAAATGAGTTCACTGTCTTCAGTTGCAAAATGTGCTTGACCGAAGTATTTGTTGATGTCTTGAGAGTGACAAAAACCAGCTAGAGCTATAGAAAATATAAATAAGAGCGAGAATTTCATAGTATAAGTTTTTATAAATATCGGAACTTTTTTCCAGGATAAAAAGCATTCTCACCCAGTTCTTCTTCTATTCTTATCAATTGATTGTATTTCGCCATACGGTCACTGCGAGAAGCAGAACCCGTTTTGATTTGTCCAGTATTCAGTGCTACAGCCAAATCAGCTATGGTATTGTCTTCAGTTTCACCGCTTCTGTGACTCATTACAGAAGTGTATTTATTTGCTGTTGCCATTTGTACAGCTTCAATGGTTTCTGTTAAGGTACCTATTTGATTTACTTTAACTAAAATTGAATTGGCAATGCCTTCATCGATGCCTCGAGCAAGTCTTTTCGTATTGGTTACGAATAAGTCATCTCCAACAAGTTGAACTTGATCTCCCAATTGATCTGTGGCCAATTTCCATCCATCCCAGTCATCTTCCGCCAATCCATCCTCAATGGATGCAATGGGGTATTTCTTACACCAGTCTGCCCAAAATGATACCATTTCTGAAGAGGTCATTTGCTCTCCAGTAGATTCAAAACAATATTTTCCATTTTTAAAAAATTCAGATGAAGCAGCATCAAGAGCAACATAAACATCTTCTCCAGGTTTATATCCTGCCTTTTCTATGGCTTCTAGTACAACCGTTATGGCTTCCTCATTTGAACCTAAGTTGGGTGCAAACCCTCCTTCATCTCCTACATTCGTAGACATTCCTTTTGATTTAAGCACAGACTTTAGGTGATGAAATATTTCTGTACCCCATCTTAAGCCTTCAGAAAAAGATTTGGCACCAAATGGCATGACCATAAATTCTTGAATGTCAATAAGGTTATCTGCATGAGATCCACCATTAAGAATATTCATCATCGGAACGGGCATGGTACATGTTCCAACGCCTCCGATGTATCTGTAGAGACTTAATTGAGATTCCTCGGCAGCAGCCTTAGCAACAGCAAGAGAGGTCCCTAATATGGCGTTTGCGCCTAAATTGGATTTGTTTTCAGTTCCATCCAATTGAATAAGTGCAGTATCAATTGCTTTTTGATCAAAAATATCCATTCCTCTAAGGGAGTTATTAATAATGGTGTTGACATTTTCTACAGCTTTCAAAACCCCTTTCCCTAAATAAACTGAATCATCACCGTCTCTCAATTCAACAGCTTCATGAATACCTGTGGATGCACCAGAAGGAACAGCGGCTCTACCAATATACCCATTGGCGGTTATTACGTCAACCTCTACAGTTGGATTACCTCTTGAATCAAGGATTTGTCTTGCAAAAATTTGATCTATATAGCTCATTTTTTATTTTTTGAGGTTTTCATGTTTTCTATAAATTCATCGAAAAGATATCTTGAGTCATGAGGACCAGCAGAAGCTTCTGGATGATATTGAACAGAAAAAACAGGTTTGTTTTTTAGCTTGATTCCCGCTACGGTATTGTCATTAATGTGAATATGAGTGATTTCTATGTCAGCATGGTTTTCTGCACTTTCTTTTGAAATTACAAATCCATGATTTTGAGAAGTAATTTCTCCTTTGCCCGTTTTTAAGTTTTTAATAGGATGATTGATGCCTCTATGTCCATTAAACATTTTTTCTGTAGTCAAACCTTGACTCATTCCTAATACTTGATGTCCTAAACAAATTCCAAAAATGGGAATGTGACCAGCAACAAGCTCTTTTACCAAATGAGCTGTTTCAGGCATTGCAGAAGGATCTCCAGGTCCATTAGAGAGCATATATCCGTCTGGGTTAAAGCTGTCTAAATCAGCCTTGCTCGAATTTAAAGGAAAAACTTTAACGTGACAGCCTCTTTCAACTAAGCACTGAACAATATTTCTTTTAACACCTAAGTCCAAAAGGGATACCCTATATTCTGCATTTTCAGGTTCCACCTCATAGGAAGTTGTTGTACTTACCTTAGAGGACAATTCTAGGCCACTCATTTTTGGAACTTCTTTTACTTTTTGTTTCAGTTCGTTTTCATCTAAAACCTCAGATGAAATGATGGCGTTCATTGCTCCTTTACTTCTAATGTGTCTCACCAATGATCGGGTGTCAATATCTGAAATACCAACAGTCTCATTTTCTTCCATGAATTCTTGAAGTGATCCATTCGCAGATGCTCTAGAAAATCCATTAGAAAACTTCTTGGTAATTAATCCAGCAATTTTGATAGAATCAGATTCGCGTTCATCAGTGTGAATACCATAGTTGCCAATATGCGAGGTGTTCATGATAAGTATTTGACCGTAATAAGATGGGTCCGTGAATACTTCTTGATAACCTGTCATTCCAGTGTTGAAGGCAATTTCTCCAACAGTAGTACCAATCTTACCTATAGCATTTCCTTTAAAAACAGTTCCGTCTTCAAGAACAAGTACTGCATTTTGATTTTCAGACATTCAATTTTATTTTTTTGTAAAATTAGAAACTTACTACAAATCAAGGCACTAAAACACAAAAAAAGGCGATGAAACCATCGCCTTTTTTATCAACATCTGTTAATTTCTTTTGAAATTACAATATTATTTATCTTCTTTTTTAGGATTTTCATCATCCTTTTTCTCCTCAGGTGCGTCAGTGGCCTCAGGTGCTTTAGTCTCTGGAGCTTCCTCCGTTGCTTCTGCTGCTGGAGTTTCCTCCGTTGCTGCTTCTGCTGCTGGAGCTTCTTCCGTTGCTGCTTCTGCTGCTGGAGCTTCCTCCGTTGCTGCTTCTGCTGCTGGAGCCTCTTCAGTTTCTACTGCTGCTGGAGCTTCTGCATTCGAAGTAGTTTCACCAGACTTTTTACCACCTCTTCGAGATCTTCTTGTCGTCTTTTTGCTATCTTCTTTGGTGTAGACTTCATTGAAATCAACCAATTCGATCATACACATTTCAGCATTGTCCCCTAATCTATAACCGGTTCTAATGATTCTTGTATATCCACCATTTCTAGTTGCTATTTTTGGCGCAACGTCTCTGAAAAGTTCAGATACCACATCTTTATTCTGAAGATATGAAAAAACTGTTCTTCTTGAATGAGTAGAATCGGTTTTTGACTTTGTAAGTAATGGCTCAACATATACTCTTAAAGCTTTAGCTTTAGCTAATGTTGTTGATATGCTCTTGTGCTCAATTAAAGAGCAAGCCATATTAGAAAGAAGACTTCTTCGATGCCCCTTTTTTCTACTAAGATGATTTACTTTTTTTCCGTGTCTCATTTTACTTATTCTTTGTCAAGTTTGTATTTGGATACATTCATTCCAAATGTCAAACCTTTATTATCAACTAAATCTTCAAGTTCGGTCAATGATTTTTTACCGAAATTTCTGAATTTTAATAAATCTGCTTTTGCATAAGAAACCAAGTCTCCTAGTGTTTCTACATCAGCTGCCTTTAAACAATTCAAAGCTCTAACCGAAAGGTCCATGTCAACCAATTTGGTTTTAAGAAGCTGTCTCATGTGAAGTGATGTTTCATCAAACTCTTCAGTTTCTGATTTTGTATCACTTTCAAGAGTAATTCTTTCGTCAGAAAATAACATGAAATGGTGAATTAAAATTGTAGCAGCTTCTTTCAATGCCTCCTTGGGATGAATAGATCCATCCGTTTGAATATTGAAAATAAGTTTTTCGTAATCTGTTTTTTGCTCAACTCTGAAGTTATCAATAGTGTATTGAACATTCACAATTGGAGTAAAAATAGAATCAATAAAAACGGTTCCAAAAGAAGCCGTAGTTACTTTATTTTCTTCAGCAGGTGCATATCCTCGACCTTTATTGATCGTTAGCTCCATTTCGATTCTAACTGAAGATTCCATATTACAAATTACGTGATCTGGATTCAGAACTTGAAAGGCACTCGTAAATTTACCGATGTCTCCACCAGTTAATTTGTCTTGACCAGCTACAGTTAAACTAACTGTTTCTGAATCAGTTCCCTCAATTTGACGTTTAAATCTGATTTGTTTTAAATTCAATATAATCTCAGTCACGTCTTCTACAACACCTTTGATGGTAGAAAATTCATGATCAACACCTTGAATTTTAATAGAAGTAATTGCAAACCCTTCTAAAGAGGATAATAAAATTCTTCTTAATGAATTACCAATTGTAATACCGTATCCAGGCTCTAAAGGTCTGAATTCGAATTCACCGATGAATTCATCAGCTTGATTCATTATTACTTTGTCTGGTTTTTGAAAATCTAAAATTGCCATGTTTTATAAGATTATTTAGAATATAATTCAACGATTAATTGCTCTTTGATGTTTTCTGGGATCAACTCTCTTGATGGAATGCTCATTACAGTTCCAGTCATTTCAGCAAAATCCCAAGTCAGCCATTCAAAAGACTTGTCACTACCAGCCAAAGACTCTGTGATAGCTTCCAAAGATTTTGATTTCTCTCTCACTCCAACAACATCTCCAGGTTTTAATTGATAAGATGGAATGTTTACCAATTGACCATTTACTGTAATGTGTTTGTGAGAGACCAATTGTCTTGCACCTCTCCTTGATGGAGAAACACCTAAACGAAACACAACATTGTCAAGTCTAGATTCACACAATTGAAGT
>Ga0257121_1001245_pt1 | contig 19753 bp, 17 predicted proteins | sample SI106_100metaG_FD_190180 | JGI IMG/M metagenome (GOLD analysis project Ga0257121, IMG submission 190180) | Marine microbial communities from Saanich Inlet, British Columbia, Canada - SI106_100 | ecosystem: Environmental > Aquatic > Marine > Inlet | place: Canada: British Columbia | collected... | reverse complement strand
GATCAATTTTTAAATCATCTAATATTGTTGGAATAAAATCAACATGACTAACTTGTTGTGTAAATTCTTGTGATGGTAAATTTGGTGAATTATAATTTGCAAATGTTTTGATTGTGTAATCATAACAATAACTTCCATACGCTCTTTCCCCAACTTTTTCACCAATACTAATCCCATGATCAGAAATTACTAAAACTATTGAATTTTCAAATAAACCTAAGTCTTTTATTTTTTGATAAATTCTCTCTAAATATTTTTCAGCCTTTTCAAATAAATTATCATATCTTTGATTATTTTTTGATTTATTTTTAAAATACTCTTCACTAAAATTATTGTAAACTTTTAAAACTTGATCTCTAATTCCTGTATGGATTTCACTATAATGTAAATACAAGAAAAAATTTTTTTTATTAGAATTTTTTTCTTTCATCTTTTCTAAAAGTTTTACATGCCTTGATTGTAAATTTACATCGCTTTCATCATACACTTCATACATATCAAAATTTTTTTTTGGTAGAACTAAATCTGATATTAAATCTGCACATGTATAGTAATCATTTTCATGTAAATAATCTACAAGTGTTTTGAAATTCTGTGCTTTGAATCTACTAGAATGCCAATAACTATAACAACCATTTCGATTTCCATATGAACCACTGATGAGTGCATGTATTGACGAGTTTGTGTATGGTGCATAAGTAATCGATTGAGAAAAAAATATCGAATTATCACTAAATTTTTTTATTATTGATGATTTTCTTCCCCGATCTAATCTCCCACCGTCTACACATACGATAATGACATTTTTGTCCAATAATACTTCGGATTGAATTATCTATATCATTTTTGCTAATTTATTCTAGGTTTGACTAAAATATGCACTACTTGGATGCTAATCATGAGTAGTAAACTAACTCAAATAATTGATGATCAAAATCTTTCTTGGGATAAATCGTTAATTAATTCTAAAGAAAAATTTTTTGTTTCATTAAGTTCATCTACAATAACTACTCTCTTAGAAAATCGTTTTTTATTAACATCTGAAAATCCCAATGAATTTGATTTTCTAAAAAATGAAATTCTTAATTTTAAAGAAATTCTTAATTCTGGGTGTGGATTTTTTATAATTGATGGAAATAATTTTAAAGATTTTTCCAAGAAAGAATTAGAATATATTTTTTCTATTGTTTCACAATTTTTAGGAAAATTATATGTACAAAATATTAAAAATGAAAAATTTGTTTTGATTCAGGATGAAGGGAAATCAATGAAGACTGGTGGCAGATATCATCAAACCAAAGAAGGTGGTTCATATCATACTGATAGTCCGCAATGGCCTGATGTTCCTGATTCTGTTGGATTGTTATGTATTAATCCTGCCAAAGAAGGTGGAATTAATAAATTTTTGAGTGCATATTCCATACATAATGAAATAAATAAAAAAGATCAATTTTTGTTAGATTTACTCTATTCAAAATTTTATTTTGATAAGAGAGGTGAATTCACTGAAGGAGAATCACCAACTGTCTTTGAACCAATTTTTTCTTATGTTAATGATGAACTACATTTTAGATATTTGCGCAACTATATTGATGATGGACATAAAATTCAAAATAAAAATTTAACATATGATCAAATCAATTCTTTAAACATAATAGACGAAGTAACCAAAAATGAAAAACTATCCTTAGATTATGAAATGAAATCTGGTGATATGGTTTTTTTCAATAATCATAGAATTCTTCATGGCAGGACTAGTTTTGAAGATTTTGAAGATCAAAATTTAAAACGTAAATTAATTCGAGTTTGGATTAAAAATTAAAGTCACATATACCCTAATCTTTTTAACTCATCTTCAATTTTCTTAGTTTCTTCATCAGAAATATTTTCAGATTCCTCACAAGATGACAATTTTATGTCTTCAATTTGTTTTTCTAATTTCTGAGCAATTTTAGGTAATGTTTGAATAACATTTTTGTTTTCAAATTTATCGAATTCTATATCATACAAATGTTGATTCTTTGTTGATTCATTAGCTGATCTCAAAAATTTCCATTTTTTAGTTCTAATACCCTCTAAATCATCATCTTCAATTTTTTCATGTGGCATTGTGTGTAGATAAATTGGTTTTTCATCTAGTTCTAAATCATCTATTAATGGTTTGAAACTTCGACCATCAATTTGTTTTTTTATATTATCGATTCCTATTAATTCAAAAATTGTTGGAAAAATATCCATATTGCTCATTAATTCTGAAATTTGTTTTTTTATAATACGTGGTCCTGAAATAATTAATGGAACATGAATAATTTCATCATACAATGATTGCTTAAAGTAAGGGAATCTTGAACGTTGTTCACTCCAAGACAATTCTCCGGATGCTTTTTTTAATCTATAAGTTCTGACTAAATTTCTTGTTGATGAAAAAATTTTTCCACCAATTTTATGAGTAGATTTAGGCATAAATTTTTTTCCAACTTTTAATTCTTTTTCGAAACTTGGTTCAAAATCTGTAAATCCTTTATTTTCAAAAGGAATAAGTGAACCATGATCTGATGTAACGACTATTACTGTTTCATTAAGATTAATTTTATCTAAAATTTCACCGATACCACTATCTATTGATGCTAACATTTTTTCATATGGACTAGTTTCAAATCTGTTGTCATAGAATTCAGAAATTCCATACGGAGGTTTTTCTTGTCTTAATGCAGAAATATCTAATAAATGAAGAAAGCAAAACCACGGCGTCTTTCCTTTAATGGAATTTAATAATTCTAAAATTTCATTTTTTGTTTCAGAAATATGCTTTACAGGCGGTCCTGCATAATACGTTTTATTCATGTTCTGAAATATTTCAAGTATAGAGTTAAACGATGAAACATTTGGTATGTGGCCAAAAACCTCATATCCATTATTTTTTAATTGAGACAAAAAATTATTTTCAGTTAACACTACTTTTTTTGCTCTTAATCCAGTTTTTGTGGGGTAAAGTGAATTAAAAATACAATTTAATGACATTGTGGTGCCGTCAACAGATGTAAAACAATTTGTAAATGATATTCCTTGATTCATTAATTTTTTGATATTTGGTAATTTTACATCTTCTAGATCTGTTAATATTTTATCAGCTCTTCCCCCATCTATCAGTATGAATAGAATATTTGGCTTCATATCTAATTTTTTCTTAAGTTACATTTTAAGCATTATCCACACATCTAAAACATCAACAACTGTTATAAAATTTGAAAAAAAGTGAGTTTATGAAGAGATTTTTTCTTTTTCTACTAGTCTTAATTCTATTTTATCCAACAAACGTTTTTGCACTAGAAAATTTCTCTTTCACTGATATATCTCCAGATGATTTTTTTGGCTATGATATAGAATCTATTGGAGATATTGACGGAGACGGTGTATCTGACATTGCTGTAGGATCTCCATATGATGATGATGGTGGTGAATCACACGGTGCAGTTTACATTCTATTCCTTAATTCTGATGGCACAGTCAAAGATTCGCAAAAAATTTCTTCAACTGAAGGAAATTTTAAGGAAATTCTTGATCCATATGATGCATTTGGACGTGCCATATCAAATATTGGTGATTTTGACGGAGACGGTGTCTCTGACATTGTTGTAGGTGCATACCATGATGATGATGGTGGCTATAACACTGGTGCAGTTTACATTCTATTCCTTAATTCTGATGGCACAGTCAAAGATTCGCAAAAAATTTCTTCAACTGAAGGAAATTTTCAAGGAGTTATAGATAGTGGTGATTGTTGGGGTAATGCTATTACAAGTTTAAATGATTTTGACGGTGACGGAATTACTGACATTGCTGTTGGAGCTCACAAAAACTATTCCCCTGGAACTGAAATGAAAAGAGTTGGTGCTGTACACATTCTACTTTTAAATTCTGATGGTACTGTAAAATCATCACAAGAAATTTCAGATACACAAGGTAATTTTGATGCACTAAACGAGAATGATATTTTTGGAATTGATTTAGTTAATCTATCTGATATCAATAATGACGGAATTACTGACATTGCTGTTGGAGCTCACGGTGATAGTGAAAATGGTTTTTCACGGGGTGCAGTTTACATTTTATTCCTTAATTCTGATGGGACCGTGAATTTTTATGAAAAAATTAACTCAAAACAAAATAATTTCAAATTCCAGTTGGATGATAGTGATATGTTTGGAACATCTATTAGTAATATTGGTGATATCAACAATGACGGCATTACTGACATTGCTGTAGGTTCCCCTGGCGACGATGATACCAAAGAATTACTAAAAACTATAATTGAACAAAGTGAAGGTTCTTCACGGGGTGCAGTTTACATTCTATTCCTTAATTCTGATGGCACTGTAAAGGATTCCCAAAAAATTTCTTCAACTGAAGGAAATTTTCAACAAAATTTGCAATCTCAAGATAGTTTTGGCTTTTCAACAGCAAATCTATCTGATATCAACAATGACGGCATTACTGACATCGCTGTAGGTTCACCTCATAGACACTATTTTGATGCAGAATTAAGTCCTATACACATACTACTTTTGGAAAAAGATGGGAAAGTAAAATATTCCGAAACTATCCCATCTGAAAATGATACCAAAATAAATCCAGAAATCTATTATTTCTTAGGAATACCACTCATATTCGTTATTTTTTTAGTAATTATAGTCAAAATAAAACTTAGAAATTCCAATCAGAAATGATTTTGATACAATTTGTTGCAAGAATTACCCATTAGTTATTTGAAAATAGTGAAATTGATATATTATAAGAAATTTTTTCTTTAATATGTCGAAAGATAGTATACCATTTCGTGCTTGGTATTATTTTAGAATGGGATGGTCCACATATTTTGCATTTATCTTGGCAGCATTAAACACACTAACTGTTACATATTTTCTTGCAATTGATAACTACCCATCACTAAAATCTGTTTTTCCATCTTTTGAAATATATATTATCATAATTGTTACTGTTGGGGTTCCAATATTAATTGGAATTGGGTATGCTCATTTTAAACGAACTAAAGCATTCAAATCTGAAATTGATGTAATGATTGAGAGTAATCCATATCAAAGACGAAATACTGTCAATAATGAAATGAATCTTAGAATGAATTTACAATTGATTAAACTATTGACTAAGTTAGTTAATGATGACAAATTAGAATCAGCAGATTCAGAAAACTTAAAAAAATTAATTAAAACCTATGAAGAATTTGCAAAAACTAGGACATTCACTAATAATTCTGATATAGACTTTATCAAAAAAGAAATTCAAGATAAATAATTCATTTAATTATTTCTTGAATTAGTTTAAATCCTTCAACTTTTTTCAATCCAACTTGGATTCCTCTCATAATTGCTAAATTATTTATTGCAATTATGGATCTTGCATTTGGAAATTTTTCAATTTCAGATTTGTACATTTTAAAACCTTTAATTTTTGTATCATATTCCTTTTCAATATTTTCAAAAACATTTGGTTCAAATGGAGTTTTTATTTGTCCTTGCATTTCATAACATAATATTTTTTTGACTCCTGACTTAGGTCTACACGCAACTAAAGTTGAATCAAAAACAGCTTGATGATCCAAGTTAAGATCATTTTCAGGTGCGGTATAAACTATCTCAGGTTCAAAATCATCTATAATTTTCTCCAATTTTTTATTAATTTCTAGATGGGATAAATTCAATTTCATATCTGGGAAATCTAAAAAGATCACTTTTGAAATTCCTAATATTTTTGAACATTTTCTACAAGCATCTTTTCTAACTTGAATCATTTTCTTATCTTTATACTGTGCAGTTGCACCTTCTGAAACAACGCATAAGACAATTTTATTTTTTTTACTTAATTTTTTTATTGTTCCGCCCATACCTAATACTTCATCATCTGGATGAGGCGCAATAATCAAAATATTCATTATAGTTATGCGTAAATTTTCTAGATAATAATCATAACTATAAATTAATTAGATTATTTCTGCTCAAAGAATTCACTAATCACATCTGTGATCTCATTGATGTCTCTTTTTGTTAATTCTGGATACATTGGTAAAGATAAAATTCGTTCTGAAATTTTTTCTGTATTTGTCATTACGTTTTGTTTTATCTTATAATTGGTGAAATGCTTAGTCATATGTATAGGGTCAAAAAATATTTTTGACATTATTCCCTTTTTTGCTAGAAATTTTGATAATTTATCCCGAATTATTTTTGATGGTAGCTGAATTGAGTAAAGCTGATACACATGTTTGTATCCTTTTGGTTCTTCATGAATTTTAATTTCATTAATCTTCTGTAATTTCTTCTGATAATATTTTGCATTTTGGCGTCTTGCATTGATTAATTTTTCAATTTTATTTAGTTGTGCTATACACAATGCAGCTGTTATTGATGACATTCTCCAATTGTATCCTAATTCAACATATTTTGGTGTCTGAATACTAGAAAAATAATTGTCTACTGTTTTCCTTCCGTGGGAACGAATTAGTTTTAATTTTTCAAATTTTGCTCTTGAATTAGTTACTATTGCACCCCCTTCCCCTGAAGTTAAAATTTTATTTCCTGCAAAGCTAAAAATCCCTAATTCACCAAATGTTCCAACATTTTGTTTGTTAACTTTAGAACCAATTGATTCTGCAGCGTCCTCAATTAGACCAATTTTATTTTTCTTTGCAATTTTTTTAATCTCATTAATTTTACACGGTAATCCTGCATAATGAATTGGCATAACAATTTTTGTTCTTTTAGAAATTGATTTTTCAAATTTACTTGGGTCCATTCCATAATTTTCTTTTTCAATATCTACAAATTTTACTTCCGAGTTAACCATTAACGGCCAGTTTGCTGTTGCAATAAAACTAAATGACGGAACTAAAACTTGTTCATTTTTTTTTAAATTACATGATAATAAAGCTGCATGTCCAGCTGATGTTCCTGAATTAAATGAAACACAGTATTTTGTTCCAATGTACGAAGCTAATGATTTTTCTAATTCTTCAATTTCTGGACCAATTGCCCAATCCATGCCTCTTTTGATAACTTTTGAGACTGCTTTAATTTCTGAACTATCATTTGAAACTTTATACAGTGGAATCTTCCAATTATTTTTTTTCAATTTATTCTAATATGTAATATATTCATCCATTAATTCATTAATGATTTTTTCCAATTCTTTCTTTGAAATTTTCTTTGAGGTTTTTGAATTAAAATTATTAAGCGAAACTGGTTTTTTATTTTCTATTTTTGAAATTTTATACATTTGACCAATATCATGACAATAAACTTGTTCTTCATTTGTAATTAAAAATTCATCAAAACGTTCTCTTTCTCTTGATTTTAAAATTTTAATTTTATTTGTTATTCTGTGATTTGGTAATTTCTTTTTAAATACGTTAAGCATTCCTTTTGCTAATTCCTCTATTTTCACTGATGGCATTTTTAGGATAAATATTTCACCATCTTTTGCAATATTTGTTACCTTCAAAATCATTTTAGATGCATCACTTATCGACATAATGAATCTGGTCATTCTTTCATCTGTAACAGTTAAAGGATTATTGGTGAGAATTTGTTTTTGAAATATTTGAAATACTGAACCTCTTGATCCTAATACATTTCCAAATCTAACTATGGCAAAAATTGTTTTGTTTTCTCCTGTATGTGAACTTGCATCTAAAGTCAATCTTTCAGCCAATAATTTACTGGCACCTAGCGTACTTGATGGATTAGTGGCTTTATCTGTACTAATGAAAATTACTTTTGAAACATTTTCCATTATTGATAATTCTAATATGTTACTTGTTCCAATTACGTTGGTTTTGACGGCGTCAAATGGGTTCTGCTCACAAATATCAATATGTTTCATTGCTGCTGCATGAAAAACAATATCTACATTTCTCATCGCTAATTGTAATCTGTCTTTATCTCTCACATCTCCTACCATAAATTGAAAAACTTTTCCATCTCCTATTGCTTCTTTTACTTCCACTATAGAATTTTCATCATTTGAAAAAATTCTAATTTGTTTTGGCTGATAATTCACTAATTGTTTAATGATTCCTAATCCAATTGAACCAGTACCGCCTGTAATTAATACCGACTTACCTTTGAATTCATTTTTTAAATTTTTATCAATTTTAATCATATCTGGATTGAATTTCCTCATTAGATAAACTATTCTTATAAAAACTATTTTTGTGAATGTTTATTGTATACTCAAACGAATATTTTTCTGGTAAACTATTAATTCATTGATTTGTTTAAAAATTCAATTGTTTGAACTAAAAACAACAAAAATATCAATAAAAAAAATTGCTGATTTCTTAAAAAGTGATTTTAATGGAAAAAACATTCATGTTTCTACTATTTCCTCACTTGACAACATAAAAAATAATTCAATACTTTTTTACTCAAAAATGTCAGATCTAAATTTTAACTTAAAAGATACTGTTCATTATGATTTAAAAAAATTAAAAAATTATAAAAATATTGTACTGATTTGTGATAAGGAAACCAACAAGCTTTTGAAAAATATACCTACTATAATCTCAAAGAATCCCCGATTAGATTTTTCACGTGTTATGATGAAGTTTTTTATTTCTGACGAATTCAAATCTGGTATTCACCGTTCAACTATAATTGAAAAAAATTCTTCTGTTGGAAAGAATGTTTACATTGGTTCACACTGTTACATCGGGAAGAATGTCAAAATAGGTAATAATGTAAAAATTTTGAGTAATACTTCGATTTTTGGAAGAGCAAAAATTGGGGATAATTCTGTTATTCTATCAAACACGACTATTGGTAGTGAAGGATTTGGTTTTATTTTTGATGGCGAAAGTAGTTATCATTTTCCACATGTTGGTTCTATAACTATTGGAAAGAATGTTTGGGTAGGTTCTAATTCTACGATAGATAAATCTACTTTAGATGCTACAATTATTGAAGATGATGTCAAAATTGATACCTTGGTAAACATTGGTCACAACACAACTATTGGAAAATCTACTTGGATTTCTGCAAATACTACAATTTGTGGTAGAGCTAAAATTGGAAAAAATTGTTTAATTGCACCAAATTCTGTTGTTGATGTTGGAATAGAAATTGGTGATAATTGTCTTATTGGTTCGGCAAGTTTAGTTAGAAAAAACTTTCCTAAAAATTCTGTTCTAATTGGTTCTCCGGCACGAGTATTACGAAAAAATAATTGAAGTGTAAAATATGGTTTCTATTTCAAAAAATAACTTTGTAAAAAAAACCTTTGAAGAAATAATCAATACAAACCATAAAGTCATCACCGAAGAATCAACAAAAGCAATCTTAAAGGAATATGGAATCAAAGTTCCTAGATCTACTTTAGTAACTTCTTCTGAAGATGCAGTAAAACAGGCAAAAAAATTAGGATTTCCATTAGTAATGAAAGTTGTTTCTCCTCAAATTCTTCACAAGACTGATGTTAACGGAGTAAAAGTAGGATTGAATAATGTTGCAGATGTAAAAAAGACTTTCAAATCTATGTATGGTCTACTATCAAAAAAGAATGGTGTTGATGTAAAAGGAATTCTTTTGGAAAAAATGGTTCCAAAAGGAGGTATTGAACTAATTGTTGGTATACAAAATGATCCACAATTTGGTCCTATGATTATGGTTGGATTGGGTGGAATCATGACTGAGGTTTTCAAAGATGTTGCATTTAGAATGCTTCCAATTACCACAGCTGATGCAAAATCAATGTTAAATGAATTAAAGAGTTCTAAACTTCTCAACGGCTTTCGTGGAAGTAAACCAATTGATACAAACATGGTTACAAAAGTCTTGGTACAAATTGGAAAAATTGGAGTTGACAATGCTGATTACATCAATAGTATAGACTTTAACCCAGTCATAGTATATCCAAAATCTTACTTTGTAGTAGACGCAAAAATCATTCTAAATAAACAACTAAGAAAAAACTCTATCTCAAAAGCAAAACCAATTATTGAATCAATGGAAAAATTCTTCACTCCAAAATCCATTGCACTAGTTGGTGCTTCAAACAATTCTGAAAAAATTTCATTCGCTGTCTTAAAATCACTTCAAAACAAAAATTTCAAAGGTAAAGTTTTTCCAATTAATCCAAAAGAGAAAAAAATTAGTGGTCAGAAATGTTATCCCTCTCTAGACGATATTAAAGATAAAGTTGATCTTGCAATTATTTGTGTTGATTTATCACGATGTCCATCAATTATACAATCCTGTGCAAAGAAAGGAATACAAAATGTTGTAATTGTTTCAGGCGGTGGAAAAGAATTAGGTGGCGATAGAGCAGTATTGGAATCTAAAGTTAAAGAGTTATCATTAAAATATAAAATTCGTGTTATTGGTCCAAACTGTATTGGAATATTTAATGCTGAAAATAGATTTGACTCCACATTTTTTGATGAATCTAGAATGATACGTCCACAATTAGGTAATGTCGCATTCTTCTCTCAAAGTGGAACTCTAGGAATTAGTATGTTAGAAAGTGCTGATTTGTTTGGTCTATCAAAAATGATTAGTTATGGCAATCGCTCTGATGTTGATGAAGCAGATATGATTTGGTATGCTGCAAATGATCCTCAAACTAAAGTAATTGGATTATACGTTGAAGGATTTGGTGATGGACGAAAATTCATCAATACTGCTAAACGTGTTATGAAAGAAAAGAAAAAACCAATTATAATTTGGAAAAGTGGAAGAACTGCAGCTGGTGCCAAACAAGCCGCATCTCATACGGGCTCTCTAGGCGGTTCAAATGCAATGATTATGGGTGCATTCAAACAAGCAGGAATTGTATCAGTTAGCAGTTATCAAGAATTGGTTGGCGTCTTAAAAGCAATTGCATGGCAACCTACTGCAAAGGGTAATCGCGTTGCATTATGTAGTAACGGTGCTGGTCCTCTAGTTGGATGTGTTGATTATATTCAACAAACTCAATTACGAATTCCTAAATTACCTTCAAAAAGAAATAAAAAAATTCAAGAAAATTTTCCCGCAAATTATATTCTTGGAAAATATGGAAATCCTATAGATATTCCAGGTGCATCTCATGGAGCAACATCTGATGATTACAACTTTATCATAAAGGAATTCTTGAATGAAAACAGCATTGACATCATAATAGCTTGGTTTGTGTTCCAAGATAATCCTCTTGAAGAAAAAATTGTAAAATATTTGGCTGATTTCTCAAGAACAAAGAAAAAGCCACTTTTGGTTGGCGGAATTGGTGGAAAATACACTCAAAAAGTATCTCAATTAATTGAAAATCACAAAATTCCTGTTTATGATGATATTGCTACTTTGGTTACAGCTGCCAATGCACTCTTTTTGTCTGGTAAAAATCTCTGATTATTTTTTAACTCGATTAATTGGGATTGAAAAATAGTGCTCCATGTCTGCTTTTTTATTAGAAATCTGTAAACTTTCATTATCATCTTTTCCGTCTGGATACCATACTCTCAAGAATCCATTTTTATCTTCAAAGCATGATTTTGGAATTTCCCATGATGGATTTCTATATTTGAAATCATCTACTGTATAATGAGATTGAATAAGTAATTCATTTTTTTCATTTCGTTCTAAAATAGTTCCATGAATTAATGTAATTTTTCCTAAATCTGTCATTAATGTATACATTGGTTTAGCACGACCAGAAACAGAACCTGAATTAGTTATTTGTGATGCAATTTCCAATCCTTTTTGAACTGATGTTCTATGATGTTCCATTCCTTGCATTGGTATACAATGAAAAAGATAATGAGATTCTATTCCTAAATATCTAAACCCATCGTACAGTTCATTAAGTATTTCAACATTATCGTTAACTCCTTTTAGAAGTACTGACTGATCATAAATTTTGAAGGCTGCTTTGTAAATATCTGAATATGCTTTTTTAGATTCAATAGTTAATTCTGATGGATGATTAATGTTTGTTCCAATTTCCAATTTTACAGGGTCAGCTGTTTTTAATATATCAATCAATTCATCATTTATTTTTGCAGGATCTTGAACTGGTAACCTTGTACCAATACGTATGATTTCTATATTTGGAGCAAATTTATTGATTTGAGAAAAAATAAATTTTAATCTCTTTGGAACCATCAATGGATCTCCTCCCGTAATCAAAACTTCTTTGAGATCCTCTTTTACATCATCACTACCTGTATATCTTGCAAAATTAGTAATCTCTGATTCTGTTAATCCAAATTGAGGATATTGACCTCTTAAACACCATCTGCAGTGTGCAGCACATACCATGGTGGGTTCCAAAAGAATCGTTCTGCGATATAATCTTTCAACTCCTCGTAATGCTTTTCCTTCATAATGAACATGAACTTCTGATTGATAATGTCTTAGGCGATCTTCATGATTTACTTGATCTTCATCTTCTGATTTTAGATATTGTCTCTCAAATGCTTTGTATTCTTCAGAATTTATGCCATATTTTTCACTGGTCTCAACAAGTTTCTGTTGTAAATATGGGGTTAGCTTTTCTGCAAAATTTGAATTTTTTGCCCCTGCCATATTCTAAAATCTATCGATTTAGGTTATAAACAATTAGATACTTTTCTATCCTGAATTGTAGAGTGTTTGTCCCTCATACACATTATCTCTCTTTAAAATCAAATTTTTAATCTTAGAAATATACAAACGATTTCCAAATAGGAATCCTATCATTCTTAATTTGATACTGATGGGTGATGACTTTCTATGAATTGTACCATATTTCTCAAACACATTTTCAAACAGATTATCCCACCATTCTGCACATTTAATTGGATTTGCAATTTTATTTACAAATTCATATTCTTGCAAAAATAATTCTTCTCTAAATTCTTTTGATTCTACAATTTTATCAATAACCTCTGCAATCGCTTTTGGATCATTAGAAAATGGTTGAAATGGTGATTCCAACTTCAAATTATCTAAAGTTATGTTTTTTCTTTTATCTGTATATTGAATAACAGGCGTTCCACACATGACACTTTCTAATCCTACTAATTCAAATGATCCAAAAAATAAATTTGCTATAACGGCATCTGCAAATGTATAGTATCTTGGAATTTCTGCTCTATTGATTAACGGTAAAAATGTAATTTGTTTTGGTTTGGTTTTTAATAGTTTATTTTTAAATTGTCTTTCTTCTTCAGTCCTTTCCCCAAACCATTCTACACATAATATTTCAAAATCTGATTTACAAAACTTTAGTGCTTCCCATAATAGATCCGTACCTTTGAATTTTTCCATTCGCATTGGAGAAAAGAATGTAAATTTTGTTTTCTTTCTTTCAATTGGTTTTACATTTGGATTAAATTCCTCAATATCTATAGGTAGCATTACATTTCTTATTCCATTCTTTGTATACTTCTGTAGTTCTGAAAATTGCCATACGCCTGCAACATGTGTAACTGCATTTTTGAATGCATTCCAATAAAATTTCCTTTCAAAAATATTTCTATAATGTATATTTTCATTTCCCTCTGCTGCGGAATCTCTTGAATTTTTTTTAAATCTAGGGGACTCAATATCGCCTCCAACATAATATGATATGTAATTCAAATCTGCTAAATATGCAGTTCTTTCGGTTGCCATGGATATGCATACATCATAATCACTTTTTATTTTGTTAATTTTTTCAACATGTTCCTTTACTTTCCATGTTTTGAATGATTCCATATTTTCTGGATTAGTAAATTTGGCAGAACCATCTCTTGGATAATTTATAAGATGAATTTTTGATTTTTTGGTATATTTTTGTATAGTTCTAATTACATTCCCTACATCACCTATTGCAAGAACTTTTATCGTCATTTGGGTTTGTTATTTTTTAAAATTTTATATCTCTTGTTGCATAATTGTTCTATTCTTATGGGAAAATTAATTTCAATTTTATAGTGACTTTGATATATATCAAAAATGAGAAAATTTTATGAGTTTTAAATCGGATATGAGAAGTTTCCTATTAACACATCCTAGATTCAATCCATACAAATTTTCATTCGATTATACGTTTAGACTTTTGACAAGTCCTTTACGACATTTACCTCATTTTTTAATTATAGGAACAAGTAAAGCAGGAAAACATAGCGTATTATCATATCTAAATCAGCATCCTGAAATTAAAGCTGGAACAAAACATAATGTTGGAGTTTATTATTTTGATTCAACATTCAAATCAAAATCTTTTGCTTGGTATAAATCTCATTTCCCATCAAAATTTTCAAGGTATAAAATTATTGGCGAAGCCTCTGGAACTTATTTGAATCATCCTTTGGCTCCAGGACGAATTAAAAATACATTACCTGATGCAAAATTAATCAATTTTTTCCGAAATCCTGTTGATCGGGCATATTCTGCATATAATCATTCTTCTAAATTTGGATGGGAACATTCTAGTTTTGATACTGCAATTGAATCTGAAATTGAAAGAATCAATTTAATGAATGATAATCCTGATTTAACAATTGACAATGTAGATTCAGTTAATTTTTTACAATTTTCATATTTACGACATGGTCATTATTCCTCATATTTGCAAAATTGGTTTAAACATTTTAAAAAAAATCAATTCATGCATTTTTCTACTGAGGATCTTGATCAAAACTATGATGAAATATTGAATTCACTTTTTCTCTTTTTTAATTTATCCAAAATTAAACTAAAAAAAGAAACTCGAAAGAATATTGGTGTTGGTAAAGGGGCATATCCACCTATGAATAAAAAAACTCGAGATTTTTTAATTGATTACTATAAGCCTCATAATGAAAAATTATATAATTTAATTGGAAAAAAATTTGATTGGGATAAATAATGAATAAGTTTAATAAAATTATTAATTGTGATCTTTCTAAAGAAAATATCCCGCACACTAAAAAATTCACTTATTCGGAAAATAATGAAAACTCATTCCGAATGTGGAATCCATTCAAAAGTACTCTTTCAGCAGGAATTATTTGTGGACTCGAATTAATTCCAATAAACAAAAATTCATCTTTGTTATGCATTGGTGATTTACATCCTGATTCATATCTAAATTTATTAGATCTAGTAGAAAACAACCAAAAGATCTGCTGTATAACAAAATCATCATCATCTGTATTTGAACAAGAAAATTTATCTCAATTTAATGATCTTAGTGAAATTAAAAACAAGTTTTCTGTTATTTACATGAACAATCATGATTATTCCTATGAATCCATTCAAAAAACCACGAAATCATTTTTGAATAATAATGGATATCTATTAATCACTCTTTCAAAATCTTCAATAAATTTTGATGATATATTTAAAAAATTAACCCATGACTTTCAAATTATACAAGAGCTAAATATTGAATCATATTTTAGAAATAAATCATTGTTAGTTTGTAAATTAATTGACTCAAACTAGAAACTATCACTAGTTTTTAATGCAATAAAACCTGCAATAGTAGAAAACCATAATGTGAATAATCTTATAATTACAACAATAACCATTGAGTCTGCTAAATTTATTCCTTGTATAGAAAACAAACCAACTAAACTTCCTTCTGCTACTACAATACCTCCTGGAATAAATGATATGGCTCCAATTAATAATGAACTTGAATATGTAGATATGACATTAATTAATTCAATTGTTGTTATTCCAAAACCTTGAAGAATAAAATATGCTGCCGCACCAATTACTAACCAGTAAAATATTGATAGTAAAAATACAAAAAATATTTTTTTATTCTTAAAAATTTGAATTAGAATTTCATGTGATGATGCTAATGATTCAAGAAATTTTTTAAAATATTTAATTTTACTAAAAAATACTAATACTTTATTAAATAATTTTTTAGAAATTAAAATTCTAAATACAAAAAACAAACTAATTATTCCTATAATTGACAAATATCCTAATTCTGGAATGAACCATATGCCCAAACTTGTAACAACTAATGCGCCAGTTACATCAAAAAATTTTTCTACAATAAATAATGGAGCAGTTTTTGAACGTGGAATATCAAATTTATCTTTTAAAATTTGAGATTTGTATAATTCTCCTATTTTTCCAGGTGTAATACCTAATGCTCCTCCAGCTAAAAAAATTTGGAAGTTTACTTTATGAGGTATTTTCACTTGAATTATTTTTAATAGAATATTCCATCTTATGTATACTATAATCCAACTTATGATAACTAAAGTTATGATAATCGGCATGAATTCAATTTTAAAATTAATTATTTTTTCAGAGATTTTGTTAATATCTGATAAAAATAAAAAACTTGCATAAATGATTATGACAATAATGATGATGGGAATTATTTTTTTTAAAACCCTCATAATTACTCCTTAGAAAAATTCTCTTATTTTTTTTGATATAAAATCAACTTCTTCATTTTTTAAATTAATTGAAGAAGGAAGCCATAAACCTCTATCTGAAATATTTGTAGTTATTGGATATTTTTTATTTTTATCATGATATGGTGTAAGTTTGTGAATTGGTGGATAAAAAATTCTGGTTTCTATCATATTTTTTTCTAAAAAATTAATTAAATCAATTTTCTTCTTTCTATTTTTTAAAACAATATCCATCATCCATGGTGTAATTTTATCTAAATCTGTTTCAATAAATTCAATATCTGAAATTTTATTTAATAATTCATAATACATTGAAAACATATATTTTTTAATTTTAATTCGTTTTGGAAGTTTTTTCATTTGAGAGATCCCTATTGCTGCTTGAAATTCAGTAAATTTGAAATTATATCCAATTGTTTTATGTTCAAATGAAGACATCATTTTCTTTTTTACGCCAATACTTCGTCCAAAATCTTTCAATTCCATACATCTCTCATACAATTTCTTATTGTTTGTGATTATCATTCCTCCTTGTCCTGTAGAAATTATTTTTGGAGTACTAAATGAAAAAACTCCTATATCACCTAAAGTTCCTTGATGATTTTTCTTGTAAAAACTTCCAAGAGAATGTGCTGCATCTTCTATCAATTTTAGATTATTTTTTTGTGCAATTTCTTTCAAAATTTTCATATTCGTAGTTCGGCCATTAAAATTCACTGTCATAATTGCTTTAGTTTTTTTTGTGATTTTTTTCTCCAGAATATCTATATCCAAATTTAGTGTATTGGGTTCTATATCTACTAAAACAGCTTTTGCATTATTTGCTTGTATTGAATTAGGTGATGCTACAAAAGTTAAATCTGGAACAATAACTTCGTCGTTTTTTTGAATTCCTAAGGCATTTAATCCTAAATATAATCCAGCTGTCCCGCTAGTTACTGCACAAGCATATTTGCAGCCGGTAAATTCTGCAAACATTTTTTCAAATTCTTTTGTCTTTTTTGCTTCTGTAAACCATCCTGAATCTATTACCGATAATAGCTCTTTTTTTTCTGATTCATCCATTGATGGCTGAATTTGATAGATTTTTTTCAATTTACGTACTTTTTCCTATAAACGATAAATAAACATGCCTTAGAAATTCTATCATGTCTATATCAAAATCAATAGTAGTAACTGGTGGTGCAGGATATGTAGGAAGTCTCTTAGTAAATAGACTTGTTGAAAAGAATTTCAATGTAAAAGTTATTGATTCATTGGTATTTGGTGATGATGGAATTTCACATTTAATTGATAATAATCAAATTGAATTTTTTAATGTAGATATACGAGAAACCGAAAAAATAAGAGATATAATACAAAATGTAGACTGTGTATTTCATTTAGCGGCCATAGTTGGTGAACCATTATGTAAGAAAATTCCTGATGCAGCTAAACAAATTAATGAAATTGCAACAAAAAATATTGTAAGTTTAAGCAAAAGACATAATGTAAAAAAATTTATTTTTGCATCAACTTGTAGTAACTATGGATCTAGTTTAGAAACTGTTGATGAAACTTCACCAGTACATCCATTATCACTTTATTCTGAATGTAAAGTTAATTCAGAGAAATTTATTTTAGAAAAAAATACTCAAAACTTTTCTACATGTATTTTACGCTTTGGTACGGCACATGGGTTATCTCCCAGGATGAGATTTGATTTACTTGTTCAAGAATTTCTTCGTGATGCATTAATTGATAAAAAAATTTCAATATTTGGAGAAGATTTTTGGAGACCGCTGATTCATGTCGATGATATGGTTAATGCATGTCTAAAAATTATTAATGCAAAAGATGATACAATATCAGGTCAAATTTTTAATGTTGGGAGTAACAAGGAAAATTATACAAAGAAACAATTGGCAGAAATTATTTTAGAGTTTGTTCCAAATACACAAATTGAAATATTAAAATCAAAAACTGATCCAAGAAACTACAAAGTATCGTTTGAGAAAATTAAAAATTCTCTAGATTTTAGTGCCAAAAAATCAGTCGTGGATTCAGTTGCAGAAATCCTTAGAGAAATAAAATCTGGAAATATCGATCCAAGAGATTCTGAATTTTCAAATATGTCAAAATTAACTGAAAAAATAAAGTCACTGAACAATTATCAGTTTGACGAAAACCTATAAAGTAGTTAAAACCTGCGAACATTTATGCGTATTTTTGTTACAGGAATGACAGGATTTCTAGGTCATGAATTAGGAGAGATACTTTTGAAGAAAGGTCACAAATTAGGAACACTTGCACGAAACGTAGCTACATCAGATAGACCTATTGCATCAAATACAGAATCAATGATTAGAGGAGAAAAACAAAGTGGAGTTTCATATTATTATGGAGATTTAACAGATTATCTTAACATACATGATGTTCTTAGTAATTTCAAACCAGATGTAATTATTCATTTAGCAGCACAAACCTCAGTAGCATATAGTTTTACTCATACTACAGAGGTATTCAATGTTAATTTCTTAGGTGCAGTAAATATGGCTGAAGCTGCCAGAAGAGTAGTACCAAAACTAAAACGATTTATTTTTTCAGGTTCAGTAGAAGAATATGGAATCCAAACTAAATTTCCATCTAAAGAAACAGCTGAATTACATGCTGCAAGTCCATATGCAGTTGCAAAAATTGCAACTGAGAAGCATTTAAAATATTTGTATGATGCATATGGATTTCCTTCTATAATATTTAGAAATGCAAATTCATATGGTAGAAAATACAATCATCAATTTGTCATAGAAAGTATAATTTACCAAATGCTTAAAGGAAAATCTCCAGTTAAATTAGGAGATCCTACACCGTATAGAGATTTCGTTTTTGAGCCAGATTTATTATCAGCGTATGTATTAGCAGCAGAAAGTAACAATAAGAAAATTCTAGGTGAGTCTATTAACATAGGTACAGGAAAATCTTTGTCAATCAGACAACTTGCAGAAAAAATTAGAAAAATTACAGGCTATAAAGGAAAAATTCAGTGGAATAGTTTCCCAAAGCGTTCATTAGAAATTCCAAAATTAGAAGTAGATAATTCTAAAGCAAAAAAATTATTGAAATGGAAACCACAATATTCATTAGACCAAGGATTGAAAATTACTGCATCGTATTATAAGAAAGACTAAAAATTTATTTTTTCAAAATTTTTTATTGTTGTTTTAAAATCTAATTTTGGTATTTCATTTTCATCATATGCAAAAATTGTTTTAAAATAATTTTTGAAGATTTTTAGTATACATGCTAAAAAGAAATTTCCAATTTTTGTATTGAAACATTCTAATAGATTACGCACTAAGAGACCTTTCTTTTTGAAAGTAATTATTTTGATATCTTGTA
>Ga0257121_1001244_pt1 | contig 19762 bp, 22 predicted proteins | sample SI106_100metaG_FD_190180 | JGI IMG/M metagenome (GOLD analysis project Ga0257121, IMG submission 190180) | Marine microbial communities from Saanich Inlet, British Columbia, Canada - SI106_100 | ecosystem: Environmental > Aquatic > Marine > Inlet | place: Canada: British Columbia | collected... | reverse complement strand
ATTTAATGAATATTATTTATGAAATAAAAGATGCAAAAATAGAAGATGGTGGAAGTGGTGCATTTTATATATATTTGAAAAAAAATATTAAAAAATGATTATATGGTTAGCCTCATATCCAAAAAGCGGAAATACTCTTTTGCGATCTATCTTATCATCATATTTTTACACGAAGGATGGTGATTTTTCATTTAAAAATCTAGATAATATTTCACAATTTCCGTTAACAAGTCAATTTATGTCACTTGGTATTAATATTGATAATGATGAAGAGGTATTTAAAAATTTTATAAATGTTCAAAATTTTCTTAATCAAGAAAAAGGAAAAGTAAAATTTTATAAAACGCATAGTGCTTTAAGTAAAATGCATGGATCAAATTTTACAGATTTAAAAAATACTCTTGGAGTAATTTATATTGTACGTGATCCAAGAAATTTAGTTACTTCTTTGGCCCACCATAGCAATTTATCTATAGAGGAAGCGGCCAATACAATGATTGATAATTCAAAATATTTAGTTAAATCAGTTAAAAATTGTAGAGTTTTTCTAGGATCATGGAATTCTAATTATAACTCTTGGAAAAATCTTCAAATTAAAAAAAAATATTTATTAATTAAATATGAAGATTTAATAAACAGAAAAAAAACTACTATGCTTAAAATATTTAAGTTTCTAGAGAGATTAGGAATGAAATATCAATTTGATATTGTGAAGTTAAATAAAGCTATTAAGTCAACTGATTTCAAAAAAGTAAAAAATTTAGAGCAAAAAGAAACTTTTTATGAAGGTGTATTAGATACCAAAACAGGCAAAAGAAAAACTTTTTTTAACTTAGGACCAAGCAACGATTGGAGAAAGTTATTAGATGAAAAAATTAAAATTAAGCTAGAAAAGGCTTTCGCAAAAGAAATGATTGAGCTTGAATATTTATAATTGTCTATAATATAAATTTTGAAAGATCGGTATCTTTAACCAAATTATCTAAATTTTTATTAATATATTCTTTATTGATGATAATTTTTTCTCCAGAACGATCGGTGGCTGTAAAACTTATTTCATCTAATATCTTCTCAATTATTGTATGCAATCTTCTGGCACCAATATTTTCAACTGTTGTATTTACTTCAGAAGCAATGTTTGCAATTGTGTCGATACCATCATCAGAAAATTCAAGTTCGACATTTTCAGTTTTGAGTAGAGCGATGTATTGTTTGATCAAACTAAAATCTGGTTCTCTTAAAATTCTTTTAAAATCATCACTTGTTAGTGCTTCTAGTTCTACTCTAATAGGCAATCTACCTTGTAACTCTGGTAGTAGATCTGATGGTTTAGCAAGTTGAAATGCACCTGAAGCAATAAATAATATATGATCTGTTTTTATTGAACCATGTTTTGTATTTACTGTGGTACCTTCAATCAAAGGTAATAAATCTCTTTGCACACCTTCTCTAGAGACATCACCACCAACTCGGTCAGTTCTTGCAGAAATTTTATCTATTTCATCTAAAAAGACTATTCCGTTATTTTCAGTTGAAGCTTTTGCAGCTTTAATAATCTTGTCTTGTTCAATTAGTTTGTCTGACTCATCATTGATTAAAATTTCATGAGATTCTTTCACAGTCATTTTTTTCTTTTTTTCTTTGTTACCCATAGATTTGCCAAGCATTTCACCAATGTTGATCATGCCAACATTTGCTCCAGGCATTCCCGGGATCTCAAAAGAAGTGTTACTTGATCCAGCATCACTTACAGCAACTTCAATTTCATTATTATCTAAATCGCCATTTCTTAGTCTTTTTCTAAAACTTTCTCTAGTTGCAAGACTGGCTTTTTTACCAACTAATGCATCTAAAACTTTTTCTTCAGCAGATTTTTGAGCTTGAGAATGAACTTCCTTTCTCATTTTCACTTTTTCCATGCCAATAGCGATTTCAATTAAATCTCTTACTATTTGTTCGACATCTCTTCCAACGTATCCAACTTCTGTAAATCTTGTAGCTTCAACTTTAACAAATGGTGCTTCAGCAAGCTTTGATAGTCTTCTAGAAATTTCTGTTTTACCAACTCCTGTTGGTCCTATCATCAAAATATTTTTTGGTAAAACTTCATTTTTCATTTCACCTTTAAGCGCTTGTCTTCGCCATCTATTTCTTAATGCAACAGCGACAGCTTTTTTAGCTTTATTCTGTCCAACCACAAACCTATCGAGTTCTGATACAATTTCTCTTGGTGATAATGAACTTACTAGAGAGCTTTCTTCTTTAGTATTTTTATCTTTAGGAACTAAAGGAGTTACGTTTGAATTTTCCATTATATTTTTAAAACTTTAATATTATCATTTGTAAAAACACAAATTTCTGAAGCAACTTTAATAGCTTTTTTTGCAATTTCCTCAGCACTTTTATCTGTTTCCATTAAAACTTTTCCTGCAGCCAAAGCATAATTTCCACCAGAGCCAATTCCAATTACATCACCCTCTGGCTCTAAAACATCTCCAGTACCAGAAATTATATAACTGTTATCTTTGTCACCAATTGCCATTAATGCCTCTAATCTTCTTAAGTACTTATCGGTTCGCCAATCTTTTGCTAGTTCAACTGCAGCTCTTGATAAATTTCCTGCATGTTTTTCAATTTTAGCCTCTAATCTTTCAAACAAGGTGAGTGCATCCGCTGTTGATCCTGCAAATCCTGCTACTACATCTCTTTTTTCAATTTTTCTAATCTTTGAAGCAGTACTTTTTACTACAGTGTTTCCCATGCTTACCTGGCCATCTCCAGCAACTACTACTTCATTATTCTTTCTTACTAGTACAATTGTTGTCATGGAGGATAAATGGTAACTATTTTTGATACTTCAAGTGTTGATACTAATATTGATAAAGTGAGATTATATATGTATACCTCTAGAATATATGGCTAGAAAAGGAAAAGTATCTCGAAAAACTAAAGAAACAAGCATTAGTGTTGAAGTTAATATTGATGGTAAAGGTCAATATAAAATTGATACTGGAATCGGTTTTTTAGACCATATGCTTGAGCAATTATCAAAACATTCACTTATTGATTTAAAAGTAAAAGCAAAAGGAGACACACACATTGATCTTCATCACACAACTGAAGACACAGGAATTGCAATTGGGGAAGCATTAAAAAAAGCAGCAAACAAGTTTGTAGGAATAAAACGTTATGCTCACAGAGTTATTCCAATGGATGAAACTTTAACTAGGGTTGCAATTGATGTTTCAAATCGACCCTATTTAATTTGGAAAGTAAAATTAAAAGTAGAGAAACTTGGTGAAATGGATACAGAGCTATTCAAGGAATGGTTTCAAGCATTCTCTCAGTCTGCTGGTATTACTATGCACGTTGAAAACATTTACGGAGACAATAGTCACCACATTATAGAATCTTGTTATAAAGCATTAGCAAGATCATTGAGAGAAGCATTAGAGATGGATCCTAGAAACAAAAAGAGTATACCGTCTACTAAAGGCTCATTATAAGTTTAATGAACGTCACAATTGTTGATTATAATTCCGGCAATATAAGCTCGGTAATGAACTCCTTTAAGGAAGTTTCAAAAGGTAAAGTAAATATAGCAGTAACTTCAGATTTAAATAAGATTAAATCCAGTGACAAAGTGGTTTTACCAGGGCAAGGTTCGTTTAAAAGTTGTGTTGATGCTTTAAACAGTATCAGTGGTTTAGTTAATACTTTAAATGAATTTGTAATTAGCAATAAAAAACCTCTTCTTGGAATTTGTGTTGGATTACAAATGTTTGCAGATATTGGGTACGAAGAAACAGAAACCAGAGGTTTAGGCTGGATATCGGGCAAGGTTTCAAAAATTAATAATCAAAATGGAAAATACAAACTTCCTCATATTGGCTGGAACCAAATAAATATAGTTAAAGAAAGTAAGATTTTTAAGGATTTAGAAAATAATTCTCATATGTATTTTGTCCATAGTTATGAGTTTATTCCGGAAGATAAAAATGTAATTTCCGCAACAACAGATTATTCATCAGATATTGTTTGTTCTGTTGAAAAAGAAAATATTTTTGGAACCCAATTTCATCCTGAAAAAAGTGATAAGCTTGGATTACAAATTATTAAAAATTTTATTAATTTATAATCCGTTAAAAAAATTACATATATTAGATGATACAATTCTTTGCAAAATTACCAATCTTTAAAAGATTAATTTCCTCAATTGGAATTAGAGTCTTAAGATTTTTTAAAAAGAATAGGGGTTATTTTAAAATTGGAGATATAAATTTTTATTTAGATTTTCTAGATCCCATAGATAGACAGATTATAATTCATAAAAAATATGAAAACGATCAAGTTATGTTTCTTGAAAAACTAATGAAGAAAAACTTATTTGATTATTTTTTAGATGTAGGATCAAATTCTGGTTATTATTCTTTCTATTTTGCTAATAAATTTAAAAATTTAAAAATAAGAGCTTTTGAGCCTAATTTTGATGCCTTTAATAAATTTAAAAAAACTCTTAATAAAAACTCATTTAAAAATATAGAAGTTTTTAATTTTGGATTATCAGATCAGGAAAAAAAAGCAAAAATGTACTCATTAGTTACTCACGATTATACTCATTCTAACTCGACGATATCTAAAAATTTAAATGATGCCGACATAAAAAATTATAATATTTTTGAAGCACTCTTAAAGCCAGGTGACAATCAATTTAATTTTTCAAAAAAGAAACTATTAATCAAAATAGATGTTGAAGGACATGAAATTAATACTTTAAAAGGACTAATTAAAAACTTATTACAGAATAAATGTTTAGTTTTGGTTGAAATTAGTAAAGAGAAATTTAGTGAAGTTAATGATTTTTTAATTAAAAATAGTTTTAAGCAAATTTTTAAATCAAAATATAGATCAGATTATGTTTACACAAACTTTCAAATTTTATAACAATTAGAAGATTTTATATGAAGATATTCCCAGCAATAGATATTAAAGATAAAAAATGTGTGAGATTAGTAAAAGGAGACTTTGATAATAAAACTGAATATGAAATATCTCCAGTTGAGCAAGCTGGTAAATATAAAGATTATGGATTTAAAAATTTACACATCGTTGACTTAGATGGAGCTTTAACGGGCAAGATAATTAATTTGGATATTATTCAAGAAATAGTTCATAAATTTGATTTAAAGATAGAAGTTGGTGGAGGTGTTAGAAATATTAATAGTATTCAAAAATATATAGATGTGGGTGTAGAAAAAGTTATCTTAGGTAGTGCCGCCATAAAAGATAAATTTTTTTTAAAAGAAGCGTGTGAAAAATTTCCAAATAAAATTGCTTTAGGTTTAGATGCTAAAGATGGATATTTGTCAGTTTCAGGATGGAAAGAAAATTCTAATCAATTAACTTTAGATTATTTGAAAGAGGTTAATGATTTTGGTGCTAGCAGATTGATTTATACAGATATAAATCGAGATGGAATGAAGCAAAGTCCAAATTTTAATGAGACTATAAAGGTTGCTGATAATTCAAATTGTCCTGTAATCATATCTGGTGGAGTTTCTTCAATTAATGATATTAAAAAAGCTAAAGAATTAAATAATAACAACATAGAAGGTATTATAGTTGGTAAAGCTATTTATGATGGGGATATTAAATTAGAGGAATTAGTTAAGGAATTAGATGCTTAAGAATAGAATTATACCTTGTTTAGATGTTAAAAACGGACGTGTTGTAAAAGGTATTAACTTTGTAGATTTAAAAGATGCTGGGGATCCTGTTGAACAAGCTAAAATTTATTCTGATGGAGGAGCAGATGAAATTTGTTTTTTAGACATTACTGCTTCAAACGAAAATAGAGATACTATTTATGATGTAGTAGATAGAACTTCTAAGAAATGTTTTGTTCCTTTGACAGTTGGAGGCGGCGTTAGAAGTGTTGATGATATTAATAAACTACTAAACTGTGGTGCAGATAAAGTATCCATAAACACTGCAGCCGTTCAAAATTCAAAAGTAGTTGCAGATAGTTCTACAAAATTTGGTTCACAATGTATTGTTGTTGCAATTGACGCTAAAAAGAACACTGACAAATGGGAAGTTTTTACTCATGGAGGACGAAATAATACTGGGATAGATGCAATAGATTTTGCTAAAAAAATGGAAGAAAGTGGGGCAGGTGAACTGTTAGTAACATCGATGGACAGAGACGGTACTCAAGTGGGTTATGATATTGAATTAATGTCTAAGATATCCTCTAAAGTAAATATTCCTGTTATTGCTTCTGGTGGGGTTGGTAACCTAGATCATTTAGTAGATGGAATTATATTAGGAAAGGCAAGTGCTGTTTTGGCTGCATCTATATTTCATTACGGAAAACATTCTGTAAAAGATGCTAAGGAATATCTGGATTCAAAAGGAATACCTGTTAGGATTTAGCATGCTTAATACATTAGAAAACTTAATAAAACTCGCACGAGAGAGAAAGTCTGCACCTGTAGAAGGATCTTACACAAATAAGTTGCTAACTGATAAATCTCTAAGTAAGGCAAAAGTCTTGGAAGAAGTTGATGAATTAATAGAAGCCGTAGAAGAAAATACAAATAAAATACATGAAGCAGCAGATGTATTCTTTCATCTGTTAATGTATTTAGAGGCTAATGATGTAAAAATTGAAGAAGTGATGCAGGAATTAGAAAAAAGAAAAAAATGAGTTATGATGATAGCAATATTTTTGCAAAAATTTTAAGAGGAGAGATACCCTGTAACAAAATATATGAAGATGATTTTGTTTTATCTTTTCACGATATTAATCCTCAAAAAAAAATTCACGTTTTAGTAATTCCAAAAGGTAAATATATAGATTTAGATGATTTTAGCATTAATGCTTCGTCAGAAGAGATGGTTGGATTACTGAAGGGAATAAATATAGTAGCTAAAAAACTAGGTATCTCAACAGAAGTAGGCAAAGGTTACAGAACACTAACCAATATAAGTGCTGATGGTGGTCAAGAGGTTCCACACTTACACTTTCATTTATTTGGAGGTGAAAAAGTTGGAAAAATGGTTGAGTGACAGAAAAAGTCCAAAGAAATTATTTACAAATAACCTCAATTCAAGATCTGAATGAAGTTATTAAACCTTCTAAAGATTATTCTTTAAATTTATTAGAGCCAACAAATTTTCAATTAAATAAATATTTTTATAAAAATGTTGGTAGAAAACATAAATGGATTGACCGATTAGTTTGGACAGAAACTCAATGGATAGATTATGTTTCTAGTGAAAAAATTGAAACATATATCTTTAAACATAAAGATGATCTTGTAGGGTTCTTTGAACTAATATCCCATATCGAAAAACAAGAAGTAGAAATAGCTTACTTTGGATTATTAGAGGAATTTCAAAATAAAAAGCTAGGTTCGTATTTATTATCACAAGCAATCCAAAAATCTTTCAAAGAAAATATTAATAGAGTTTGGGTTCATACATGTTCCTTGGATCATAAAAATGCTTTAAATAATTATATTGCTAGAGGGATGAAAATATTTAAATCTGAAACTATAAGAATTTAGTTTTGCACAGGTAGTACAAACAAACTTCTATCAATTTGTTGATTTGTTTGAATAGAGGAAAGATAAGTTACATTAACATTTTGAAAAATATCTTTAGTTTGCCAGCCAATTAAATTAAATGTTTTATCATCAAAAAAAACATTTAATTCATTATCATTTTCTACTATTGCAAAATTTATATAAGTTTTATCTAATATTTCTTCTTTTAAATTATGTATTTTTTTGATTAAAAATTTTTTATCTAATATTAAGTTTAGTGGTGTTTTGTTCAGAGGGTATCTATAAAAGCTGGTTTTAGTTTTGATCACCAATGATTTACCATTAGAAACTAAGATTTTATTATTTTTAAGATATTTACAATAAATTTTTTTTGGATATTGAATTGTGCAATTTCCGTTTTCTATTTTTCCATTAATATTTTGCTCAAACTTAAATTTTAAATTTTGAGTATTTTGCAAATTCTCTATTATTTTGTCTTTATTACTTGCATGAGTGTTTGAGAATAAAATTAAAGAAATAAAGATAAAGAAGTATTTAAACATTAGAGCACATCTCTCTTACCAACATGATTTGCTTTACTGACAATTCCGTCAGCCTCCATCATGTCAATAATTCTTGCTGCTCGATTATATCCGATTTGAAGTTTTCTTTGTAAAAAAGAAGTTGATGCTTTTCCCTCAGATCTAATTATTTCTAAAGCAGACTGGTAAAGTTCATCTTTGTCACCTTGAGTTTGATTATCTCCAATTTCTTTCTCGTCTGCAAAATTTAAAATTTCATCTATATAGTCGGGTTCTGCTTGAGTTCTTAAAGAATTATTAATTTTTTCAATTTCATTATCAGAAACAAATGGTGCATGTATTCTCACTATTCTATTTGCAGAAGACATATACAGCATGTCTCCTTTACCAAGCAGTTGTTCAGCACCTTGTTCTCCAAGAATAGTTCTACTGTCTATTTTTGATGTAACTTGAAAAGATATTCTAGTAGGGAAATTAGCTTTAATTGTACCAGTAATAACGTCAACACTCGGTCTTTGTGTGGCCATTATTATATGAATTCCTGCAGCTCGAGCCATCTGAGATAATTTTTGAATGTAATTTTCAATTTCTTTACCCGCAACCAACATTAAATCTGACATCTCATCAACTACAACAACTATATAGGGCATGGGAAGTTTATGTTTAGTATTATATCCATCAATATTTCTCACGCCTTCTTTTGTCATTAATCTATATCTACTCTCCATTTCTTTAACGACCCACCCTAGAACAGAAGCTGCCTTTTTGGCTTCAGTAATAACAGGACAAAGTAAATGTGGAATCCCCTCATATGTTGATAATTCAAGCATCTTTGGATCGATTAAAATAAACTTACATTTATCTGGTGTGTGCCGATAAAGTAGAGATAAAATAATAGTATTAATACAAACTGATTTTCCAGACCCTGTGGTTCCAGCAATAAGAAGATGAGGCATAGAAGCCAAATCTCCCACAACTGGTTTTCCAGAAATATTTTTGCCAAGTGCTATTGGTAATTTAATATCTTTTTTTTTAAAGTCAGGATTGTTTAAAATCTCACTTAAGTAAACATTTTCTCTTATATTATTTGGAAGTTCTATCCCAACAGTATTGCTTCCAGGTATAGTAGCTATCCTAGCAGACTCTGAACTTGTATTTCTTGCTATATCATCAGATAGATTAATTATTTTAGAAACCTTTACACCGGCCGCAGGTTCAAACTCATTTAGAGTAACAACAGGGCCATGACTAACCTTTTTTATATTTCCATTAACTCCAAAATCCATCAGTATTTTTTCTAAAAATTCTGGATTGTGAGTTTCATTTTTTTCAAAACTATCCCTTTCCTTTTTTGTTGGAATTTTCAACAATTCAAGGCTTGGTAATTGAAAATTAATTTTTGTTTCAGATTTATTTTCACTTTTTATAAAAGGTAAATCTTCTTGAATAAGATTTTTAATTTCATCTTGTGGAATATATTCATTAATAATCTCACTTTTATCTGTATAATTTTTACTATCTTTTTTAAAAAATGAATCAAAATTGTTTTTTATAAATGTAATAAACTTTCTTGGGTTAAAATTAATACTAATTAAAAAAAAAATTGAAATAATTAAAATAAAAATATAAAAAAATATATCTTCATTAATTAATATTAAAGATTTGAGGAATGTTTGATCTAAATATTGACCCACAAAACCACTGTTTCCATTTATAAACAGAGCATATGTATCAGAGTAATAGTGGGCAAAAAAAAGTGTTCCAAATATTAAGTATAAGATTGTAAAAAAATTATTTTCAATAAATAAAAAAAAATCTTTTGTTTTTAAAATATTAATACCTGTAATTATAAGTGTAAACGGAATTAAATAAGCTATTAATCCAACTGATTGAAAAAATAAGTCAGATATAAAACTACCTTTAAAACCCATTAAATTTTCAATTTTTGTATTTTCAGGAAAAATAAAATTTGGATCATTAGGCGAATACGTTATTAATGCTAGAAGCAACATTACGCCTACTAGAGAAATTACGACTCCAAATATTTCTGCCAATCTTTTAATGGCGAAATTAAACAATAAATTAGCTGTTTTTTTAATATTCATATAAATGAATCAATTTAATCACTTTGTATCATCTAATTTTTATTGTTAAAATTAAAAATATTATGACAGTTTGTATACTTGGTAATGGTCTAACAGCTTTAACTTTGGCAAGGGCCCTCGTTAATTGTGAAATAGATGTTGATGTACTATACAATAAAAAAAATTATAAAATAAGCAATACTAGGACAATTGGAATTGCAAAGAACAATACAGATTTTTTTAATAATAGCATAATTAATATTGAAAAGCTTATTTGGAAGATAAAAAAAATAGAAATTTTCTCAGAAAAATTAAAAAAAGAAAGATTGATAAACTTTGAAGCAAATAATGATCAACTCTTTTCAATCATTAGAAATTACAAATTGTACAGATTATTAAAAAAAAGTTTATTAAAAAACAAATTTTTTAAATCAAAATTTATGAGTGAAGAAAATTTATCTTTTTTAAATAAATATGAACTTATAATAGATTGTGATCCATCTAATCTTATTACAAATCGATATTTTAGTAAAAAGATAATTAAAAAATACAATAGTTATGCGTACACCACTATTATTACCCATGATCAAGTTTTAAATGAAGCAGCTTTTCAAATTTTCACAAAAAAAGGTCCGTTAGCTTTTTTACCAATTTCAAATAGAGAAACTTCCATTGTATATTCTGTGCACAATTCTAATAACCAAAAAGAGGAAAATATTGAACAATTAATAAAGGATAAAAATTTCAAGTATAGAATTACAAATATAGAAAAAATTAATAAATTTGAGTTAAAATCATTAAATTTAAGATCTTACTACCATAGTAACATACTGGCATTTGGAGATTTGTTGCACAAAGTTCACCCTTTAGTGGGTCAAGGTTTTAATATGACAATTAGAGATATTAAAATTCTTTTAAAAATTATTAAAGAAAAATTGGATGTTGGTTTACCATTGGATAGTTCTGTGAACTCAGAATTTCAAAAAAAATTAAGACACAAGAATTTTATTTTTTCAAATGGAGTAGATTTAATCCATGAATTTTTTAATATTGAAAGAAAAATGAACACTAGTTTCTTAAGTAGGTCAGTTAAACTCGTTGGTAATTATCCGTTTATTAATAAAATATTTACCAAAATTGCTGACAAAGGTGTTTTATTTTAAATTACTGAATAGTTGTATTGTTAAAAACATCATATGAGTAAGTACTTAAAATTTCTGCTATTTTATTTTTTCTTAAATTAAGATTTTTTGCTTCTAATAAAACTTGTTTTTCTTCAAGAGAAAATGGAGAAGCCATAGCTAAAGCATTTATTGTTTCATCTAAACTTTGCTTTTCAAGTTCTTTCCAATTAATTACAAAACCTCTTTTTTCAAATAAGGCTTTGAAATCCTTAAAAATTAATTCAAGATCTGAAAATTTAAGTTCTTCTTTTACCTCGTTAAGATCATGATAAAAGTTTGCAAAATTAACCTCATATTCTCTATATTTATTGTTAGAATTTACTTCTTTTATAATTTGAAATCTGATCAGGCCCTTCAGTTCAATTAAGTATCTCCCATCATCAGTTTCTTTAAAACTTGTAATTTTTCCAAGGCAACCAATATCATGTAAAATAGGTAATTTTTGATTATCATTTGAACTTTTAGGCTGAATCATTCCCACTAACTTATTTGTTTTCATGCTATCATTTATCATCTCTAGGTATCTTGGTTCAAAGATGCTTAAAGGAACAGTTGTTTTGGGAAATATAATGAAGTTACTTAATGGAAAAATTGATATTTTTTTTGGAAGATCAGTTTGTTTCATTTTAATTTTTTTTAAATATAATAATTTTATATAAATCATCATAAAGATCAAGAAAGACTAAAAAAATTTATTTAAAAAATAAAAAAAAAAAAGATATTATTAATGACATTATATTTTTATAATAATATAAAATTAATCAAATGATATTTTGGATAGCATCTTACCCAAAAAGTGGAAATACTTGGCTTAGAGCATTAATTAGTACCTATTATTATTCTGAGGATGGTAATTTTAATCAGAAATTATTAAAAAAAATTGATCAATTTCCGACTAAAAAATATTTTAAAGAATTTAATTACAATAAAAAAGTTCTTGATGATACTTGTAAACTTTGGATTAAAGCTCAAGAAAAAATTAACGCAAACACAAGAGAGTTAAAATTTTTCAAAACTCACAATATATTTGGTAAATTAAATAATTATGATTTTACCAATGAACAAAATTCAATAGGATGCCTCTATGTTGTTAGAGATCCAAGAAACGTATTCACGTCACTTAAAAATCACTACCAATTAAATGATGAACAGGCAATAAAATGGATGACAAATGATAAAAATTATATCTATTATGTTCAAAAATTTGAGGAAAATGGATATAGTGATTTTCAGTTCATAAGTTCTTGGAGTATTCACTACAAATCTTGGAAAATACAAAAAAAAATACCAATAAAATTTATTAGGTATGAGGACTTACAAAATCAAACTTATTCGATTATGACGGATATTATTAAATTTATAAATAGAATTACAAATAATAAAGAAAAAATAAATATAGATAAAATAAAAACTATTTTAAGAACAACATCTTTTGAAAAACTAAAACAAAATGAAATAGATCAAGGTTTCTCGGAGGCTGTTACTGATAAAGAAGATCGAAATAAAAAAATTCCATTTTTTAATCTTGGTCCAAAAAATAATTGGAGAGAAATTATAAGTGATGATTTAAAATTTAAATTAGAAAATATCTTTGAAAAAGATTTGAAAGAACTGTCGTACAATAGTTAATAAAGTCTAAAATTATGGAATTAAAAGAATTAATAGATTTATCTAATAGAGCTTTCCAAGAAAAGAACTTTCAAAAAGTTATAGAATTGTTAACAAAAGTTATTGTGCTACAGCCTGATAGATATGAAATTTACCTTAGATTAGGTTTGGCAAGCAGTAGTTTAGGTAAATTAGAAGAAGCTATAGGCTACTTTGAAAAAGGGGCATCAATTAATCCAAATTCGTCTCCAATTTACTGTAATCTTGGTAATCTATATGCTGAACTTAATAATAAAAATTTAGCCCTTAAAAATTATTTTAGAGCAGTTGAAATAGATCCAAAAAATTTTAACGCAAATTATAATTTAGGGAGTTATTATTATAAAATAGACGATGCAGAAAATGCAGAAAAATATTTAAACTTAGCTATAAATATTACTCCAAATCACATCTATCCCTATAATAGTTTATTCCTTTTATATGATAGATCAAATAATTATAAAAAATTAGAAGAAATTTTAAAAAAAGCTAAAAATTTTTTTCCAGAAAACTCACTAATAAATTTTTTTGAGGGAATTGTGGAATATAGAAATAAAAATTTTAAAATAGCTATAGATATCTTTTTAAAAGCTGATTTAGATAAAAAAGATATTTCAAGAAATATGCTAAAGACAAATTATTTAGCAAAAAGTTATGATAATTTAGGCTTGTATCAAGAAGCTTATAAATTTTTTGAAATTTCAAATAAAATTTCTGAAGAATTGCCCAAAAATGACTCAAATAAAAAAAATTTTATGGATTCAATCTTAAAAAGAATAACTTATTTTTCCAACATTAACACAAAATCAATTGAAAAAAAAACACACAAAAGTAAAAATTTAGATCCAGTATTTTTAATTGGCTTTCCAAGATCAGGTACAACTTTATTGGATACCATTCTAAGAACGCACAACTCAATTGAAGTTTTAGAAGAAAAACCAATAGTTGATAAATTGTTAAAAGAAATAGAAAAAAATATGAACTGTAATTTTTCTAATTTAGAAAAAATTAATGAGTTAGAGATAAAAAAGTTACAGGATTTATATAATGATGAAAGAAAAAATTATTTAAAATTTGATGAAGGAAAAATATATGTTGATAAATTTCCTCTTAATATAGTTTTCTTAGCTGAAATTAATAAAATTTTTCCTAACGCAAAGTATATTTTAGCTTTAAGAAATCCCCGTGACTCAGTGTTGAGTTGTTTTATGCAATCATTTACTCCTAATGATGCAATGTCAAATATGCTTAGTATAAATGATGCATCAAACTTATATGATCAAACTATGGAATTATTTAAGGTATATGAGAAAATTTTAGATTTAAAACTCCATGTGGTAAAATATGAGAATGTAATAAATAATTTCAAACCTACAGTAAAAAGTTTATTAAAATTTCTCGAAGTTGAATGGACAGATAATCTAAGTGAGTTTTATAAAACAGCTGAAAATAAAAGAATTATTTCAACTCCTAGCTATGATCAAGTTAACAAACCTCTATATAAGAAATCAATTGGAAGGTGGAAAAATTACGAAGATAAATTTATTGAGACAAATAAAATTTTTGAAAAATGGGACAAAGAATTCAATTATTGATTAAAATTATTTTTGCTCTTGCTTAATTCAAAAAAAGCCACTAATTTCAACATTAATTTAAAGTGCGGGCATAGCTCAGTGGTAGAGCGTCTCGTTGCCAACGAGAAGGTCGAGGGTTCGACCCCCTTTGCCCGCTCCATAAAAATTGATAAATTTAATTGCATCTATGAGTAGTGACCTTATTAAAAAAAAATGTGTTCCTTGTGAAGGTGGCACTATACCTTTTGATATATCTGAAATTCATAAATATCAAAAAAAAGTTGATGGTTGGAACATTATTAGCAATGAAAAAAAAAATTTTTTTTTAAATAAAAAATTTAGTTTTATTAATTTTTTAGAAAGTCAAAAATTTATTAATAAAGTAGGTATAATTTCAGAGGAAGAAGGTCATCATCCAGACATTATTTTTGGTTGGGGATATGCTGAAATTAAAATTACTACACATGCTATTGAAGGTCTCTCCGAAAATGATTTTATATTAGCTGCGAAAATAGACCAAATAATTAATGTCTAAAATGTCTAGTTTTAGAAAAAACTAATATTAAATCAGATTCATTAGCAAAATTAATAATTTCTTTATCTCTAATAGAGCCAGACGGTTGTATCACTGCAGTAACACCTGATTGAACTAATTTTTCAATCCCATCAACAAATGGAAAAAATGCATCAGAAGCAGCAACAATTTCTTCTTTTGTATTTATAAATTTTTTCATTTTATCTATTGCAATTTGACAACTATCTAAACGACTTGGTTGACCAGAACCAATACCTACCGTTGTCTCATTAGATGCAAGAACAATAGCATTAGATTTTACATATCGACAAACATTAAATGCAAAAATAAGATTTTTCATTTGTTTTGAATTCGGTTTTTTTTTAGATACGACTTTAAAATTTTTATTACTAAATTTTGTCAAATCTTCTGCTTGTACTAATAATTCTTCATTAGCAGATATGAATTTAAATTTTTCTTTGAAAGAATAATTTGTTGCATCAACTAATCTTAAATTTTTCTTCTTCTTTAGTATTTTTAATGTCTCTTTATCGAAGCCATTCGAAATAATAACTTCAAGAAATAATTTATTTAATTCTATTGCCACATTTTTATTAATTTTAAAATTGCATGATACAATTCCTCCAAAAGCACTTATAGGATCGCATGCTAATGCAAGCTTATAACTTTTAAGATGATCTTTGTTTATTGAAACTCCACATGGATTAGCATGTTTAACAATTACTGTGCCAATATTCTTGGGCAGGGATTTTGAAATAGTTAAAGCCGAAAATATATCATTGTAATTATTATAACTTAGTTGCTTTCCATGAATTTGATTTATTTTCATGCAGTTATTTTTCGAGTATATGGCACTTTCTTGGTGGGGATTTTCCCCATAACGTGGAGCCTCAATAAGATTGTAGTGAAAGACTTTTCTTTTAGGAAAAATTATATTGGTTTTTTTATTAAAATAGTCTGAAATGATTGAGTCATAATAAGCAGTTTCAGTAAAAGCAATTCTAGATAATTTTTCCCTAAACTTTAAAGATGTTGTGCCTCTATTTATTTTTAATTCTTCAATTAGTTCATCATATTGATTTGAAGAGGTAATTACTGTTACATCTTCATAATTTTTAGCTGCGGATCTCACCATTGTTGGTCCGCCGACATCAATATTTTCAATTATTTTGTTGTGATTTTTGGTATTTTTTAATGTTTCTTCAAAGGGGTAAAAGTTTACAATAACTAAATCTATATTTTCAAAATTGTTATCTTTAAGATCTTTTAAGTGAGTTTTACTTTTTCTTTTGTTTAAAATCCCCGCATGTATTTTTGGGTGAAGAGTTTTTACTCTACCTTCTAAAATTTCAGGTGAACTTGTATATTCTGAAACTTCTAAGCATTTAAATTTTAACTTTTTAATTTCTTTATAGGTGCCACCTGAACTAATGATTTTTATATTATTTCTTTTTAAAGAATTTAAGAGTGGTTTTAAATTTTTTTTATCCGATACTGAAATAAGAGCTGTCTTGATTTTTTTCATTATAGTTTGGTAAGCTCCCATTTTATTGTTTGATTTTCCATTCTACTAATTCCCGATATACATATGTTCTGATTTTCTTTGTATAAATTTTTAATACCTAAATATAATCCATTATCAATATTAATATTAAAATTATCACAATTAAATTTCCAACCCTCATCTTCTAATTCAATAAGAATCGATTTATTATCCTGTGTTTTCATAACTTTTGCATCTGGGTTTAAGTGAAATCTGATATCAAATTTGATGTCTTTTTGTGTTTCTTTCCTTAATAATTTATCAAAACCAACAAATTTCATTTGTTCAGGGTAAAATTCAATTTCTCTTTCATGAACTGTTTTAAATTTTTTTAAGTAACCATCATGTGAGCCTGATATTTTCCAATAATTATCTTCAAATGCAATATTTTTTTTGCTTATACGTATACCTTTATCAACAACTAGATTTGATTTATTTAATTTTTTATAACTACAAGAAGAATGATCCTCAATTGTCAAAGTACTTTGTAAGGCTGTACTTTTGGAAAGTTTGTTTAACTTATTTTGTTTATTGGCAAAGTAACCACAATTAGTTATTAGTTTTTTACCATTTGAGATAATTTCAAATGAAAGAGCGCCTGATTGATAAAATTTAGAAAAATTGTTACTCGGACTATCACCAATATCCATTGTTAAAATAATTCGTTTATTTTTAAGAATAGCGTAGCCAGCTAGTTCTTTATTTTCATTTTTAAACACATATCCAAATCTTTTTAGATATTGATCAAAATCATTATTATTTGAAATATAGTTTCCATTAAATAAAATATCTTGATTAATGTTTTGCCAAATAAAAGCATAACTTTGACCAAGATAATATATTGTTTCATCAATATATTCTGGGATTGTGTTTTGTGATTCTTTAAACCACTCCCTAATTATAATAAAATATTTTAAGTAGGAAATAAGTTGTTTTATATTTCTAGATTTTGGAAATCCTTGATTATCAATTGATGATTTTATTATTTTTTTTAAAAGATTTAACCCATTTAAAAGATAATTTTTATTATTCTGATAAGCTAGACCTGTTAAAATAATTGCTGCACATCCAATGATTTTATTTTCTACCTCTGTTAAATTTTTTATTTCATTTAAAAGATGATTGGTTTGTTTTTGAATACTTTTGTTGAATTTTTTTTTGAATTCTTCATCACAATCTTCATAAGTTAATTGGTGATTTGATAACCAAGAAATTATTCTTTTGGATGTAATATCAAAATCCCAACTTTTTTGATTATAGCGATGGTTGTTATTAATCCAGTTATTGATAACAGATTGTGTAGTTTTTTTTGAGGATTTTAAATCTAAGCTAAAAAACCAAAAAAAGTTATTTAATTTTTCATAATCTTCTAATTCCAAAGTATTTTGCCAAATAGTATCTAAGGCAAAATCTTCTATCTTGTATTTTTTTTTTTGATATTTGACTATCGATGATAATAAATAAGGACTTGGTTTATAATCAAAAGTAGTATCTTTAATTTTAGATATTTTTTTGTCATAAAAATCAGAGTTTTGATAAAATTTTTTTAGGTTTTTTTTTAAATTTAAAAATGAATTTGAACTAGTTAATAAATTATTAATGATCATTAACTTATTTTAATTTTAATAAATTAATATTTTTTTTTATATCTCCATTATTACTTTTGAATACAGTTGTTCCCGAAACAAGAATATTAGCACCTGCTTCAATTGCTGTTTGACAATTGTCAAAATTAATGCCCCCATCAATTTCAATATCAAAACTAATGTTATTTTCAGATTGAATTTTTTTGAGTTGTTTAATTTTATCTAGAACTTCAGGCATAAATTTTTGACCCCCAAAACCTGGATTTACACTCATTATTAAAACTAAATCTATCCTATCAAGATAGTTGATAATTATATCAATTTTAGTTTCAGGATTAAGAGAGACACCAACTTTTTTATTTAAACTTTTAATTTTTAAAATAGATTTTTCTAAATTATCAGTTGCCTCAGGATGGATAGTGATAATATCAGCGCCTGCATCTGAATAAGCTTGAATATATTTGTGAACAGGAGAAATCATTAAATGTACATCAAATTTAATTGAACACTGTTTTTTGAGAGCTTTAATTACAGGTGGTCCAATAGTCAGATTAGGTACAAAATGACCATCCATTACATCTACATGAATCATATCTGCACCACCTTCTTCAAGCCTTTTAATTTCATTGCCTAATTGACTGAAATCAGCAGATAAGATTGATGGTGAAATTTGTATTTTTTTCATTGATTACTAGATCTACTAGTATCAATTTTTAAAATTTAATTGAATTAAATAATTGGTAAATTTGTGTAGAAATTTCACTTTCTAGCGGAAAGGATAACATACCCATTACAGAATAGCCTAAGACCCAGGGCATAAAGTAAAATCTAATCATATAGAAGAACCAAGCAACGTATAATGGAACTAGAGGCGCTATAATGAAAGATGGTGTTAAAGGCTTAAAAATCTTTATCAATGGATTGGTATATTTGACAAAAATTTTCATAAAAAAGAATTCAGAGTCTTCTTTTTGAAAAATATTCATCGCAACTCTTCCTATTAAAGTCCACATTATAACTCCAAGCAGGTAATCAATAAAATATACTAAAGGATGAAAGTTTGCTGACATTTAAAATTTATATTGGAAAAAAGATTAAATTAAAAGGGGCGAAATTAATCGCCCCTATAATTAAGATTTATTAGTTCTATTTACCAGTAATACTTCTACCGCTTGGTATACGAACTTCATCAACCATTTTTTGAGTTGCTTTATCTGGTTCTTGAGTCATTAAGCTCACTACAACCATAGCAACAAAACTAACAGCTGCTCCGAAGATACCAAACGTTAACTGAGTAATACCTAAGAATCCGCTTCCTCCAGTTCGTACCCAAACTAGGTACCAAATAGATGATGCAAGACCTAAAGCCATACCAGCAATAGCACCTTCTTTGTTAGCTCTCTTCCACCATACGCCAAGTACAAGTGGGAAGAACAATCCAGACATCGCAAAGTCAAAAGCCCAAATAACTGAACCTAAGATTCCTTGAATCTGCATTGCAGCAATAGTTGCTCCAG
>Ga0257121_1001241_pt1 | contig 19780 bp, 16 predicted proteins | sample SI106_100metaG_FD_190180 | JGI IMG/M metagenome (GOLD analysis project Ga0257121, IMG submission 190180) | Marine microbial communities from Saanich Inlet, British Columbia, Canada - SI106_100 | ecosystem: Environmental > Aquatic > Marine > Inlet | place: Canada: British Columbia | collected... | reverse complement strand
ATGCTCTGCTTGTTGCTTTCGCTTATTTTTCTCCAATGCTTTAAACGCAGGCGTATCTTCAAGATGCAACTGCACGTACATGCTGATGCCAATTAATACCACACTCGCCAAAAAGGGAACGCGCCACCCCCAAGCCATAAAACTTTCATCCGACATACTTGCACCGATCATCAGGAATGCAAGGTTAGCGAGTATCACGCCAACCGGCGCACCCGCCTGGGCAAACGCACCATAGTAACCGCGCTTATTGCTCGGTGCGCTTTCTGTTACGAGCAACATTGCGCCACCCCACTGCCCGCCAATCGCAAGGCCCTGCACAAAGCGCAACACCACCAAAAGCAGAGGCGCAAAAAACCCAATGCTTTCATAGGTCGGCAGCAAACCGATCATCGTGGTTCCTGCACCCATAATCAGCAACGCAACCACCAGTGTCTGCTTGCGCCCGACCCGGTCGCCATAGTGACCGAATACCACGCCCCCTAGCGGCCTCGCAATAAAGCCAACCGCAAAGGTACTAAAGGATGCAATAAGTGCGACGGTGGCTGGCATTTCTGCTGGGAAAAAGGCAGTTGGGAAGACCAGCGCGGCGGCGGTTCCATAAATAAAGAAGTCGTACCATTCGATACTCGTTCCTGCCAACGCTGTGCCCGCGACCTTGCGCATGCTGCGTTCATTATTCTCGTCTGAGGACTCTGTCTGCGTGGTTTCTTTTTGGTTCATGGCTTCCTAGTTCTCAGGATTGTGTAATCGAAAGCCTGACACAGGAAAGCGCTGGCCACAAATATCATGTCACTATTGATTTAGTGGCAACTGCAACCTCTGTGTCGCAGAAGTCGACTTAGGGTGAGTCGTATCCAAGGAACAGACAACCCTACAAGGGTGTGCTCGCGAGCCAAGCACCCGACAAGATGTCGTTCAAAGATAGAAAGTATAAAACACATTCTCCGAAGAACGGTCATGATCTCCTTGGAGTTTTGAATTGAGATGATCCTAGCGCTTGTCGAATTTCGAAACGATGAGGTGGATAAAGCTGGTCGACCCATGGGCAACTGTGGTGGTTTATGACGGTATACTAGCCCCAAATGAAGAGCCTAGTGTTCACGATAACAAGCGTACTATTTGTCAGCTTTCTGGCAACACCGGGTTTGGGGGCGGGTTGGGCCTGGGATGTCGGCAATGGGTTTGGATTCGTCGCCTTTGCCGGACTCTTGTACCTGAGTAAAATAGGTGGGTCAGGGAGAAACGTGCGAGCGCATCAATTGCTGGGTTTTGTGGTGTTGGGCGTGACGGTAACGCATGTCTACTGGTTGCTGCTTCTGGATGCGGCGGTGATCGAGTATGTCAAACCTGGTGCACCACTCTATATGTGGACAGGTATTGCTGGTTTCCTAATGCTTGTTGTGCTCATCTTCATCAGCTTGCCTGAGTACCGGTTACGTCTGCATAAACGTTACGCCTTATTCAAGTTCTGGCATCTTGGCCTGGCACTTTTGACAATAATAGGGGCCGGTCATCATATAGTGGTAAGCGGCTTCTATTTGGGTGAGCCCTATCAGGTCGCCTTGTTCTTGCTTCTGGTCGCAATTGTATTTTTTGGCGATAGCTTCCTGGGTAAACGTGAAGCCGATACTCGTCAGTCTTCCTGGGTTTTCCTCGGTCTGGGTGTTTTTTGTGTTGCGGCGTTTGCGGGAATCAGGAATGTTCCGTTTTGAAGCTGTTCCTGATATTGCTCATCCCGTTGTCGATTGCATTGCTGATACTGGGTACACCCTTGCCAGTTGAACATCCGGTAAAGAGACATCAATGGCAGAGTCCTGAACCCATACTGCCAATGACTTTTGCTCACCTGGATCATGTGGGTGAGAACTGTCTGGTATGCCACCATAATTACAATGACGATACCGGCAATCTGTTGTGCATGAATTGCCACGTGACGAATAGTGATTTATGGCCACTGCTGGAAACGCAGTTTCATGATCTTTGTCGTGACTGCCATGAGGCTAAGAAGCTGCTGAACGAAGAAAGTGGACCAACGCGTGCTTGCATCGACTGTCACCTGGATGGCGAATTGCCGTGACCAATCGTCAGAACCGCGCTGGCATTTCCCGCATCGACAAGGAATTTTGGCGCCGCAAACAGGGCAAATGCGCTAGCGCTTTCAATCAATAAATTCGCAATAAGAACAGAGGAATAAACTTTCTTCCTGTAGTGAGGCCGTTAATTTGTCGTGGTCCTGTTTTAGCAGCAATAGTGGGAGGAAGCAGGTATTGCCGTGCAGAGAAACTATCAAACAAGCTAAGCAGTGATTGTATTTATACGATCTCCTGTTTCAGATCACTAACCTACGAGTTTCTCAACCCCACCAAGCAAAATTGCTTTGAGCGCTTTTTTGCTTCGTTTGCGATGGAATGGTCTGGTATTACCCATGGTAGTCCAGCCGCCTAGTATCAGTGTCATTACCTGAAAACTTCCATCTTCACATTGCTTTCGGCTCCAATCAGGATGAATCTGCTGGATCAGCTGTCCATAGTGCCTCGCCATTTTCTGGTACCACCGATCTCTCATCTGTCGGAATTCAGGGTTCCGTCCCCAGAAGGCTGCTGACTCAAAGTAGTACACATCTTCAACATTGTTGATCCAATCATAATGAGTCGAAACGATGTCGAGTAGCTTGATGGATGGGTCGCTGACATCCTCTGCCATTTTTTTATCCAGTAAAACTTTCAGTCGATCTACACCAGTAGAAAAGAAGGCAAGCAGCAGTCCCTCCTTCGTGGGAAAGTAATGACGCACAGCACTTTGCGTTACGTTGGCTCGCTTAGCTATCGCATCCTGTGAGGCTGCAGCTAGACCTTGCGAAATGATAATGTCATAGGTGGCATCGAGAATGGCCTTCAGACTTTTCTTGCCCTTAGGATAACGTGCGCGCGACATGAAGCTGTTCTCTGCTTCGGTATTCGACTGCTCAGGCATCAACTGGTTCGCCTATATGTTTGATCCCCTATTGTACCCAACCTCGCGGGGGAAACAATAAAACCACTTGGTCACGTTGTATTTGGACTTTTGCTCGTATAGAATGTTTCTGAATCACCAAACCCCGGAACAATGTGTCATGAGTGATCTTATCAATGCAATTGAACGACCTGATGTTATCGAGAGCCCGGCTGCCTGGTATGGACGTGAGCTGCAGGACCAGGACGAATGGCTCGAACTACTTTCTCCTGGGGACGTAGAAGAACTTTTAAATGCCGTCAGACATGTGAATGACCTCAGTATCTCGATGCTGGAAATGAATAAGGATGACTTTCCTTTGCCGACGCTGGCTCAGCGCCTTCGAACTCTGGCACATGAACTGAATCGTGGCAGGGGTTTCTTTCTTCTCCGAGGATTACCGGTCGATAAACTGACAGAGCGCGAGGCAGCATTTGCCTATTGGGGAATGGGGCTGCACCTCGGTGTGCCAGTCTCGCAGAACGCGCGAGGGCATTTGTTAGGTCATGTGACGGATGAAGGGCTGGATTTTAACAAAGACAGCAGCGCGCGGGGTTATCAGACCCGTCTGAAGCTTCCCTATCACACAGACGGCTCCGACGTTGTCGGTCTGTTATGTCTGCGTCCAGCTAAAAGGGGTGGGCTGAGCGCTGTGGCCTCTACAACGAGTGCCTACAATGAGGTGTTACGGAGGCGTCCGGATCTAGCTGATCTCTGGTTCGAAGGCTGGTATTCAGATCGGCGTAATGAACAGCTTCCCGGGCAGGATCCATTCTTTCGTACTCATCTGGCATCGTGGGATGGGGAATATCTGTCGATCAACTATGTACGCAACTTTCTGGAATCCGCACAACGACATGAAGGGGTACCACCCCACACTCCACAACAGACCGAGTTCCTCGAACTGATCGACACCATTGCCAATGAACCCGGTTTTGCCCTGCAGATGGACTTTCGTCCGGGAGATATCCAATTCGTGTGTAACTACTCGACGTTTCACTCACGTACGGCATACGAAGATCATGATGATCCCGCGCATAAACGACATCTGTTAAGGCTCTGGCTGAACCTTCATGATGGTCGATCCTATCCAAAAAGCTTAGGGCGAGGAAAACAGATTGGTACTGCCGGGGGAGTCGGTATCCCGGCTGTGCCAGGGACGGCTGACCCACTGGCAGGAACCTACCCCTGAGACTTTTTGCACAATGCTGTAGCAACAGGCAGTAGGGGCTTCGCCTGACCATGAAGGTGAAATAGGAACAAGAAATGAACGTAATTTCCCAATATGTTGCGCCTGAAGGGTACTGACAAGTTAACTCCTACCCGTGGGCTAGAGCTAAAAAATAGTTACGGTGACGCGATTATTGCGGGCCGCTGGCTTCATTTCGAGCGCAATTTAAGGCAGAAATAGGCAGAGTATTCCCACTTCTGGAGGATAGTATAAATAAACCGCATTTTTCGAAATACGGTCAGGGATGGTAACTGTAGATGTTCATCGAATTTTTTGGCGCTGTGACCTTATGATGCTTTGGATGGTTAATGACTGTAATGGGCTGGATCTGCTGGCTGACCGGTGGAACAGCCACCAATGAATCGAATACCGATAGGGTTGCTCTGGTGTTTTCCTTTATTTGGGCTGGGTATTTTTGTTGGTCTGATGTACTGGACGGAGAGCTGGCAGGACGAAGTCAGGCTAAATCAAGAGGCGGCTCTGGCGGTGAATGCGCAAGCACTTGCGGTGATGCTGGCAGATGACGAAAGGTTTCTGGCGTTTGCGCTGGACGGGGATGATGCGGCGATTTATCGCAGTGAACCGATAGACAGTGAAGTTGTCCTGGATGGAAGATTGTCCGACTGGCCGGACCCAAAGGTGCTAAGCCTGGGGCTTGATCACATGCTTGAGATCCACTTCCCCTACAGCAGTGATTCACTGGGTTATGAACTGGCGGTTGGGAACGATGAAGCGTTTCTTTATCTACACTATGACGTCCGTGATGATCTCGTGGTTTATCGAAAACTCGGTGGCTTGAGTGTGCACCGTAACGACCACATACAGCTGTCATTTCTGGACTTGCAAAAACGATTTCATCGCTATGCCATCTCGGTCTACCAGCCTGGGGAGTTAACGGTGGTTGAGGTTACGTCTACCGGTAGATCATTACGCGAAGCACCTGAGATTCAGGGTCGCTGGATGGCTACCGATGACGGTTACCACGTTGAACTTCGTATTCCCCGTAGTCTTTTATCCAGGCGTCTATCAACGTTGGTCGCTGATGTGGATGACGAAAGCTCGCGTGAATTAAAATTCATGATGGGTTTAAGTAATACCGCAACCGCGGAAACCCTGGGCAGGATATTTTACTCTCCTTCGGATTTCGAGAAGGCGCTGGCAAGCATGCCTTTTGGTGTGCAGGTGGTCAGCGCCTCGGGCCGGACAGCGACCACATACACATATGATTCGACCGGTGGACAGTTGTGGGTTGAAGCGCCGATTGTCTCTGGTGAAGCCCCGCTGGGTACGATTTCTATCAGCCAAGATGCGGGCCCATCCGAACACCTGACAGGCATCATAGGTGGTGAGTTTGATCGCTGGTCAATTCTGTCGCTGCTGTTGCTGGCTGCACTTATCCTAATGGTTTTATGGGTGACACAAAGTAGATTGGGCAGGATGAAAAGGTTGGTCGCCGAACGGGTAGACAGCCGGGGCAGGGCGCAGAGTGACGCTAGTGAGCTGGATTTTGGAAACGACGCGGTGGGTAAGTTGTTCCAGGAACTTAAATTAACAACTGAGAGGATAGGGCAATACAACGACTACCTTGAGCGTATGGCTTCCCGACTTAATCATGAGCTGCGTACGCCGATATCCGTCGTTAAGTCGTCGCTGGAAAACCTCCAGGGTCGGGATGTTGATCCCGCGGCGCTTGTGTATGTCGATCGAGCCAGTCAGGGCGTGCAAAGATTAACTAACATTCTAAACAAAATGGCTGAAGCACGAAGGCTGGAAGAATCTCTTGATGAAACTGAGGTTGTCAGATTTAACCTGACAGAGGTTGTCTCAGGTTGTGTCCGGGGCTATGAAACAGCTTATAGCAATACTTCGTTTACGCTTGAGGTCGAATGGGAAGACGTGCCCATTACAGGCATCCCCGAATTGATAGCGCAATTGCTGGATAAGCTGGTTGATAACGCAGTGTCTTTTTCAAAGAACGGCGAGGTGCGCGTTCGTTTGCATATCGAAAATGACATGGCGATGTTACGGGTGATGAACGAAGGACTAAACCTGCCCAGGGAGATCGGTTTATTTGAATCTATGGTGAGTGTCAGGAAGGACAAAGGTGACAGCCATCTTGGTCTTGGGCTGTATATTGCCAAAGTGATCGCGGAGTTCCACGGCGGCACCATTGAGCTCGACAATAGAAGTGACACTCAGGGTGTTATTGCTACCCTCGGGCTTCCTTTACTTCGCCTGACCTCGCGGCTTCGCTGAGAGCTGGTTTTTCATAACGGATTGTTTGGCGCCCGGTCATTCCCCTTTCATGTTGGGTTTACGAAAGGTGCCCTGAATCATCAGGTGTTCAAAGTTGATTTCGTTTGGGTAGTCATCGCAGTGTTGTCCGAAAACATCAGAACTAAAATAGACAGGCACTGGTGCGGTAAGTCTTATGTATGGTGTGCAATGCTAGCAGTACTAGACAGCTGAACCCATACTTCTTTGTATAGTTTCAGTTTGATCATTCTGTTGTCACTATGTGATACCAACGCTGCCTAGTTTCACCAGAAATGATCATTATCCAGTGATACGCGATAGTTTTGCCGCCGATCCTGGGAATCCGTATGATCAGGGCATTCAGAAACGGATAACAGCTATGTACGACTACCTTATAAAGAACGCAACGATTGTTGATGGGCTGGGTGACGAACCCTACAGCGGAGATTTGGCCATTGAAGGTGGCAAGATTGCGGCGGTGGGTAAAGTAGACGGCAGTGCTAAAGAAACAATCAATGCTGACGGAGCCTATGCGACGCCTGGCTGGGTTGATGTCCACACTCACTTTGATGGCCAGGTCAGTTGGGACGACAAGATTGATCCATCCTTTAGCCATGGCGTGACGAGTGTAGTGATGGGTAACTGTGGCGTTGGATTTGCCCCATGCCCTCCTGGCGGTGAGCGGGGAATGATTGAGCTGATGGAAGGGGTCGAAGATATTCCCGGCACCGCGCTGTTCGAGGGTATCGAATGGGGTGAATGGGAAACTTTTCCTGAGTACATTGATTATCTTGGAACGAAACAATACACACTCGATGTTGGTACACAGATTCCGCACAGTGCCGTACGCAACTATGTGATGGGTGAGCGCGCGCTGCGTCATGAAGATGCGACCAGTGATGACCTTGAGGCGATGAGCAAAATCGTTAGAGAAGGGCTTAACGCGGGTGCGCTGGGGTTTTCGACTTCCCGCACGATCGGACATCGATCAATACTTGGTGAGCCGATTCCGGGTACCTTTGCAGAGAAAGCAGAATTGCTGGCCATCGGTCGGGCGATGAAGGAAGTTAACAAGGGTGTATTCCAGGCAGTCCCTGCGGGTGTGGTGGGGGATATTGCGGGGCCTGAAAAGTGGACGACGGAGCAGGAAGTTGAGTTGTTTGCGGAAATTGCCAGAGAAAGCGGACGAAACTGTACGTTCACGCTTGCCCAGAATGGCAATCGACCTGACCAGTGGCGCAATTGCCTCGACATTGTTGAAAAGGCGAATGCTGAGGGCATTTCCATTACCCCGCAGATTGCAACGCGTCCGATCGGGTTTGTAACCAACATCCAAACGTACCACATGTTCCAGCGTCGTGAGACTTTCCTTAAACTTTCTGGCCTGCCATTCACGCAGTTACTGGCAGAACTGAAGAAACCGGACGTCAAGGCTGCCATCCTTGCGGACAAAGATGTCCCGCCAACTGAACCGGGTGCTATGGCAAACATATTTGGATTGATGGCAATGACAGCGCCGATGATGTTCCCGATTGAAATGCCAATTAACTATGAGCCCGAAGCATCCGGCAATATGGGCGCGCTCGCGGCAGCTGCCGGGAAGGACATCAATGAATTTATGTACGACTACCTGACCGCCGGCGAGGGTGGTCAGTTCGCCATTCTGCTGGGTGCAAATTTTGTGGATGGTAGTTTCAGTGTGATGGAAGACATGATCAGGCATCCCAACACCACGATTGGTCTCTCTGATGCGGGTGCCCATGTAAACCTGATATTTGATGCTGTCGGGCCTACCTATCAGTTAACCCACTGGGTAAGAGATAGAACACGTGGGGATCGGATGCCGATCGAGCTTATGGTCCGAAAACAAACCCATACCAATGCGCAACTATTTGGCATGACTGACCGCGGTAGCTTGCAGGTGGGCAAGCGCGCAGATTTGAATTTGTTTGATCTTGATCGTTTAGGCCTTGGCAGGCTAGAGGTGCATCACGATCTGCCAGCCGGTGGAAGCAGAATTCTGCAGTCAGCAGAAGGCTACCTGAATACTTTTGTTGCCGGTGTTAAGACCCGTGAAAATGACCAGGATACCGGCGCGCGGCCTGGACGCGTTATTCGGGTTTAAGCGATACAATCTGAGGAATCGAATCTAATGTCGGATATTGAAGCAAAAATAAGAAGTGCCTGGATAGGTCGTATTTCTGGTTGCCAATTGGGTAAGCCGATAGAGCGGATGTCCATGCGCGACGGACACTCCGCGTTACACGATTATCTGTCCGATGTGGGCCCGTTGCCGCTTCGAGATTATGTTGGCTACAAGGAAGGGCATGACATCCAGAAAGAGTGTTGTCGGGGTTTCCTCACCAGAAGTGAGCCTGACGATGACATTAACTACAGTTTTCTGGCCTTGCTCATGCTTGAAGAGCACGGCAGGGACCTGTCAACCAGTGATGTTGCACGTGCCTGGTTAAAGCGCTTGCCCGCGGCCCAGACTTTTACCGCCGAGCGGGCAGCCTACAAAGTTTTGATGGAGAGGGGGAAAGAATGGTTCCCTGAGACCGGCAATGCAGGGTTCGATCTTTCGGCGTGTTCCGATAACCCTTACAACGACTGGATTGGGGCGCAAATCAGGGCAGATGTTTACGGTTGGGTTTGCCCGGGAAATCCGGAGCTCGCTGCGAGTCTAGTTACCGAGGATGCTTCCCTGTCCCATCGAGGTGATGGGGTTTACGGCGCGGTATTTGTCGCTGTGCTCGGTGCGCTGCTGATGACGCACACCCCGGCGGAGGCCCTGCGTACAGCAAAAACCTATTTGCCTGAGGATTCGGGAGCCATTATTGCGGTGGAGTTAGCGGAAAGCCTGTTGGCTGACCCTGAAGGTGGTGCCAGGATACGTGCCCATTATCAGGGAATGTCTCCGGTCCACACCCTTAACAATTTGGCAATTGTCGTTTGGGCGCTCTTTTCGAATTTGGATGACTTTAGTGCGGCGATCGGAGATGCCGTGGCAGCGGGCCTTGATACAGACTGCAATGGTGCGACGGTTGGCGGCTTGTGGGGGCTCCAGTCGAGCGATATACCCGATCACTGGATAGTCCCTTGGCAGGGAAGAGTAGGGCTGTCCCTTGCAGGTTATGACGAACTCACCCTGGATGAACTGGTGGGCCGGACCGTTACGCTTGCAAAGTCACTCTGACTTTTCGCAGATTACCTGAATGCTCTCAGCGCGCAGGTGATGGTAAAACCCACCAGAGCGGCCAGGAACACATATCCCCCCCAGGAAAACTCAGTCACATTCATGAATAGGTCAGCAGCGAACTCCTGCGTGATTCTGTTCGCCTGTCCTGTGGCTTGAGAAAAGTATCCTTCATCGCTTTTCACTAACTGCTTGATCGCCGGGAATATTAAGGTTACCCACACACCGGTCAGAGGCAGGATGACCAGCCTCGACTTAGCAAGCAAAAGAAGGATGGGGTTCACAAGACAAAAAGCGATAACAATGTTGGCTTCGCGTTCCGCAACCTGGTGGTAAGACACCTCTCCCAGGACAGGTAGTGAGATGATCGGTAGCAAGACGGAAAATGCGACCAGGATGCCTGTCAGGTAGACCCAAACGTCCAGCTGTTTGTTATTCATAGTGAGTGTCCTTGGTTATTACTGCTGTAGAATTTTTCTGGATATCCCCGCAGATATCTTTTCCACACCTGCCTCATCAGTCGGTAGTACCAGAGGCTCTGGAACAGCAATCCCCTTCTGGCAAGCAGGCCGTGCTTCCATGGCCTCAAGCCATCGTTGCAGGTTGTCCAGACCGTCGAGCGAAACGCCTGACCAGAAATATAGTCTGACCCAGCACCAGTTGGCAATGTCAGCGATAGAGAAGTCCGTTGCCAGCCACTCAGAATGGTCGAGCTGACTGTCCAGTACTTCGAATAGTCGGCGCGATTCATTCTGGTACCGTGAAATAGCCGCGGGTATTTTTTCTTCCATGGTACGAAAAAAAACATTCGCCTGCCCCATCATTGGGCCAATCCCGGACATCTGGAACATCAGCCACTGGATAACCTCAGACCGGCCCTTAACGTCGGTCGGCATGAGGCGCCCCGTCTTTTCTGCCAGGTAAATCATGATTGCGCCTGACTCGAACACGGCGAAGCCGTCATCAACCAGGGTTGGAATTCGGCCGTTTGGATTAATGGCAACGTAACCTGCTTCTTTCTGTTGCTGATCCTGAAGGATGATTTTGTGGAGCTGGTATTCGAGCCCGAGTTCTTCCAGGGTGACTGATACTTTCCAGCCGTTTGGGGTTGAGGCGGTATACAGTTCAAGCATGTGCTGATTTCGGCTAAGGTGCCGCTATCTTAATCCGAATCAAGCCCTGGAGAAAATGTATGGGTCATCCGGTAATTCAGCCTGCGAAACCGAACAGGTTGTTGATTACCTGTTACTTAAGAGTCGACCTTTTTAATGTTGTCATCCGGGTCTGCCTTAACGTCATCAAGTTCTGGTTCTGCGGTCTCATTGTCTCGCCACAGGTCACCACCAGGTTCTTCATCTGGCCAGGGTGAAAATGGAAAGGGGCGAAGGTTCGAATTGAAGGTCAGGTACTGGAAGGCTTCTAGTGCAAAATAACACAGGTTGTTACCCAATCGAAGTACGGTCTCATTGACCCGGCCTGTGAACAGGACTGCCACAAACTGAAACAGCGCAACCAGTAATATCAGAAATTCGACAATGTTGTAGGCAATTAAAAACAAAATCATGAACACGCCTCGCATCCAGATTCCTTCGTCTATCAGGTTCTCGCGCATTTCCTCTTTCATGATCTACTCCTTTAATGGTTGGCGTTATATTCTCTCTACTCTCTACTCTCTACTCTCTACTCTCTACTCTCTACTCTCTACTTTCTACACGATGCAATATCGATACCAACTATTTTTCTGTTAACTATCAATAACCTAGTGCAATCGATTGATCGCAAGGGTGGTCCAGATCACTAATTAGTGGCAAAAGGACTTTGATCCCGCTTTCGGTCAATCAACTTGTTGAAGGGATCGATACCGACCGCATAAGGTTTTGTGTCAGTAATGATTGAGATGTTGTGTGAATTTCCTTCGATCTGCTGTTTGTTGATCTGAATGACCTTGTAGACGTCGGTCTCATCGTCCTTCTACCGTGATTACCCGAAGGGTGGAACCGTTTTGTAGTAAGTGTTTGTTTTGATGCGGCGAGGCAAGCAGAACTTAGCCAATATTCGCTAATGTTGAAATGCGATGTAGGTTATGGTGGTGGGCAGAAGCAGAATCTGGCACTGGTAATTTGAGGGGGAATCGTTCTTGGGATCATCAGTAGAAGCAGCGAACTCTGGCGGTTGGCCCGCTCGATACACCATCATCGTGCTGGCCGCACTAGCAGTGTTCATCTGCTATATGGACCGCGTCGTTATTTCGATCGCTATCATTCCAATGGCCTCTGATTTTAATTGGAGTCCGGAACAACAGGGACGTGTCTTATCTTCGTTTTTCGTTGGTTATCTACTCACCCAGGTCGCCGGGGGATGGCTGGCTGGTCGATACGGCGGCAAGGTTGTTCTGGGGGTCGGCGTCATCTTCTGGTCTCTATTTACGATGCTGACCCCGGTTGCCGCCGCTGGCGGATTGACAGCGCTACTTGTCACTAGAGTATTCATGGGTATCGGCGAAGGCATCACCTTCCCCTCCATTTATGCCATGTTCGGCAGATGGATTCCGGAAACTGAACGCTCCCGAGCGATAGGCATTCTGTTTTCCACCATTCCTCTTGGAAGCGTTTTTGCTCTTCTGGCAACCCCGTGGATCGTCATGCACTACGGCTGGGAAGTGAGCTTTTATGCCTTCGGCGCCGTTGGGTTTGTCTGGATGATATTTTGGTACCGTTACGCAGCAGCTACGCCAGAGTCGGATCCGAAAGTTTCAGCACAGGAACTACTGCTGATCAATGGCGACGAATTACCGCTTTCGGATTCCCCTCAACCATTGATGAAGACGTTGCTAAGTACACCTGCGGTTTGGGCCATTATCGTAGGACATTTCTGCGCCAACTGGGGTGGATATGTGCTGCTTGCCTGGATGCCCACCTACATTTTCAAAGGTCTTGGCGTTGACTTCGCTGCCGTCGGCCTGTTCACCATGATTCCTGCATTCTTCTCTTTCTTGGCGTTGAATGCGGGCGGATGGCTGGCTGATAACCTGATCCAACGTGGATTTAATAAAACCCGGGTACGTAAGATCATGCAGACGGTGGGTTTTGGTGGCTCGGCCGCGGTTCTGGCCGTCGTAGGTTATGTCGAAAGCGTACCCGTAGCGATCGCACTGATGTCGCTTGGCAATATTTTTGGTGGTGCAATGGCTGGAGGGTTTGGTGTGAATCATTTGGATATTGCGCCCAAGGGTGCTGGCGTGATTATGGGGCTCTCGAACACCGCCGGAACGATACCCGGCATTATTGGCGTATACATTAGTGGTTTGATTTTGGAAGTGACAGGATCCTGGGCGCTGGTGTTTCAGACTGCGGCTGGTGTTCTCACCTTCGGACTGATTTTCTACCTTATTTTTGCAAGCGCAGAGAAGCTGTTCGATTGAATTTCGACAAACTGAGCTGCCAGGTTAGCAGTCTCAGTGCGCCGGAATCTTACCCGTGAGCTGGAGTCCTTCAGTCACCGCGTCTCAGGAGAGCTGGAATGACCGTATCAATCCGATGGCTCAACGCAGAAAAACGGGCGCGGATCTTGAGCTTTGTATCTAGGCGCTCAAAACTTTCAAGGCTTTGGTAGGGTAGGGCCAACATCGCTGGAGTTGCAACCAGCGTCAAAAGCGCGGCGAATGCCATCCCCGATACGATAGCCTGCGATAAAGGTACCCACATTCCAGACATTTGACTGCCATGAACAATCGTCCGGTTGATCAGGTCCACACTAAAGTTCATTGCGAGCGGCAATAGACCGAAGATAGTCGTGAGTGTTGTCAGTAATACAGGTCGCAGCCGTTGTGCACCCGTGCGAGTGATAAGCGTCACGTAGTCAAGACCAGGGTTTCGTTTCCTGATGTTATTAAACGTGTCAATCAGCACAATGTTGTTGTTCACGACAATACCTGCAAGCGCTACGATACCAATGCCCGTGAGCAATGAGCTAAAAGGCCTGTCAGTTATAAGTAGCCCAAGTAATACGCCAGCGGTCGACATGACGACCGCAAACAGGATAAGTAGCGCCTGATACAAGCTATTGAATTGGGTCACTAGCAGTACAAACATAAGTAGCAGCGATAGGCTAAAGGCAATCATGGTGAACTGCTGAGATTCCTGTTGTTCTTCGTCTGCGCCCCTAAAGTCGATATTCAGGCGTGGATCAAACTGCTGTGTCTTAAGCCAGGCCCTTAGTTCCTTCACTTTATCGTCAGCTAGCACTTCAGCCTCAACACCTGCGCGAATATACTCGACCGGCTTGCCGTCAACTCGTTGAATTGTGTCGATATTGTTTGCGGCCTCGCGCGTCACGAAATTAGAAATAGGAACCAGTCCCTGGCTGGTCAGTATTTTTAGTTGGTCCAGTGCGCTGATACCCCTTTTTTCTTCAGGATAGCGAACACGGATATCGACGGCGTCATCCGACCTGTCCGGTCGATACTCGCCTATTTTCACGCCGTTGGTGATCAGTTGCACCGCAAATCCAACTGAGGTGACATCGGCGCCGTAGAGCGCTGCTTGCGCCCTGTCTACGGAGAGCTTCCATTCAAGCCCCGGTAGGGACCTTGTATCTGCAATATCCCGAAGCCCCTCGATGGTTTCCATATGGGCAACGACCCGAGCGACGGCGGGCTCCATGAGGTCCCGGTCGAAAGAGGAGAACTGCACTTCTATAGGCTTTCCCTGGCGCGGGCCATCTTGCATTTCTTCGATCTCAACCGTAAACCCAGAGAGATCACGAGTCTTTTCCCTGATGTTTTCGAAGATTTCACTACCCTTAATGGTTCGCTGTGTTTCGGGCAGGAGTTCAAGGTACATCATCCCAATGCGGTCGGACGCACCTCTCGACGGACCGCCAGGTATCATGGTGTGCAGGTTGATGTCTTTGATGCCCTCAACTTCTATGACGATATCTTCCACTTCCGATACCAGTTCGTTGATTTCATACGCGGACATATTGCCTTGTGCCTTTACCCGTAGTAATCCGAATTGTGGTTCGGAATCAGAAAAGAAAATCGCCCCCTTTCCAAAGTTACTGTAAGCAAAAAAGCTACCGACCAGAATGCTAATGGTGAGCGTCATGGTAAGCCAGGCGTGGTGGCTGCACCAACCCAAGAGTCGGGCATACCAGCCTGTTATACCCGCTAATGTCCTTGGATCGCCATTTTCCATGACATCAAGGTCTCGACGGAATTGATCTTGGCCGTTAGCGGCTTTTCCGAACACTGCTCCAATAGCAGGCCCGAAAACAAGTGCATAAAGAAGGCTGCCAAGTAAGACCGTAAAAACAGTTACAGGCAGGTAGCGCATGAACTTACCGACGATACCGGGCCACAGCATGAGGGGTAAGAAAGCAGCGAGTGTTGTTGCGACAGATGCGACCACCGGCCAGAACATTCGCTTTGCGGCTTCCGCGTAGGCGTTCCTGCGGTTTGCGCCTTCAATCATTCGTCGGTCGGCATATTCTGTGACAACAATAGCGCCATCGATGAGCATGCCCAGTGCCAGTAGCATCCCGAACATGACCATAAAGTTATAGGTATAGCCAATTTGATGCAGAATCGTAACCGCAAAAATAAGTGATACCGGTATGCCTAGCCCGACGATGAGACCAGACCGTAGGCCCATTGCGGCGACCACAATGACCATAACGAGGGCAAGCGCAGTGAGTATGTTGCCTTGCAATTCTCGAACCTGCGTCTCTGCAAAAGGCGCCTTGTCTTGGCTATAAAAAACCTGCACTTTGCCTGGTAGGTTGGCTCTGTATTTTTCAACAATGGCTTTTGCTTTTGCGACTGTCTTGATGATGTTGGCGTTGCCACGCTTGATCACATTAATAGAAATGGTACGTTGGCCATTAACCCTGGCGTAGCTTGTCCGGTCTTTGAAAGCCCGTCTAATAGTGGCAATGTCTTTAACGGTGATCACGGCATCATTGCTGGTTTTCAGGGGCAGATCGAAGATGTCATTGGCTTCTTCTATGACGCTGGGAACCTTCACAGAGAACCTTCCTTCGCCGGTGTCAATACTGCCGGCAGGCACCAGGCGGTTGTTGCGTGCGAGGGTAGAGATTAATTTTTCGCCTGAAATTTCGTAGGATTCTAACGCGATGGGGTCAATGATGATTTCAAGGACTTCTTCGCGATGCCCCTGCAACTCCGCTTCCATGACCTCTGGAATAGCTTCGATTTCGTTGCGCAGGTCCAGAGCAAGACTATAAAGGGTACGCTCCGGAACCTCATCGCCTACTAGATTGATTTGCAGGATGGGGTAGTCTGAGGTTGACTCCTCGTGGATGATTGGCTCTTCCGTCGAGCTCGGAAGTTCTGCTTTGGCCCTGTCAACGGCCTCTCGGATGTCAATTAATGCCTCGGTGATATTATGATCAGCGTCGAACTCGACTAGCAACATGCCGAAGTTTTCAGTCGCGTAGGACGTGATTTCTTCGACGCCTTCCACACTGCGGAGTTCAATCTCCATAGGCATAACAAGCAGCCGTTCAGCGTCTTCCGGCGAGATACCCTCGTTGTAAAGTTGAATCTGAAAGAAAGGCACCTGAATATAGGGGTCGCCTTCTACCGAGATAGCCTGTAGTGAATAAATGCCGGCGATGATCACCATTAGCATTAGTAGTAGGGTGGTTCGCGTACGGTTTACCGCTGCGTCAACCAGGGCATTCATAGCGCGGGATTCTCGTTTTCTTTCGCTCCGCCGACCAGATTCAGCGGTTCATGCGTTGGCACAACTGTCTCGCCGGCGACCACGAGTTGCTGACCTACCACCACGACCCTTGCCACATCCGGCAGACCGGTGACCCAGATACCATTAGCTTCATCGCTAAGAATGTCGACCTCGTGAAATTCGACGATATTGTCAGGGTTGACGATTCGAACACCCATTTGACCAGCGTCACTTAGCACTAATAACGCCGGCGAAATTTTCTGTGCATTTAAGGATTCGACAGGTATCGCTATCTGTGCCGTGACGCCACTGGGTATCGAAAAGTCGCCGTTATCAACGTGAGCTTCAACGAGATAGGTTCTTGTACCTTGTTCCGCTGTTTTTGCGACAAAGGTGACCGTGCCTGTAACATGAATACCTTCAGGCAGCTTAGCGGTCGCTATTTGTCCGGGTTTGATAGATAGGAGTTCGTTTTCAGCCACCTGGCCGATAAGCAGCATGGGGTCTAAGTCGACCAGCGTGATGCACGGAGAGCCTGGAGTAACGTACTGGCCAACTTCCATGTGAGATTTTTCTACGATGCCGTCGAAAGGCGCAACAATATTGATTCTGGCTAACGCAAGCTCGCTTTCTTTTAGTCTGGCTTTGGACGCTGCGAGTTGGGATTTTGACTGAGCGATAGCGGTTTCAGACTGTAAACCTTGCGCCGCAAGCTTTAGCGCACCTTCAAAATCAATCTTCGCCTGTTCGGCACCGGCTAACGACTCTTTGAGTCTTACTCGCCTGTCTTCAACGGAAATGTGGCACAAAAGGTCGCCTTTTTTCACCCGGTCGCCACGTTCCGCCGGGCGATCAACCACAAGCCCGCTAATTTGTGACTGAACAACCACAGACCTTTTGTTTTGGGTGCGGCCACGAATGTTAAGCACTCGTGGCTGCTCAGAAGCGTGGATGGTTTCAATTCTGACTCTGGTTGCGGGCCGTTCTTCCCTCAAGGCTGCAGCGCGCTGATTGGCTTCGGCAATGCTGGATGCTGGCGGTTCTATTGGGTCGCGAAGTTGCCCTGTTGCCAGCCACACAAGGACTAATGCTGCAATAACGCAGGCTGTAATATAAGTGGTTCGCATAGCAGGTACTCTAATTCCTTGCTTCTAAAAAGCTTTGTTACAAGAAGCTTTCTTATGAAAAAATAGTGGCGAAGGTACACGATTAAGTGATTGCCACGAATAACTAGATGCTGCGCATTGTAGTCATAAAGTGGGATTCATCAAGAGCAGAAATGAACACACCTCGCATCCAATTTCCTTCGCCTGTTAGGTTCTGGCACATTTCCCCTTTCGGGTCTAGTTCGCTTTCTTGGTCTAATCCTCTAATTGTTGGCTGTATCGTTATCCGTATAGTTATAAGCAAGATCGATACCAACTATACTTGCCTTAAATATCAAGAGGTTATCGTATATTGGGTGTCTTGGTGATCGTCAAGCCCGCTAATTGGTGGCGAAAAACCTTAATCCGCTAAGCAATACAATAGAGCCACCGATGAGCTGCATGCTGCTGGGTGCGCACAAGCGTGGCGAGGTGGACATAGGCGCCTGGCCATCTGGTAATCCGTTGCCGTTGCTAGAGGTGATTGATGACATCATTATTGGCTGGAGTCATGCAGATGGGTTTACTCACTGGTTACTGGAACAGCAACTGGACATGGTTGATGTCACAGAACAACCGCCGGTAGTCATTTCTCGAACCCACTTTTTGCGCCTTCAACGATGATACAGAGCAAACAACCCAAGGCCCTACGACCTCTAAGTTACTGATTAATTGAATTATTTCTATAACTAGGATATCGTGCGCGGCGTCTCGCATCTGTAAATTTTACTTCAGTCATTTCGTTTGAAGGCGGGTATCCAGGGTTCACGTCATCTAGACCGGAGCCGAACGCGGATCGCAGAGACATCATGCTAGCGAGATTGCTACAAAAGTGTGTCAAATGGAGAGGTGTCCGAGTGGCTTAAGGAGCACGCTTGGAAAGCGTGTGTGCGGTCAAACGTACCGAGGGTTCGAATCCCTCCCTCTCCGCCATTTAAAGCAGTTAACCTGTTGAAATATATACTGTTTTAATAACTAGTATAATTAGGAACCGTCAAGAAGACCGTCATTTCTCTTTGTTACTCTCTTTTAGAACCGTTCCTGTTGAATTGCACCGAATATTGAGCCAATTGTCGCTAATATTTGCATATTGGAGTCACCCACCTCCAAGATAAAAAACACAGTGCAATTCGGCGCCTGAGACGATCCAGGCGGGTTAAATTCCTGTGCAAAACCCGGGTCAATCTTGCATGCAATTCAACACGCGTTGCTTCAGATGCGCCAGAATGGTCTGGATCGCGTCCGGGTCGGTGACATCTGCGATCACCCGCAGTGTGCCGCCGCACAGCGGGCAGACAGAAATATCTATATCAAATACACGCTTAAGCCGCTCTGCCCAACTCAGTGGCGAGCAATGCAGTGCTTGATCGACAGCGGTTTCAGTGGAGCCCGAGGCACATCGTTCCGACCCATCGGTCCCTTCTCCCTCGAGCGTCCCGGTGATTCGATCATTCGAGCTCGACCTCGACGAACACGAGTTCCGGCGCGACCTTCGCGAGGCTCTCTTCGACGGGCTTCTCGTTCTCATCGAGTTCGATACTGTAGAACTTGGCGTCGCGGGGGAGGGCTGTGATGTAACGCCTCACGCGGTCGCGAAGCGCGTCGCTGTCCCCATCCCAGAGTTTCGCCTTTCCATTGAGCATTTCTCCCGCGAGCACGAGCTTCACCGCTGTGCCGTCCTCACGCAGATTCATCCACCAGCGTGTGCTGTGTGCCGACAGGAGCCAGACGGTGTTCTCCTGCCGGACATAGCTGAGCGGTGTCACAAACTCGCGACCGCTCTTGTGGCCTTGGAAGTGGAGGAGGGTCAGGCTTCCGCTCGCATAGCCGTGCAGCGGTGAGCGCAACAGGGCTTTCATGAATGGATTGACGATCTTGTAGACCAGAGATTCGATCTTCTCGGCTGCGCTCATCGATATTCTCCGTGTTCAGGCGGATCTTGAATCACACCGAGGCGGACGTTTCTACTTGACCGCTTCGAGTCGTAGGAGCTGAAAGACAGGGCCCCGTCGGTCGTCATCCAAGACCTCCGCGGCCGCCTCCGCCATGGCTTGGCCGTATTCCTCTGCGTTGATGTAGTGCGAATACTTCGCGCGGTAGGCAATCCCAACCGCTTTGTTCGTCGATTCCGCGTCGACGGCGACGGCACGAACGGCGAATGCCGCTTCGCCAATGCGGACCCGCGCGTTAGGCGTCTCCTTGATCCGGCGTCGCCAACTCGATTCGCGATAGCTGTAGACGTACAAGCCGTCGTCCG
>Ga0257121_1001234_pt1 | contig 19879 bp, 14 predicted proteins | sample SI106_100metaG_FD_190180 | JGI IMG/M metagenome (GOLD analysis project Ga0257121, IMG submission 190180) | Marine microbial communities from Saanich Inlet, British Columbia, Canada - SI106_100 | ecosystem: Environmental > Aquatic > Marine > Inlet | place: Canada: British Columbia | collected... | reverse complement strand
CAACTCCGGTTTTTAATCCGCGCTGCTTAAGCGCGTAAACCAAAGTTGTGAGGATGCGTGCACCACTGCCACCAATTGGATGGCCGAGCGCTACTGCACCACCGTTGACATTAATTTTGTTAGCGTCAAGTTCTAAAGTTTTCGCTAAGGCGCATCCACCAGAAGAAAACGCTTCATTGATTTCAAACAAATCGTAATCATGTCGCGATGTACCTGTAATGGCTTCGAGATTTTCTACAGCAGCCTTTGGCGCCATCATCACCCATTCAGGAGCCATACCACCAGCAGCATAGCCAGTGATTTTAGCTAATGGCTTTAATCCGTATTTCTCAACGGCTTCGGCAGATGCAATAACCAAAGCAGAAGCTCCGTCAGAAATTTGCGAAGCGTTACCGGCTGTCACCGAACCATCTTTTTTGAATGCTGCCCGCATTTTACTTAACGATTCAACAGTAGTGTCGCCGCGGACGCCTTCGTCTTTACGCAAAGTAATAGAGTCTTTTTTACGCTGCGGGATTTCAATGTCGAAAGTTTCTTCATCAAAATTTCCAGCTGCCCAGGCAGCTGCAGCGCGTTGGTGAGAACGGGCTGCAAGTTCGTCTTGCATTTCACGGGTGATTTCGTATTCGTCAGCGACTAACTCGCCAGTCATACCCATGTGCTGATCAGAGTAAACATCCCATAGGCCATCGTGCACCATGGAATCTACCAACTTTGTATCACCCAACCTCGCCCCAGTTCGCGCGGATGGCAATAAATATGGAGCCTGGCTCATTGATTCGAATCCGCCAGCAACCACAACGTGATTATCGCCAGCCTTAATTGACTGCGCAGCCAACATCACTGTTTTCAGACCTGAGCCACATACTTTGTTTACCGTAAATGGTGACACGGTGTTCGGTAGCCCAGCAAAAATCATCGCCTGGCGTGCAGGATTTTGCCCTACGCCAGCTTGAAGCACATTGCCCATGATTACCTCGTCGACATTCTCGCCAGCAACGTTTGCGCGCTGTAGTGCCTCTTTTATTGCCATAGCGCCCAACTCAGGTGCGCGAAATTTGCTTAATGAGCCCTGGAATCGCCCGATCGGTGTACGACAGGCACTAACTATGAAGACATCAGTCATTGGCCACATATTTTAGCGGTGCCGACTAATCTAGGTTTGGCCACAGCCCCGCTTTACGCAGATCACGTGATATTGGCACTTGAGTGCGCACTTTTTCAGCAATTTCAATGTCAATTTCACTGAGTAACAGGCTACCATCGTCGCATCTAGCAATAATCTCACCCAAAGGATCGACCACTAATGCCGACTCTGGGAATTTCATAGGTCGCATACCATCGAGAGCTGCTTCGCCGGCACGATTACATGAAATTGTGAAAACCTGATTCTCGGCTGCGCGAGCACGACTCAGTAGTTCAAACAAATGGGCACGCGGGGTTGGCCACTGCGCACAGCAAACCAAAATATCAGCCTGCTGATACAAAGCCTCGCGACATATTTCGGGAAAGCGCATGTCATAACAAACTACCGGCATAATCCGCCCGATTGCTGTCTCAACAGCAATCGGCTGTGAGTTACCACGCTCGACCTGTCGTGCTTCGCCAGTTGGGCTGAACAACATACGTTTGGCATATGGTCTTAAGTCACCTGCCGCCCCAAGTAGGTGCGCAACATTCGCTGGCTTAGGACCCTCACCATCAGCAGCCGAACCGACAACAATTAAGTCACAGGCTGCAGCGGCCAAATGCACTTGCGCGAGTGCAGCGCTACTCTGCTTCCGCAACTCGTCAGAATAATCAACCATAAAGGATGTGGTCCACTTTTCTGGCAAGACTAGAAGCCTAACCTGTTCTTGCCGGCAACGCTCGATGACCTCAAGGACCTTGCGTGTGTTCTCTTTGACTAGTCCGGGGCGGACGTCGAATGGAAAAGCGGCAACCTTTATTGGCATCGCTCTATTCGCTCAATTCAACGTTGTTCGCTTCAGCAAACAGGTACAGGGCGTCTTTATAGTCGATGGCGATTTGAAGGACCGAGCGCAACATGTCTTTATGACTCTGCAAATCTGAATTTTGCGCTGCACTCAATGCCTGTTGATAGTACATTTCAGCCTCAGTGAGACGACTGCTTATGTTCATCAAGCGTTGCTCTGTATCTTTGTATCCGAATTGCTCGCTTTCAGCGTAAATCTCGAGATAAATGTCGCGAGCATGTTGTAGCTGAGAATCTAGCTCGTATGAGCGCGCATACAAGTAACGTTGTTGCTGATGCAGCTCGGAATTACGGTTGCGAAGTTCAATCAGATCGGCCGTGTGCTCAACCACAGAATAAGAAGCCGCTTTGGCTATCGATTCATTTGCGGACTCATGGTCACCAGCGCGGACACGAATGTCAGCCGAAATCAAATGAGCTTGTGACAGCAACATATTGTCAATGCGCTGCGCCATAGAAAGTGCAGAGTCATCTGCCATGCCAAGATGAATAGCGTCTTGCACAGCAGCCCATGCCATTCCTGTTTGGCCTGCATCAAGATACATTTCGGCCTGACGCATACTTTCTTCGGCAAGAGTTCGACTGATGCCGTTCAAGCGGTTGTTAGCCAACTGCGGATCGGTAAGCAAATTGCCAGCATGCATAAACGATGTTCGAGCTCGCACGTCATTACCATTTTCGAGATGATGCACCGCTTCAAGGTAATTTTCTATACCTTGTTGATTACGCATACTTTCGCGTTCAGTAATTATGTCTAAACGCTCGATGGCCGGCGCAAAATCTTCGCGCCAAGACAGAGCCACTAGCAACTCGCGGATGGCGCCATTTTTATTTCCGACATCGTTAAGGCTAAGTGCTAAATCAAAATGGCGAGTGGCAATATGATTTTTGCAACGTAGCTCTAAGTCAAGCAATACGTCGTCTTGGCCAACAGGCGCACCATCAACAATACTGTTTAGCAAATCTAAAGCCTCGTCTGGATGGCCACTATTGCTAAGTTTTCGCACCATCTCTTCCGCTAAAAAGTATCGTGTAACCTCTAAGCGTTGTTGCACTTCACTATCATCGACATCTAGCTGAGTGTACTCGGAATAGGCTTCTAAATAACTTTTTTGCCTGAAGTATTTATCGCCGACCTCGAGCGCAGATGACTGGCAAGAAGCAAGGGTTAACAGTAGTAGCGGTAATTTACGCATTTTATTATCTTAACTTGGAGTGCGGCTAAATGCCCACAAAGAAACGCCTGCAAATAAACAAACTGGCGCAGATGCGGCAAGCCACGGGGTTACTGCACCGCGCACTCCCATGTCGCGGAACAAAATTTCTGAAACAAAGAACAACGCGCACAACAGTAATCCGCGTGCGACGCCCTCTTTAGAGCTAGACCTGCCAAAGTTTAGCGAAGTAGACAAGCCTAAGACGAGCAACACCAATGCAACAAGTGGCAAGGTACGTGAGGACCACAGATAAGTCTCTGCCTGGCGATGTCCGGGATCAAACTTCAGCAAACTTGTGTAGGCAGCCGAACTTAGGTCAAGTGGGCGGGAACGCACGAAGTAAGCGCGAAGTAAATCGACTGGGCTAAACCCGGCAGCGCTAAATTCGTCTATTCGTTGCTCGCCCTTAGAGTTTGTTTTCAAACCTCCAGACAATCGCCATTTGTCGTCAACATAAACTGCTTCGTCAGCCCACACGCGTTCGTCATTACCGAACTTAGATGAAGAAAATACTTCGAGGCCGATTACACGAGCAGGCTCACCCGGGACAAACACTTGTGCGTGTAAACGCTGCGATTCTGCGCCACGCACCCACAAATCCGTTGGACGCCATTCGCTGTGATTATTTAATTTGCGCTGAGTGGCTTCGTGCTGTGGCAATATATGTGAAATTGATGATTCGCGAAAGACGGTCACTGCTGTCGCAATGATTAACGCGGCAATAAAAATTGGAGAAAATGATCTCCAGGTTGCACGTCCAGCGCTGAGCATTGGCGTCCATTCTCTGCTACGCAGCAATTGAGTAACGGTTCCGATGCCTGCAATGAGCAAGATATATGGCAAGAACTGAAATAACAAGAACAGAGTATTCACTAAATAATAATTCGCTATTTCTTTTATCTCGAGACCAACTGCTTCGCGCGCCAAAGGAATATCATCTGCACGAGAAAGTAAATCCATGAAAGTGAACATGCCGATAAACCCTACAGCTGTTACCAAGCAGAAGCGCAAGTAGGTGCGTAAAACGTAGCGATCGAATATCTGCATGCTAGTGAACTCGATGCTTACGCAACATTAGCGCAACGACTGGGATTAACAATAGTGCCGGCAGCCAGGCGGCAACTATCGGTGGCAAGGCCTTGATCTCTTCGAGGTTATCGCACAAGAAAAATAGCGGGTAATAAACCAACAGTAGAAATGAAAGAGCTGAGGCAAATCCGGAAACGAATCCGCCTTTGCGCAATCTCCATCCTAGAAGTGCGCCAACAAACGCAAGTGGTATTGTGGCAAAGGACATCGACATACGTTGCCAAATAATAAACCATATATGGTCACGCTCGTCATTAGGCAAGTCACCATCGAGACTGGCGAAAAGTTCGCGTGATGACTTGTCCTTAGTCCTTTTCCCGAGCTCGCGGTTAGAATTTATTTCGGCCAAATCAATCGTTAACCAAGTCTGTCCTGGGTTATAGAACAAACCACGTGTATCTCTGAAAGTACGCAGGCCTTCAAACATGAAGGTTAGGTTTTCGCCGTCAACATTCATTATTGCTCTGTTGGCACGCAAGCGGAGATCATCATCATTATTACTTTTAGACGAATCTATGCTCAACAAAATGTCATGGAATTCGCCAGGACCTGAGCGGTCGTTCCAGGAGAGGTAGAGCCCTCCAAAGCTAAGTTCTGATGCCCCGGGATTGGTGTTTTGCAACGCCGCCACCGGCACGCTATGGATGACCTGCCGCATCTTACTATACATACTAGGAACAATTTCGGCAGTCAAAGGGTAAGTAACCAAACAAACTAAAGCGCCAAGCCAAAGTGCAGGCTGCAACAACTTAAGTGGTTTCACGCCAGCGGCGAAGGCGGCAACATCTTCATTGTCGGCGGCCATCCGGCCGTATCCCAGCACGACGCTAATCAGCAACACTGCAGGAAAAAAATACGGCAAGGCTTGGCCAACTATCAGTGGCACCAGGCTTAGTGGTACCCACAAAGGCGCGCCCTGCGAAGTAGCTGAGGCGCGAATAGCCGCGCCCAATGCAATTAAAAAAAGAATGCTCGCGAGAACCACCAGCAAATGGCGACTTACTTCACGGAAGCATGAACGGCCAAGTAGCACTGTTAATTAATAAGGGCTTTGCAGACGCATCTGCTTAACCAACTCGGAAACAATAGCGACAAGCAAGCCAACTATTAAACCAGCGAGCGCGCTGAAAATCATTATTCCGACCGGCGTTGGAATAGGGATGGCCTTTTCAGCCATAGCCTGTGTGTAATCGTTAGTCATTGTGAAGCGCAAGCCATGAGCCAAGTGAAATTCAAGCTCGGCGCGGCGCGCTGATATGTCTTCGGCATGCTGGCGAGCCTGCGCAGTTTTTGCATTCATGCTAATAACCGTAGCGTGATATTCAGGCACATTCGCGAGTTTAGCATCAAGAGATTCAGCGCTTTGCTGAAAGATCTGAGCCTGTGAGCTGTAGCTAGCTTCGGCAATATCGATCTCAACCATCTTTTGCATAAACTTCAAGGACTGCGGATCTTGAGACATAGTTGAGCTAGCATGAGTCATGGCAGCCTGTTGAGTCATACGAGCCTGAACCATAGCCAACTCATTGGACAGTCTAATTATTTCAGGGTGCTTGTCTTTGTATTCTAGTTTTTTAAGAGCCAACTCTGTAGACAACTCATTGGATCTTTCTAAAGCAGAAGTATAAATTGAATTTTCATTCAAAGATTGGCTAGTAATAATGAACTCAGGACGTTCGGCGACTAATTTTTCATAAATCGGGCGCTGCGCAGAATTACTACTGTGCTGAAGCTCTAAAGCTTCAATTTGTTGCTGCACAACTTGGCGCTGTGCAAGGAGATTAGCGGCCTCCACTTCAATATTAGTAAACCCTGCCCCGTCCAAAAACTCTACCAACTCGGCTGATTTCTGTGAGAATTCTCGCCATGCAAGTGGCTCACGTACCTGAAAAGACTCGAGAGTCCTTCTGGGGCTAGCCTCCAGCATCGACTGCATTTCGTCTTGAAAAGCATCGCTGAAAGCATTGGCCAACATTGCAGATTCTTCTGGGGTTTTGGCGTAAGCAAGAATGTTCAAGAGAGAGTCACGACCAATATCGCCAATAACATTCTTTTTAAGAGTTTTAACATCGGTGCCCGGTAAAGCCTCTGCAACGCGATCGTGAACGGCACCACTATGAATAATGCCGATAATGCCGGTGCGCAGTTCCTCTTCTTGGTTAGGAATAATGGGGCCATTAGGTAAGTTGCCCCCTTCTGATTTAAGAGTTACCGTTGGCGAAGTGGCAGGAATTAAAATCTTTGAAACCGACAAGTATTCTGTCGGCGTTTGCTGTGAATAAAAAACGCCAGAGGTGACAGAACCCAAAAAAACCAACAGCACCGTGAGTCGGCGATTGTAAATGGCTGCGAAGATGGATGAGGCGTCGTTCATACGGGTAATAGATTAACGTGGCGGAGGCAGAAAAATGAAGTCCTTTGCGCTTTGATGACGTTTTTGGTCGCGGTTGTTGAGGATTACTGCTTCTGAGAAACCGAACATGCCCCACAAAAATTTAACCCATAAGAACATCGCGAACAACGCTTGAATCGAAGTAATCAGCAAGCCAAGCAACAAAGCAATCGCCCACTCTTTGTAGCGCCGATCAGCTGGGTGCATAACAGTATGCAGCAGTCGAATAACGATAGCAGACACACAACCACCAACAGCGATTAATCCGAAAATACCCATTCCGGATGCCACTTGTAAATAAGTGTCATGCACTTCTAGCTGGTAAGGGTTGTAATAGTCAATGAAGCTACCCACGCCAATGCCAAACCATGGATGTTCGAAGAATGCGTCCATGGCTATTTCGTCTACGTGCCAACGGAAATCAGCAGAGTCGCCGTTCATGTCGTGAATAATTTGGTACAGTTGCTCGATAGCACCTGTTTTATAGCCGACGAAGGAGACGATAGAGAGTCCGATGATGTACCAAGGAATGAGGTGACGATATCGAACAAAAAATACTAGAACTGACACAATCGCAATCGATAGCCAACCTGAGCGAGACATTGTTGCGAACACACCAACGGCGAGAATCACGTAGGACAGCAGCAAAAACGCGCGGCGTCCGCGTGAGATAAATTCTTTAGGCTGAGTTGCGAGCCATAAAGCCATTACCGCTTGTGTTGCGATCAGGTTTGACTGATGATTTGGGTGGTACATTAAGCCAGTCAAGCGCGGTAAAATTCCGAATGGGGTATTCACGCGGTTATAGTTGGTGCTAGAAAAAGTGATGATTTCACCTGTCGCTAACGACAATCCGAACTGAGCGACTTCGACACCAACAGTAATAATTCCCGCTAAAAGCAGAAAGTCGAATAGAGTTTCGATATGCCTATGACTCAACATAATGCCTGGGATAAGAAGCATCATGAAAAGATAAGTTGCGCGGAAGTTAAAGTTGGTTATTACCGATATCGGTTGGGCGTTTTGCAAAAAGCTAACCGAATAAGAGAGCAGAATAAGGCCAGCAAAAAATACCATCGGCGACAAGCGAAATTGAATGGCGCCCGTTCGTAAGCCACGACTAACCAAAATGCAAATAATGCTCAACAGCGATAACTGGAAAAGCATTGGCACAACGTCGGCGTTGAGACTAAAGGCAAACAAGCCGAGAATGACTCGGTCGATGCTGCCTGATTTAATTGCAGCAAACAGCAGCGAGAAAATAACCGCGCCTGCCAAGGCAAGTAATATGCTGCCCAAGTACGGCATGTCATTAACCAACAGCGGATTTGGCCCTAACAGCTCAACTTGAATTCGCTGCGAGTAAATACCATCAGCCTTAACAAACAAAGCGACCGCCCAGCCCAATATCACATACACAAAGCTCATCCATAAGTTGAGCTTTGGAGCATAGTCGGCAACTATGGCCGGGTCGTGATTAAGATTTTGCATTTACAACTCTAAGTCTACCGCAACAATCGAGTGGTGAGGCACTTTAATGCGTAAAGTAGCGCCTTCGACTCGCACCCAATCAGCAGGATCGACATCCGCGGCGCTACATGCTGCGTGCTCTGCCAATTTGCTTGGCAAGTCATTCTTCATTTCTTCGAGCAAACGGTCGAAAGTGGCGCGCGCGGTGGCGTAATTTTCAGGAGAAACTCCAGGAACACTATTACTGCGCGACCCAGATTTGAAGGCGCGTTCAAGGGCAGCACGCTCGTTTACGGGTATGCCCTGCCGTTTTAGTTCAGCAATAGTCTTTTCAACAGTAGACGCGCCAAACCCTGCTTCGTATGGCTTGAACAGTTTGCGGAAAGACGACGAAGATACTGGATTGCCATGGCTCTCATCGATTAATCGGACACGCACAATCGACTTTGGTTGAGAGTCAAGTTGAATGGTCACCCATCGCTGCGGTACGTCACCCTCTTTTTTCAATTCTCTGACTAATTTTTTTATGCCGTCAATAGGCGCGCGCCACTGTGGGCCAAGGCCAAGTTTTTCGAATTTAGATTTACCAGAAAGATATATTTTTATCTTATTGTCTTTGCCCTTCAAGTCTCCCATTTCGAGCCCGGATGCAGCCAAGTGCTTTCTTGCTGTCCGCAAAATATCGCCTGGGGCATTGGTCACTAACAGTTGCCCTTTATCAGCATTACGTGTAGCGACGCATGTCAAATTGTTAATCGCCTGTACCCGCTTAACCGGGACGGCCGGAGACTTTGCAACTTCTGCCATCAATTTCATTGCAGAAAAAATTGCCTTCGGTGCGCCACGCAAAGTAAATGCACCAACAGACTGCCCGGCATAGTCATCTTCTGCTTCCCAGCTGCCATCTTGTAAAAAGAAAAACAATGCATGCAAAGTAGGTGTTTGTATTAACGATGACACCATTGCCGACCAGAATGCAGCGCCTATATTCGAGTCAACACCCTTGGCCACTGGATGCGGCAGAGAGACATTCCATTCGGACAAAATTGTTTCTGGAGTACCAAGGCCTCTCGCTTGGGCCATTTCTTCAAGTAATGATGCTGTCTTCAAGAATTCGCTGTCTGTAGCAAAAGAACCGTAGTGGTGCCACGACAAAAAATCTGGTTTAAAGGATTTGCGCTTACAAGCATCAAGAACAATTTCGAAATAACTCATGCCCAAGCCCCATCCGGACGCCATACCCGGCCCACCGATTTTCACATTCGCCGGCAATTCAGAGCGCAACACTGAACCACACTCGGCGAAGAAATTAGCGAACTTTTCTTTAGTGTCATCCCATTCGGATGGCATGTCTGGTTCATTCCAAATTTCGACGTATTGCACGTCTACTCCCGCATTAATCATCTCCTTTACATCACGCGCCAATTCAAGAGCCCATTGCCGAGTGTTACTCGGTGGCATAAGCACGTGATTTTCGTCAGTAGAATTATTTTTGTGAGCGTCGCCAGTAACACCAACGACAGTAAGCATCACTCCGAGCCCAATCTGTTGTGCAGAAAGAGCCGTTTCTATATGAGACTTGTTAAGCTTACCGAGATAGCGTTTCAACCAAATACGAACAACACCGCCATTTGGTTCAACCCCGTCAGACCAAGCCTTCCAAACTCCTGAAGTGCTGTTTTGCAGATCATTAAGCCCATAAATCAGGCCAGGAGGCACTTGTCGTTGCGGGCCATCGAACTGCACTTTAAAATCACTTTGCTGCGCACCAGCGCTATTGCATGCAACTAAAAAAATCAGTGGGAGTATGTGCTTGAACATTATTGCAAGTATCCTAGACCACGCAAAGAGTCTTCGATAGATTGCGATTGGTCGTCGCAATCCGGGTTAGATGAGGAAGCTGCCGCAGACTGCGGCTCAGGTGAACGGTCCCATTTCGGCTCTTGAGGGTCAGAGTAAATATCGCCACGAATGCTGCCGTCCATCCAAACCGGAACTGCTTGCTCTATAGCGTAAAGCAAAGTCGGTGCCGTATCTTGAATGTGCATGCCTTCAATAAACTTGCCCGCCTCTACGCCCTGCTTAGATATCGCGAAGATGCCGTTGAATCGATGCTGCCCGGAGATTGGTGCGTTTTTTCGTAAGGCGAATAATTGTGTTTCACCCCAGGATTCTTTGGTTATGCAACTTAATCCAGCCATTTGAAACTGCAAATCAGGCGCTTCAGCAGTGCGCGGTCCTGAGTAGATGTCTTCTTTTTTAAACACGCCGTCACAAGCCAAATCATCGTTAGGCATTTTCACTTTACCCAACTCGGCGATTATTTCATCAATCAAAGTTGCATAGTTTGATTCGGCGACAATGCCATGAGGCTCACGTCCTTGCAAGTTTAGACAAATACCATGTAAGTTGGCAAAAGCCGTAGTGCGCGACCAATCAATATCACTTGCGTCAGCAACCCTTTTAACCTTTGGGCGATAGATTGGGATTTTGCCAAGAGGACCTAACATCTTTTCAATTACACCTAAACCTATGCGGTGAAATACGCCGCCCAAATGAAGCTTACCCCATTTCAAATATGGCACCTGCTTGCGAACCAAATATCCCTGTTGCTCTAACCAAGTGTTAATGTGAAAATCGTAGTTTTGCGGACCAAAACCATGATCACTAACTAATGCAATCGGCACATCATCGCCAAGAATTTCACGCGCCTCGCCGACAAATTTGTCTGCTAAGCGGTAGGAGTCGCGAATAACCTCGCCATACAGTTTTGCACCTTCTTCAGTATATCCGGCATGGCTTGGATCTTGAAATTTCCAGAAGTAATGTTGACAACGGTCTGTTACTGACACTACGGTAAAATAAAAATCCGTTGGCCGCTCACGCAGAAATTTTGCTTGAATTGCCAAGCGCCGTTTTTCGATATCAAACAGCTCATCACGCAATTCTGCATACAGGCTTAAATCGTCCGAAGCCGTTTCGGTGTCGCCATCATATTTGCTGTACTCAACGTCGGCCAAGTAGTCATTGCCTGTTATTTCACGCACTTCATCACAAATTTCTGGCGGCCAGGCCACCGAATCACCACTCAGAGGCATCGGAATTCCGGAAATCATATAGCCCTCATGCACCGGGTATGGCGGATAGGTCATCGGAACCGACAACGAGCCCACGCTTAGTCCACGCTTGCTGAGCAGCGACATGAGGTCTTTGCCGACAAAGCTACCACTATTCTTCAGACTATGCTGATAACTGCCTAAATTACGCCCAATAAAGTGGAAAACTCCATGTTTCCCTGGATTTAGGCCAGTAAACATGGATGTCCATGCTGGTGGCGTCATTGGCGGTTTTTCGGATTCAAGCGCACCAGATACTCCTTCGCATAGGATTTTGGAAATATTAGGCAATTCGCCGTCGGCAATCATCGGATGGATGATATCGTAAGTAGCGCCGTCTATTCCAATTATGGCAAGTTTGGTCATGGGATTATGGCTAGAATGCCAAGAGCTATTAGAATACACTATCCTCATGCGTTACACACTACTCTCTACGCTCATCCTTGCCTGTGCCAGCTTTGGCTCATGCAGTGTTTCCCCACATACAGAGGGTCCTGATTTAGGCGCCAACCCTTCTCTGCTGCCCCTAGACTACCAAGCTGAAATAGACAACGGACAATTTTTCATTGGTCCTGAAGACAAACTCAGTATCGACTTTTACAAGCAAGCAGATTTGTCGCGTACCTATGCTGTGCGTAATGACGGTGGCGTTTTATTCCCATTGGTCGGACGCCTACAAGCTGACGGCCTCACCCGCGAAGCTTTCGAAGATCAGCTGCTCGCTGCCTATGGCGATTATCTTGTTGACCCGGTTCTAGCCCTCTCGGTTGAGTTTTACCCGAGCCGTAAGGTTACCGTGCTTGGTCAAGTTAACAGCAAATCAGTGGTATCTCTCACCACTCCCAACACCACTATCCTCGACGTAATCGCGACTGCCGGAGGACTGACATCCGATGGTGATACTGCTGGTGTACTCATCGCCCGCCGCATCAACGACGTCATGGACGTCCGCCATTACTCACTTGATGGCTTATTCGCACCGAGCGACATAAACATGCGTGTAGAGGTGCCATACGTTCAAGCTGGCGACATAGTCTATGTTGTCAAATCGTCTTCTGCCGAATACGCAGCAAAACTAGATTTAATTTCAGATACTCTGCGCGCTGCTAACTACGCCACTCGGGCAATTTCTGGCTCGGATCAGGCTTTCGAAGTCATCGTCGGCGACTAACCGTACCAGCGACGAGTTTTAACTTGTGACTCTTGCAAGGCTGCGAAGTAGCGCTTAGCGGGCACATGCCAGTAATTCTCGGCGGCATCAGCCTCGAGCCCCAACGCATAAAATGCGTCTAAGTGCTTTGACAGGTGCGCGTAGTCGACTTCGGCAATTTGCGATTTGTATTGCGCCAACGCCGCAGCCTTTTTCGTTTGCTGCTCTGAAGTCAATTCGGTAATAGTGCGCGGCGGCATCGCCTGCCATAGACCGCTAGCCGCAATCGTCGCATCTAAATCGTCAGGCCAAGCACGCTGCAAGATTAGATTCGCTTCGTAGTGATCAACGTGATTGTCTGCCCACCAAACACCATGCACCCGCTGTGGACGGAACTCGCTAAGTAATTTGTTTAGTTGTGCACAGATGTCATCACTGGCCGTCAATTGAGTTTCAACACCGTCAAGAAAGTGCATGTTCTTAACACCAAGATTGGCCATAGCTTGTCGCGCTTCATTGCGGCGGATTTCAGAAGACTGTTGATGGCTAACTGAGTTAACTCCACGACTACCATCTGACAACCACACAACCTGGACCGTGGCATTAGCTGCTATAGCCTGCAAAATCGCTCCGCCACATTGCAGCACCTCGTCATCAAAATGTGGCATAACAACAGTCAGCCTTTCTACAGTAGTCAAAGGTTGAGAATCACTTAATTGCGCTAAGGTTCGCTGGTGATCAACTGCAGTAGATAAAAAGCGCTTGTTTTGCCAATAAGGACCGCAAATTAACTGTTTCGAAACTTTGTCGCCTCGCAACAGTTTAAGCATTTTTGCTGCTGGCAACACACACCACGCTTCGGTGTAACCACGCCCTTGATGGCGCATGCAACTACGCATTGCTTGTAAGTGCCCACCAAACTCATCGCCGTTGTGAATTAAAAAATTTGGCCACAGCGGAGTTTTCGATTCAAATAACGCGACCGGCATTTTCGCAGGCAATTCTGAAAGGCGGTCGAGGTATAAGCTCTTGTTCTCTCCTTCGCGAGGATAAGGCGCGATAAAAGATTTACTGTTATCGTTAAAAGGTAACAATGAATTGCCAAACATTCTTTTAAGAGAAGGCACCTTTTCGCGTGGATCGCCAAAAGCAAATCCTGGTTGAGAAATTGGTAATTCATCAACGACAGTCGGAACCGATATTAGGTTCAGCGGACGGCGCATTATGCGTGGCATCCGCATTTTATTCCATGTAGCCCAAGGCGCGCATAGTTTCGAGTAATTTCTCGTCATCTTCCTCGGCATCGCCTTCGAACTTGCGCGCTTTAATAGTTACAGCACCTTCACGAATCGATACTGGATTATTTTGTTTATAGTCATCCTCGAAACAATCGAGCATAACTTTGCCGTCCATGTGGTCGTCAACTTCTAGACCTAACATGTGCATCATTGTCGGCGCCATGTCGGCAATCTGATAGCTAGAGTTGCGCTTGCCAGATTTAATTACCCCCTCGCCTTCCCATCCGTAAATACCCTGCGGGCGATGCATAGCAGGACGGCCTTCAACCGCCGGCTCGGCTACAACCGAATGCAGTGGGTTCGGTGACATGTTGCATGCTGTCTCTTTGGTTAGGCATTGAATGTCTGGGGCAATGTGAAGTTGCTCTCCATGCCATATGTCTTGAGACTTATAGGCACGGGCTATTATTTTCGCACCATCAGGAGCGCGCATTTCTGGCAGCTTGGCGACTATTTCTTCGCGGAGAGATTCGTACTCATCGCCAGGGTTGACTATGCCTTGTGGCTCACGCCCCTTTAGATTGATAAGAACTATGTCTTCACCACCAGAGAAACTTGAATAGGCGCGTGTTTTTGACCAATCAATCATATCAGTGATGGTCTGCTCTTGCCCTTTACTTAATTTGCGGCCACGCGCAATGAGCATTCGCAATATTCCGGTGCGACGCAGCAAGCCATTCCATTTTTTGGCTAACCATATTTTGCGAAGCATTGATTTCGCCGAAGACTTTAGCACCAAGTAGCCATTGTCTAACAACCACTTATTCATGTAATAGCGATAAGTGATTGGCCCGAAACCGTGATCAGAACATGTACCGAAAACAATTTCGCCATCAAGGGTTTTGGACTTATCGCGCAAGCGACCGAAAGCGGCGTCAACTGCTGTGTAAACATCGGCGAGCATGCTTTGTCGAGCTTCCCATTTTCCTGGATTTGCCTTTTGCCATTCTGGATCTTGGTAGCACCACGCCTGGTGAGAAGTAAGGTCGACTTGACGGAACACGAGTACGAAAAGGTCTGGGTCGTACTTATCTAAACAGTATTCACCCATACGCGTTATCTGCTCAATAACGTGATACAGAGATTTAACTGCAGCTGCTTCGTTAGCAGAATGGTAGAGCATTTCTGGCTCATTATCTGCTGGCACGTCGCCAATGGCGTCTTCGAGCTCTTGGCGCAGTTCTGGTGGATAAATGAAGTCTGAGTTGCGGTCAGGAGTAAGCAGTCCGCCAATCATGCAGCCGTTGACTTCTTCGACCGGAAAAGTGAGCGGCATGGTAATCGATACTACTTTTTTACCAGCCGCCGATGCAAGCTTGAAGACACTAGGTACCTGCACTGAGTCAAGAGACACAACCGGCCGGTGGTATGACCCTGGACGCTGCTCGCGGAAGAAAAACACACCATGCTTACCCGGATGAACGCCGGTCATGAACGACGACCATGCCAAAGATGAGTTTGGAGGATTGGTGGAGAGCAATGTTCCCATGCTGCCATTCTTTTGCATGGCTGCCAAATTTGGTAGCTTACCATCAGCGATCATCGGGTCGATGATGCTGAATGTAGCGCCATCAATGCCGGCAAAAATTACTCGTTTCCGTTTACTATCAGTCATGACTAATCACGTTTTAACAAGAATACCCTATCCCTCACCACTTTTACTACAACTGGGTCTAACTGTTTTAATACAGCGCACAAAATCGTGTAAATTACGCCGGCCAACAGAGTGCCGTAGATGGCATAGTCTTCTAACCCCACGAGGAAAATTGCACCTACCGACACTGCAGTGATGGCAATGTATGGCAGTAGCCGTAGAAAAATTGGTATCGGCGAACCTAAATGCTTAGCAACTACCGCCACTTTAATGACGAACTCAACGACTGCGGTTATCGCCGACGCCATCGCTGCCCCTAAAATGCCAAAGCGCGGAATCAGCAATAGGTTTAACACTAAACTTGAGCTTGCTATGACAGCACCAATCATCGGAGCTTTACGCTCGGTGTCTTTATACCCCAGCATTACGAAGCCAATTGGACCGCCAAGGCAATCAAACAATACTGCGATGAGCAGCACCTGTAACATTTGCCCGGTGGTTCCTAGTACTCCGTTTTCAGGTGAACCTAACAGGTAGTCACTGCCAAAGAAATTAGCGATTGGGTTTGCATAGACAAACACTATTGCCGCCAAAGGGATTGCCCAAAAACCTTGCCAGCGAACTGCGCGAGCATAGGTTTGGCGAACTGCACTTACGTCTTTGTTGTCGCCCGTTTGTTGAGCCATTCGTGGGAACAGCGCAGTGTTGAAGGCAATGGTGATTGTGTGGAAAATAATGGCCACCCGCACTGCTTGCGTGTAAATCGCACGAGCGACATCAGCATCAGCAGCAACACCTTCAACCATGCTAACGAACAGAACTCCTATTAATAAAATGTCGAGTCTATTGCGCAACATTCTTAACATACGAAATACAGCAATAAAGCCAGAAGATTTAATAAGGATGAGTGCGTCTTTTACGCTTGTTTTATGTATTGCACCATCGAGCAAATTTCTTTTAAGCAAGCGCGGCATGATAAACGCTCGCATTGTAGATCCGATTAGAAAGCCAATCAGTACTCCAGGCACTCGGTACTCAGAAGGCAAAACATAAATCGCAAACATTGCCAAACCAGCACGCACCAAGCCAGTAAGTATTTCGATTACTGCAGGTTTCGCCATACGTTCGTGGGCTTGAAACAATGAGTCGCAAATTGCGCCGATAGCATCAGCAAACACCACCAACATAGTTATTGCAAACAAAATGAAGTGACCCGCCACGAATAAATCGCGGGAGTATTGCTCGAATAGCAAATATCCGCCGAGGGCAATAGTCGCGACAACGGTGCCGACAATAACAGCTAAGACACCATCGGCGTAATACTTAGCTGTCAACTCTTTAGCACGAGCTACTTCGCGAGTAATTACCAGCGGAATACCAAACGATGAAATCATGCCGCCGAAGAATAAAAACGTCGCCATCAGCGAGTAAACACCATTTTCACTAGTGTTGACTTGGCGCGCCAAAACCATACCAAACACCGCGTAAATAGCGATGCTTAAAAATTTAGCCACAGTTAACAGCAGCGAATTTTTGGCGATTAAACTCAACTAAACAGAGGTATCAAAGTGTTGCGCAAGCGTTGAAACAAATCAGCAGTAGCGCGCGTATCGCGCAAACAGTATTCAGCGATATCGTCGTATTTACCAGCCCGCGCTTTGGACGCTACCATGCTGCCGTCCATCTTACCTTTTGGTGATTCTACTTCGAAGCGGCGACACCAGTAATCAAGCGAATATGATTCGCGAGCAGCACCTTGGAAGTTTAGCACTTCCATGAGATCGCAGTGATCTTTGATACTGTAACGATAACCTGTCAATTGGCGCGACGGAGCTACATTGAGCATTGCCGAGCGCGTCATCAGAACTGGTCCGTCGTAACCGCGACCGTTGTAGGTAATGACGGTGCCCCAGTCAGAAGCAAGTCGCCAAAACTCGGTTAGTATTTCGCGTTCATTGCCACGAAAAACTTTAGTGCCGGGGATGTCATCGTAGTCTTCCCATTTACAGCCAGAGCCTTGCACTAGAACTGCACCTTGATCTTTAGCTAAATTCCAGATGCCAATCGACACCACGCGTCCGACGCCGCGAATTAAGGCCAAGCGATTTTGCACATCTTCTTTACCTTGACTTGATTTGCGTGAAATCAAGTAATGGCGCGTTGCCTCATCAAGTTCTTCCCACTCAATGCCCGCAACTTCAATGTCGAAAGCGACAATCGGCGAACGGAGCCCGTCAGGTGTGGCAGTGTTACTCATCCTCGACATATCCTAACTGATTGAGGTTGTCGATAAAGACCTCCGAAAGCCCTTCTCCTGGCACCAATGGCGGGGTTGCCTCGCGGAATCCGTTGCGATAATCGACAGCTGCAAGAGGTGGGTGCGCTGCTTGCCATTCAGCGGTCATCACGTGGCGTAGTGTTTTACCCTCCATGTAACTGCCCGGAGCTAAGCTTAATACATCGAGGATAAACGGCGCGATGTCGTAAATCCATCCGACTTTGCGCTTGCCTGGCTCGAGTAAGCCCTGCTGTTTAACACCTGGGCCAGCCATAATAAATATGCCAGGAGGGCCTTCTTCGTGCGCCCCTGATTGTGGATGATTTGGCTTTGTAACATTAGCCGGCCCCATACCGTGGTCAGAAATAATCAAAAAGCGCGCGTTGGCAGGTGCGTTGGCAATTACCTCGCCAATCCATTCATCTACTTGCATATATGCTTTGTCGATATGGCCACCTAGCAAATCACTCATCTCTGAAGGCACTGGGTATTGAAAGGCCTCTGGCTCGCGATAGCGCCAAAAAAAGTGACCGGCGACGTCTGGTAAGCCAAAGTACAACATGCGTAGATCTGCATTGCGCCCGCTACTTTGTAGTTGATTGAAAATGCGTTGGTGAGTGCGGTCGGCATGGAAAGTGCCACGAAATAAAATATCGCGTTGAAATGGAACTTTCCATTCAGGTGACACTGCGCCGAAACGTTTATTGTATTCGGCCACCAGCTGCCCTTTCGGTTTACCTTCGTCAAGCAAGCCTTTAATATCACCTTGAAGTTCTTCGGGATATGTCAGCAACGGAATGCCTTCGTCCCACAGCAATGGCTTCCATAAGATGGCTGCTTGCACTTGGGCGGCATATGAAGCGACAATGCGCCCATTAGATATTTTCTCTGCCGGCCAAGAAACCCACCATGCTACTGAGTCAACATTGCGATGGTTTTCGGCAGCGATATTCCAGACCGCTGGCACTTTGCGAGTGTTGGACGTGAAAGGTAATCCGTCACGCAGCATATTGCCGTACTGATCTTCTTCTGCAAAGTTTGGCACGCCGTGGTCTTCAGCAAGCACACCTGTTGCAATCGACGTCCAGAGGCGTGGTGAATATGTAGGGACATCAGTAAAAAGCTTACCGCCTACCCCGCGTTCAATAAGTGCCGAGATGTGCGGTACTTTACCGGCGCGCATTAATGGTTGCAGCACTGGTAAAGTCATACCGTCGACACCAATAACCACTAGAGGTGGTTCATCAAATGTTGAATGCGGCGGCGGTGGTTCGCTACAAGCAAGAGCTAGTAACGGTAGGCAGAGTGTGAGTTTTCGCACAAATCAGTTTAGCTTAACGCTAACCTTTTTGCGGCGCCTTGCAAGACGGTTTCGTATTATTAGCCATCCACCGATGGTTAGTAAATACTGCGGAATCAGCACGGTAAAGTCGGCCTGTTGCTCGCGCTCGAAGTTAACTGCGCAACCTCCGGCTGCGAGTTCGAGTCCGTCACCGCCACTGCTGACGTTGCTGCCTTCAAAAGTAAAGCCAGGGACAATTGCTCCTTGACCAGAGGCCGTTACTATCTTTAAGGCATAACTACCTGCGGATGGATTGCTAGCGGTAGTTGCTTTCAGCTCTGCTGCCGAGACAATCGATGTTGCTGTTGCAAGTTTACCGCCAAGGCCGGTAACTGGATCTACTCCAAACCACACCTCTACTACGTCGACAAAGCCGCCACCGAACAAATCGACTATAGTTCCACCGCCGCGTGGACCCTTACGGGGAGTGAAATCGCTTATGCTTGGATCAGAGGCACTGATGTATTCGAAAAAGCTACTGACGATTAGGTCTGGCGATGCCGGGTTTTCGATTTTTAAGTCGACGAAGCCAACTGAATGAGCGGGCATTTGCAAGTGAACAATTTTTGCACTCTTCCAAGTGAAAGGTGTCAATTGGCCGTCAATATAAAACTTTGAAAGCTCGTTGAAGTTGCCGCCATTTATGAAAACCGTTGTTCCGCCTGCGGACTGTCCTTTTGTTGGCCACGCTTGGGTGAAAATCGCTTGGCCAGTAAAAGCGATTCCGTCCACTAAAACCGATTGTTGACCATCCGGGTTATGCACTGCAACATCGACTAAAGACAGTGGCACTGCAGGTGTAACCACTGACAAGTTGTTGCTGTCAACGAAAGTGACTGATTCCGCTTCAACTCCACCGAAGAGGACAAATGCGCCGTCCTGAAAATTGGTGCCGGTTACTGAAATAGTTTCGCCGCCCGCTGATGAAACTTTGAAC
>Ga0257121_1001232_pt1 | contig 19907 bp, 17 predicted proteins | sample SI106_100metaG_FD_190180 | JGI IMG/M metagenome (GOLD analysis project Ga0257121, IMG submission 190180) | Marine microbial communities from Saanich Inlet, British Columbia, Canada - SI106_100 | ecosystem: Environmental > Aquatic > Marine > Inlet | place: Canada: British Columbia | collected... | reverse complement strand
GGTTATATCTATTTATTTTACTTATCAAAAATAATAATATTATAGCAAAGAAGAATTTTTTTATTAGCTTTTTAAACTTCTTTGAAAACAATTCTGAACTTCCTTCAAAAACCTTAGCAGAAAAATAACCACCCATCCACAAAATTAATGAATATAAAAAAGGTGCTTTGGTTGTTTCTACAAGCATAACTAAGATTCCAACAACAAAAGGTAAAAATACTATTCTGCTTGATTTTATATTATTTGAGTACTGTATTCCTGCAAAAATACAGGATGAATAAAATATAGAAATAAAAATTGTATATAATAGTGGCATTGAAAATTCACCTTTAACTTTGCTAGCATATGCCTCATTGGACAATAATATAATTTTACTAGGTGAGAATATATCAGAGATGGAAAAACCATGAGCAAAAATTATAGTAATAATTGCAAAAATTCCAAAAAAGAAACCCATAATAATAATCAATTTATTCCAATATAGATTATATTTCCTTTGAGGATTTATAGATAATTTACTTAATATAAACTTAGAATTTAGAAGAATATGAGCAAATAACAACATCAGAAATGATGAAATTACATATATTAAAGTTAAAGGATGTATTGGGAAAATTCCATAATTCAAAACAGCTAATGAAGAAATAAAAAACCAAAATAATCCATAAAAAAGCGCAGGAGTAAGAAGGCTAATTTTCAACTTATATCTTGCAAAAAATAGTAATAGGCCAAATCCTATCATAATCAATACATTATATAGGAGATTAAGTGAAGGCATGGATTTTTTTAGTGTATAAAAAGATTAAAAAGTTATAAATTATAGAAGAAATCAAAAATGAAAGTGGAACAATTGTTATTCCTATCTTTTGTATTAATAAATAAATTAATATGACATTAACTACCCATGCAACTAATATAAACAAAAACATTGGAATTGTTTTCTCGTAAAACTCTAGTGTTTTATGAAACAATAAACCAAATTGCCATACAATTGCAGATAAAATCATAAACAAAACGTCAAAATAAGAAATGTATTCAACAACTTCTGGTAACATGAAAATTAAAAGATCATATACTATAAATAGAGATATAAGAAATACTATGAGGGAAATAGTTAATTGTAATCTTATTGCTTTTTTTAAAATCTTCTTAGCTTCATCTTTTTTATTATCATTCCATTTTTTAATCATTTTTGGAAATTCTGACATTATAATTGGAAACAACAAAAATGTCATTGACTTATAAACAATATCAAACGTACTACAATATGCTCCGTTTTCATTTTCACCAAGAAAATGTGATATAAACAATTTGTCAGTAAGTTGAAATCCTTGGGTAATGAATAAAAATAATGCTATTGGCCAAGAATATTTGAAAAATAACCTCAATGCATCTAAACCTTCTTTAAAATTAAAACTAAATTTCTTCAGTTGAATATTAATTAATAATGATATAAAAAAAGCTAAACCTACCGCAATAATTAATCCAACAAAAGATTTAGAAATATAAAACCAAAAAAGAACAGGTAAACATATCAATAAGAAAGACCTAGATAATTCATTAACAAGAAATTCTTTTGAGGCTAAATTTGCTTGTAAGTATGTGAGTTTAATTCGATAAAGAATAAATACAAAAGCAAAAGAAAAGAAAATTAATTTACTTAATTCATTTATATAATTAGGGAAAAGAAATGGAAATATAAAGATAGGAATAATGGCAAAACATAATGCTATAAGTTTTGCTGATTGATATTTTGAAAAACTTATTTTACTAAAATATCGCATCTGACCCACATTAAAGTATCCTATAAAAAGAATATTTAATAAAATTATTTGAGAAAGAAATAAAGAATATTTGCCATATAATTCTAATCCAAATGATTTAACAATAAAAAAAACAGAAATATAACCAAAAATTGCCGGAACTATCTTTGCAATGTAATATGTTGTCATTTGGGATTGTCTTATTTTAGATATTATTTTATCTATCATAATTTTTCAGTTCTTAAATAAATAATATAAGAATAAATAGAAAGTATTACACTTACAAATGATGATGAATAAATGAGGATTAACGACTTCTCTCTTACATCCATTGAAATGAATGATAGAGCAAATATTCCTCCAAATATTACTACTAATAATATTGAGGACATAATATTTCTTTCATTTTTTGTATTAATACCTTTAAGAGTGAAAAATGGTTGAAATAATGTAGTTGCAATAAAGATTAAAATAAAACTATAACTCAATTGATATAAATATGTTGCAGTATTTTCCGTATCAGAAATTCCAAATTTTCCTCTTTTATAAACCAATTCTATTAAATCATAACTGAAATAATGAAGAAACAAAACAAGTAAAGACCCAATAAAAATCGATATCCCTATGGAGAAATACATAAATCTTGTATTCTTTTTAATTGATACTTTTCTTAAAAGTAATGTACTAACATTTCCAATTACTGATGTAAGTAATGCATTTAAAATAAAAATAGAATATGTAAAATAAGTTATATTGTTAGATCCATCTGAACCTGAAATAAATCGAGAAGATATAATAATAATATTAGCAAAATTCCCAAGAATAAGAGTGGGTATATTTAAATCTTTTCTACTAAGTTCCACTTCATAACCATCTCTTTCTCTATTCATTGGAAGTATGTAAGAAAATGTAAGAGTTAGAATTCCGAAAATACGACTAATAACAATACCAAAAATGCCCCATAATAAAGTGAAAGGATAAATAAATACTGCTACTATGAATGGATTTAAAATAGTTGCTATTGAATACTTGAGAAATTTTCCTTGAGATTGCATTATTGTAAGATAAACTGTATTAAAAAAGTTAAAACAGATACTAATACTTAATAAAACTGAAATAATAATAAGTAAATAATGATAGTCGGTATCCAAATATATTATAATTGAAGATTGGATTATTTGACTAATAACAAAAAGCAAAATCATGGTTCTGTTAGAAAATGAAAAAACTCTCTTTAAAGAAACTTTTGTATAAGTCTCGTAAATTTTAGTAAACTTTGGTAAAAGATTTGCTTTTAGAGCGTTTCCTGTTGTAAATTGAGAAAAGAAATCTGCACCAGTTCTGAGTAAAAGATAATTTGCATACAACAATGATGAACCAAAAAAGAATGCAATAACTGGTTCTCGTACGAGTCCTAAAAGTTTTTGAAAAATATTAGAGAAGAATAAACTCGAAAAATCTTTAAAGGAATTTGTACTTGTTACTTTTCTAATATTCATAGATAAATTACTTTACACCAATCTGAAAATATTCGAATCCGTGTTTATTTATTTGAGTTGTAGAAAACTGATTTCTACCGTCAATCAATATATTCTGATTCATTAACTCTTTCATTTTTTCAAAATCAGGAGAACGAAATTCTTTCCATTCGGTTACCAACACTACAGCCTCTGTATTTTGAATTGCTTCATATTTATCAGAACAATAGTTCACCTCCAAATCTTGTAGATAATATTTTGCTTGCTCGGTTGCTTTTGGGTCGTATGCATTTACTTTTCCTCCAGCAGACAATATCGACTTAATTAAATTAATAGATGGTGCTTCTCTCATGTCATCAGTTCCTGGTTTAAACGAAAGTCCCCAAACAGCAAATGTTTTACCTTTTAAATCCGCACCAAAACGTGATACTAATTTTTTAAATAAAATATTCTTCTGAACAGAATTCACTTTTTCTACAGATTTAATCAGTTGAGGAGTGTATCCACTCCCCTCAGCAATATTTACCAGTGCTTTAACATCTTTTGGAAAACAACTTCCTCCATATCCACAGCCAGGATAAATAAACTGATATCCTATTCTTTTATCAGAACCAATTCCAATTCTCACCTCATTAATATCCGCTCCAACATGTTCGCAAATATTTGCCATCTCATTGATGAAAGAAATTTTAGTTGCTAACATTGCATTCGCTGCATATTTTGTCATCTCAGCAGAACGAATATCCATTCCGATAAATCTATCTTGATTAAAAGTAAAAGGATCATAAAGTTCTTTCATCAAACTCATAGAATCTTCATTAGACGCTCCAACAACTACTCTGTCAGGCCTCATAAAATCATCTATTGCCGCTCCCTCTTTCAAAAATTCTGGATTGGAAACCACATCAAATGTCAAATTACTATTTCTTTGGGATAAAGCATTCTGAATAGTTTCCTCAACCAAATCTGCGGTACCGACAGGGACTGTACTTTTATCTACAACAACCAAATGATGTGACATTTGGTTTCCAATATCTTTAGCAACTTGTAAAACAAATTTTAAATCAGCACTACCATCATCTCCCATTGGAGTTCCAACAGCAATAAATACAACTTTCACTTCATCCAGTGCATCTTTTATATTTGTTGTAAAATGTAATGTTCCCTTTTTCTGATTATCTAAAACTAATTGTTCTATTCCTGGCTCATAAATTGGAACAATTCCTTTTTTTAAGTTTTCAATCTTCTTCTGATCTACATCAACACAAATTACTTTGTTTCCCATTTCTGCAAAACAAGCCGCTGCAACAAGTCCTACATATCCAGAACCTACAATTCCTACCTTCATTTATTTATTTTTTTAGTGCTTTCGATTTCACCTCTCTTACCAAAGCAATTATCAAAGATAAAAAGAATGATAAAATCCCTACAGTGGACCCCCAAACCAATACCTCTCTTTCAGCTACTTCTGTTCTAGTAAAACCTTTAACATAATCCAAAGGGTTGAGCAAACCCTGAGTTTTTACTTCTTGTTTTTTGTGTACTAAATCAATTATTGGATTCTGAATTTCAGTATTGTCTTTATTTGAAAAGACTCTGAAAGTACTCATGTCAATATTTGATTTTGAGTCTACTCTAAGAGTTTTTAATTCTGCAATTTCTTTTTCTATTGAATTAATTATTTCAAAATTAGATTTACTATATTCATTTTTATACTTCAAAACATAAGGGTTTGTATTAAAATAATACAACAATCCATCCTGAATTTCAGTAATAATACTAGCATCTCTTACTAGTAAATTAATTTGAAATTTAGGAGTATTATGAAACTTTTCGTCTTTATCTTGTCTTAAAAGTTGTTCGGCTTCAATGAATTTTATATTTGTAGCTTGCTCATTGGATATATTTAATTTATAAGATAAAGAAGAGTAATCCTCCTTCTTTACATCCAGCTGTAAATTGTTAATCAAATTAATTGCAGTTCTTTGATTTAAAACATCTTCATCTTCTGGAATTCTTTCGTAAGCAGAAATACCTGAGGTAACAATAGCTGAAGTAGCATAATACGCTGGTTTGAATTTCTGAAATAAAACTATTATTAAAACACCAGTTAAAGTAATTGAAATTATTAGTTTTTTGTTCCTGTCAAAAAACATGATAATATCTGACATAATCTGTTCTAAACTTACTTCTTTATTCATCATTGTTATTTTTTTGCAAATATAATTGTTAATATATCAAAAAACCCCAAAATATGGGGTTTTAATCTTTTATATATTTCTTATTAATACTCCCACAGATCATGTTCAATATTAAATATTTCCGATTTAATTCTTTCAGATTCCAAAAGAGCGTCCAATCCAATCATGTACGATTGGATTTTTCTGTCCATTACATTCGCTTCCTTAATAATGTAACTACTAAACATTCTTTTCCAGAAAATATCATCATAAGTTCTTCTTTCAGCATCATTCTTCATCATATTAAAAACTTCTGCATTTGCAAAAACACCTCTAGAATCTGGGAAATAAATCCAAAATAATGGTTCGTATCCACCTGTTAAATCACCAAACTCATCTTTTGCTTCTTTCAAAGGACATAAACCAATAATTCTTTGATCCATTACAGATCTTTGCTTGTCAAAAAACCATTCTTCTTTTACCCTCCACATCTTTACAGATGTTCTGTCAAATTCTTCAACAATTAAAGTGTCTTTTTCCGATCCATCATCTTTTGCCCAATCATATACCCTTTTTACTTCTTGTTTAGCTCCACCAATTGCATCAATTTCTTCTTGAGTCATAGGAGTTTTAAACTCATCATCATAAACAGCATTTCCGTAAGCAATAATACTGCCTTCCAAAATAGCGTTCATCACTACATCTATTAAACTTTTTCTGTCGTTTACAGTTTCTTGTCCTGGAGCAACGGCTGGATAATAAAAAGGATGATTTATTTTTTGTCTTAAATCAATTTCTCTCCAAACTTTTCTACTCCACATTACATCTGCTTCTCTTAAAGCAGGATACTTTTGAGGGATTCTTTCAGTAAAGTGTTCTTTTTCATATACACCATCAAGTACATTTTGAGCATAAGAAGAACCTAAAACTGTTAAAACCGATACGAGAACTAATACTATTCTTTTCATAATAAATTATTTTATAAATTATTTTATTGTAAATACCGCAGGAGGCAAATTCCTAGCTGGTAATCCTTTAACATCTGACCTCCTTGCTTTAATGTCAGAAATTGTTATTTTACTTCCTGAACTTGTGTTTTTAATTACTTTTTTCATTTTTGGAGTAAACTGAGCTCCCTTCACTTTTTCATTAACTTGATCTCCTTGATATGTAGTTGTCAATGTATAAGCAATCACCTTAAACCTAACTCCCTCAAATTCAAAATCTCTTAACTCTGCAACCAAACCTCCTGAAGCCAACATCATACTTTTACTAATTACTCCACCTTCTTTTTTATCAATGGTAGCAATTGGCGGAGGAACTGATTTCACTCTAAAATCCATAAAACCCATTTTAACTTTCTTTCCATCTTTCATAACATAAACTGAAATAACAGATTTTCCTAGTTTTGATGGTACAACATTATATTCTCCTTTCGACTTCTTAGTTGCTTTTATTGTTCCATTAGTAATAGAAACGGTTAAGTCAGAAGCCTGAAAACCAGGTACAGATACCTGAACTGGATTATCCACTTTCAAATAAAAGAGATTCATTTTTGTAGGAGAAACAACAGCCATTCTGTTAGCTACTAAATATGAACCACTAAATGGAAATGTTTTTATTCCATTATCAGTAATCATTTTAAGAATACCTCTCCACTTCTTCTCTCCTTCAGTACTTGTTTTCTGTTTGTAAATACCTTTACCATTTACAACTTCCAAAGGTTCTAAAGAAGGATCTTTCATTGTGTATACATAATCTCCATTTGAACCTAAAGTAGAATCATAATCTCCTATATAAATTTCTGGAGTTTGTGTTTTGTCTTTTGCAGTCAAAAAGATATCAGCTGTAAATTCATCTCCCCTTGAAACAAAATTTGTTTTAGGAATTGTAATAGCCTCTGCAGAAGTAAATTTCAATGAAGACGCATCAATATTTGTAGCTAAGAATGCGATAATCTCAGATTCCATATTTTTAATATCTGTTTGTAATTTTGACAAAATAGTTAAAGCTGCAACTGATGGCATATCATTAAAATTATAAAACTCCCAAGATTCATTTCTCTTTTTTCCGTAATTATCATGTAATTTTAGAGTTTTATCAATCTCATCTATTAATGATTCTGATGAACCTTGTTTTATCCAACTAGAATCCTCAGCTGTTTTCAAAATATTTGACAACAATACTCTAAACGATTCTACATTTCCTCTCAATTGAGTTGCTAATCCATTACCATTCTTATCTAAAATCCTTGCGGCACCTTGCTTATTTTCAGGATTAAATAAATCAGAGGAAGCGTCTCTATCTTCCTTATTGCTAAGCTCAGCAATTTTCATTTTCTTTTGTGATGGAGTCAAATCAGTATACTCACTTTCTATAGCATTATCTTCAATTGGTTCTCCTTCATCATCTAAATACTGACCTAAATACACTTTTTTATCAACAGATAAAACAAGTGAATACTTCATCTCCTGAATCATTTCAACCAACTTATCAGATTCTGGTTTTATTTGAAATGCTAAATCTTTGTAAGGTTTTACTTTTACTTGATTTGTTGCATTTGTAAAATCAGAATAGATATCATTATTCTTATCACTAAGACTTTCAGTAGTTTTCACAATTCCTAAATTCACCTCAAAGAAAGAGTTCAGAACCTCCTTAGAAACATTTAATGCAAGTAATGCTGTAAGCACTAAATACATCATGTTAATCATCTTTTGTCTTGGTGACAATTTTCCTGCTGCCATTTAAAATATTTTTAAATTATTTAGTATAAAATTATTTGTTCGGATTCATTGCAGTAAGCATATTGCTATATACTTTATTCATTTGTTCCAAATTAACAGCTAATTGAGAAACTTGTTCTTGGAACTTTCTAGAATCATCCACTGAAGCCTGTAAATTTTGAAGGAACATAGTAGTAGCTTCCATTTGCTGATTAGATGCTTGTAACTGTAATTCATATAAAGAATTTAATGCATTCATATTTTTAACACCTTCCTGAATTTGGCTATTATACTCTGAGATACCAGAAGCGGCACTTATTGTTTCATTTAATTTTGTGGAAGCTTCACCAAATGATCTTAATCCTTCATTTAAGCTTTCAATCAGCTCATTATCAATCTTAGCTTTTTCAAGTGCGGCATCTAGTTCTTGAGATGGAGACAAAGGTTTAGTTCCATCAGGATCATTCATGTAATTTAATTCAGGATAAACCAATGACCAATCAGGATCTTCATGTGGTTTCTCAAATGCAGAGAAAAAGAAAATAATTGCTTCAGTACCTAATCCAATAATTAAGAATGTACTTGCAAATTGCCAATGCTCAATTTTGAAAAGAGCTCCAATAATTACCAAAGATGCACCCCAACCATAAAGTTTTGGCATCATTACTTTGTACCACTTTTGTTCTGTTATATTTCCTAATCCCATTTGTTTTATTTGTTATTGTTTATTAATAAATTTTACTGAAAATCTTGTTTATCTCTACCTAAGAAATCAACTGCACATCTGAAGCCAACATAACATTTTGATGTATCTTGATATTCATATGATCTTGTAGAGTTTTGAATAAAATAAGAAATATCTTTCCAAGAACCTCCTCTAATTACTTTTCTCATCATTACATCTTCCTCTCCTTCATCAGCAGTATGAACATAATCTCCATTCATATCATGAGAATAAGAAGCTGAAGACTCATCATAAATATTTGAAGTCCACTCTGCAACATTTCCTGCCATATCGTAAAGTCCAAAACCATTCGGATTATAACTCATTACTTTAATTGCTTTAATTCCACCATCAGCAGTATAATCCCCTCTCAAAGGTTTAAAGTTTGCAAGGAAACATCCCTTTAAGTTTCTTGTATAAGGTCCTCCCCATGGATATGGAGATTCATCTAAACCACCTCTTGAAGCATATTCCCATTCTGATTCCGTAGGAAGTCTAAACTCTGGTAAAGTAGGTTCATTATGAGATCTTAAAAACTCATTCATCATTTTAGTTCTCCATTTTGTAAATGCAACAGCTTGATGCCAATTTACACCTACAACTGGATAATCATCATAAGCAACATGCCAGAAATAATTTTCGGAATAAGGTTTATTAAAAGAATATGCATAATCATGCATCCAAGTTAAAGTATCTGGAAAAATATTAATCTCATTTTCTGTGATATAACTTTCCGGACTATCGTCATCTCTACTAGATTTTTTAGCTGCTTTAGCTAAATCAAGAGTTTTGTAAGAATAAATTAGTTTTCTAGTATCTAACTTTTTTCTTCCAGTATTGTAATCTGTATAATACAATTCGACAGACTCTAAAGCAAAACGTACATCATCATCATCATGTCTTATTTTTACATTCCAATTAATTCTATACTCTCCTGTTTCTTCATTAATAACTCCATAAACATCTGGATCAGCATTTTCAATCAAAGCAGTTCTGATTATTGAATCTCTTACCCAATTTACAAACTGACGATATTCGTTATTTGTAATTTCAGTTTCATCCATGTAAAATGCTCCAATAGAAACTCTTTTGTTTGTTGTAACATTTGCAAAAGGAACATCTTGGTCAGATGGTCCCATTACAAAACTTCCTTGAGGAACAAATACCATCCCGTAAGGGTCAGTCGGATTCCAAATTTGTCTGTCTTGAGAACCAATTAATTCTCCATTACCTGAGCCACCGCAACTACTTAAAAGAGCTACAATTGTTCCTAAAAATAATATTTTTTTCATATTCATTTTAATTTTTATTTCACCAAAGTGAAATGGTTTAACTTCTATAAGTATCTTGGGTTTTTATAACTTTTTACTGGTTTATCGTAATCCACTTTAAAGCAATAGCCCAACATAAACTCAATACTGTTATTTTTTATTTTATTCAGAACGACATCATAGGCCAATCCGAATTTTAGATCTTCATTTATATTCATTCCTGTTAACAATACAATACCTTCATCTAATCTGTAACTAACGCCTCCCCATATCCTATTATTGTATAAAATATTTGTATTTATATCCAATTGTGATGTAGAACCGTCAGATTTAAGGTAAATAGACGGGTTTAACGACAAAGTAGGATTCAATTCATGGTAGAAACCAGCAAGTAAAAAATAATGACGAGAAAGGTTAATTACATCACCATCACTCTTTTCGATAGAAGGTTCAGTTATGTGTAAAGTAGAAAGTCCTAAATACACATCCTGAGTGTTGTAATAAATACCTCCACCAAAATCCATAGCAGAACCACTCACTTCAGAAGTAGGAATTGAACCATCACCACCATCCGCAGGATTTAAAAGAGTACCATTCAAACCACTCTGAAACATACCTGCAGAAGCTCCTATTCCTAACTGACCATCTCCTAAATCTGTTCTGTAAGCATAAGAAAGTTGAAGTCCTAAGTTGTTATATTCTCCAATTGCGTCTGACATTATGTTAATTCCTATACCTCCATGCATTGATGGTATTGGAGCATCAACACTTAAATTTAAAGTTGTCGGAGCTCCGTCAAAACCCATCCATTGAGATCGGTGAAGTACAGTTGCACAAATTGCCTGTCCACTCCCTGCAGAACCAGGGTTATTGGCAAGTTTATTAAACATATTCTGGCTAAATTGAGGTACTTGCTGAGCTGACGAAATCCCAAATGTCAGGGCAATTAATGTAATAATTAGTATCGTTCTTTTCATATTATAAAATTGATAATTCTATCCTTTTTTTCGATTGCTAATATAACTATTTTTTTAATTTTAAGAAATTTTTAAAGGAAATCAATCAGATATTATAAAAAGCGGTTGTATGTTTTTATCCATCTTTGGGGTATTTCCCCCTTATTTGCCTTCTCGTAATCATGGTAAGAGCAGGCTACAAAATAATTGTCCATTTCATCTGTTTTGGAAGATTTAAACGGTACTCCCATCCACCATCTACCACTAGTTTTACTCTTGTAAAATACTATTTGTGTTTGTTCGTCCTCAAATGCTACCGTGTATTTAACACAGTTATTAACATTAGGGTTTAATTCGTGCTTTCTACTTCTAACTCCTTCCAGGAAATACCACATCATTTGAGATATCAATTGAGAACCTTGGTTATTTTCATCCAAATCCTGATTGTATTCAAAAATACCAAAACAACTGATTTTGTCGCTAATACCTGCATATCTTGATATTCTACAAGCTTCTTCCCCATCAAATCCATTAGGAGTAGAATAAACATTTGACATCACAAAAGAGCTTTTTACACAAGACAAATCAAAACTTAAAAAATCAGCGTTTCTAAGAAGCGGTTCAATTTCGTACATATTATTTTTAACTTCCCCCAATCTGTTAACTTCAAAATTTAAACCTTCCAATAATGAAATTTCTTCTGGTTTCACAAAATAAGTTTGGTAACCTAAATTGATATAATTGAATAAATAATTGGGTTTGTACGATATAATTTTACTCAGAAAAGATTTAGCATTTAACTTATCTTCTTGTTTTCCAATATCAAAAGTTGAATCAACGGAACAAAAAGTTATTCCCTTTTGTAAATTCGCATAAGATTTATAGATTGCATAGGAAATATCCTGTCCACCACCAATAATTACTGGGATAATCCCTTTATCAATTAAGTCTGTACAAACCTCTGTAATCAACTCAAAAGACTCTTTTCGTGTCGGCATCATACTTAAAGTTCCCAAATCGGCAACTTTTGGCAAATCATCAAAGTACAAGCGGTAAAAAGCATCTCTAATTTTACAATCAGCAGTTGTTGCAACATTATCTGTCCCATCATATTCCGGAACATTAAAAATTGCTATTTCGGCATAATCCACATTCGGAAAAGATTCTTGAGTATGAGGATCAATCTGAAATCCAATCTGAGAAGGATTCCATCTTTCTTTTACAGAATACAATCCCGGATTTAAGGGAATAAAATTAGACGCTATTTCCATTTATTTTTTATTTCTCTTAAACTTTGATTTTGGTTGATTCTCCATTAACTCTAAACATTTTTCTCTTGTAAGTTCTTTTGGTTCTAAATCCTTTGGAATTTTTACATTTATCTTTTTCCCTTTCGGAGGAGAAACCTGAATAAAAGCTCCATATCTACCATTTAAAACCTGAACTAAAGGATCTCCATCAAAGTTTAAAATTAATCTATCTTTATCTGATTGAATTTTAATTTTTATCAACTCAATCGCTCTGTCAATTTCAATAGTTAAAGGATCGTCTCCATCATCTTTTTTGATAGAAGTAAATTTACCTTGATATCTTAAATACGGACCAAATCTACCAACTGAAGCAACTATCTCTTCCCCTTCAAACTCACCAACAGTTCTTGGTAATTTAAACAATTCTAAAGCCTCATCCATTGTAATGGTTTGTATAGACTGATCTTTCATTAAAGATGCAAATTTTGGTTTTGGAGCATCTTCATCTTCCTGTTTTTCTCCCAATTGAACCATAGGCCCAAAAGGACCAATACGAACATAAACAGTATTTCCAGAGGCAGGGTCTTTTCCTAAATTACGCTCTCCTAAGGCTTTTTCTGCAGTACCAATTACATTTTCTACTTTTTCATGGAAAGGAGCATAAAAATCTTGCAACATATCATTCCATTTTTTCTTTCCAGATGCAACCTCATCAAATTCATCTTCTACACCTGCTGTAAATCCATAATCTAACACATGATCAAAATGTGTAACTAAAAAATCATTTACCACAACACCAATATCTGTTGGAAACATTTTATTTTTCTCCGCACCTGTATTTTCTGTTTTCACTTCTTTAGTGATGGAATTATCTTTTAAAATAAGATACTGATATTCTCTTTTTACTCCCTCTCTACCTTCTTTTACAACATATCCTCTTTTCTGAATAGTGGTAATAATTGAAGCATAAGTGGAAGGTCTTCCAATACCTAAATCCTCTAATTTTTTCACCAAACTAGCTTCTGCATATCTGGCAGGATGTCTCGAGAATCTTTCGATAGCAGTTATTTCATTCATTTCCAAATCATCATTTACATTTAATTTTGGAAGCATCCCGTCTTGTTCTTCAGAATTATCATCCTTTCCTTCCATGTAAACCTTCATAAATCCATCAAACTTAATCATCTCTCCTTTTGCAGTAAACTGCTCGTCAGAAGTAGAAATATCAATTTTAGCAATAGTTCTTTCTAATTGAGCTTCCGACATTTGAGAAGCAATAGTTCTTTTCCAAATTAAATCATATAATTTCTGGTGAGAACTCTCTCCATCTACTGTGTGTTTACTCATATCTGTCGGTCTAATCGCCTCATGAGCTTCCTGAGCTCCTTTCGATTTTGTTGCAAATGTTCTTGTTTTAGAATATTCAGAACCATAAGAAGAAGTAATTTCATTTATACAGGCTTCCCTTGCGTCATTCGATAGATTTACACTATCAGTTCTCATATAAGTAATTTTACCCGATTCGTATAATCGTTGAGCCACATTCATAGTTTGAGCAACTGAATAACCTAGTTTTCTAGATGCTTCTTGCTGCAAAGTAGAAGTAGTAAATGGCGCAGAAGGAGATTTTTTAGCTGGTTTAGTTTCTAAATCAGAAATTTTATAAGAAGCGGTAACACATTGTTTTAAAAATACTTCCGACCCATCTAAAGTTTGAAACCTTCTAGATATTTCTGACTTAAATGTTTTTCCTTCAGGAGTTGTAAATATTGCCGATACCCTGTAAGAAGATACCGATTTAAAGTTTTCAATTTCTTTTTCTCTTTCTACAATTAACCTAACGGCAACTGACTGAACCCTACCTGCAGAAAGTCCTTGTTTTACTTTTCTCCAAAGTACAGGGGAAAGTTCGAAACCTACTAATCTATCTAAAACCCTTCTTGCTTGTTGAGCGTCCACTAAATGCATGTCGATCTCTCTTGGATTTTTCACTGCATTGGTAATTGCTTTTTTCGTAATTTCATGAAAAACAATTCGTTTGGTATCTTTTTTTTCTAAGTTTAAAACCTCTTGTAAATGCCAAGCAATTGCCTCTCCCTCTCGGTCCTCATCCGTTGCAATCCATACCGTATCAGCTACTTTTACATGCTTTTTAAGATCTACTACAACATGTTTTTTATCTTCAGAAACCTCATAATTAGGAGCAAATCCGTTTTCAATATCAATTCCCATTCCACCTTTCTTAGGTAAATCTCTAATGTGACCAATACTGGATTTCACCAAAAAGTCCTTTCCTAAATATCCTTCAATAGTTTTCGCTTTTGCTGGAGACTCTACAATTACTAAATTCTTTGCCATAATTATTTTTGTGTTTGTTGTTAAATTGTTTTGCAAAGAAAAAGAAGAATTTTTGAATCTGCCAAATCATTTTTTTGTGTCAGTTTTACTATATTATATAATAATATAAGCAAATAAACAAGTGTCATATTGTCATAATTTGTCAGGAATTTGTAAATTTGCAAAATAAATTTTACATCAACAATGAATATTACACAGGTTTTAGAGAAAAAAATAGACGAAAGTAAACAAGGAGAAAGTTTATCAATAGTTGACAATCCAAAAGGAAGTAAAAAGATGTATATAGAAAGTTATGGATGTCAAATGAATTTTTCCGATTCTGAAATTGTCGCTTCCATCCTTACAAAGGAAGGATTTTCTACTACTCAAGATATAAATGAAGCCGATTTAGTTTTTGTAAACACATGTTCAATTCGTGAGAAAGCAGAACTAACCGTTCGGAAAAGATTGGAATTTTATAACTCTATAAAAAAAGATAAAAATCCAGGAATGATAGTTGGAGTTTTAGGATGTATGGCAGAAAGATTAAAAGAAAAATTTTTGGAAGAAGAAAAATTAGTTGACCTAGTAATTGGACCAGATGCTTACAGGGATTTACCAAATTTACTTAAACAAGTTGATGACGGAAGAAAAGCGGTAAATGTTTTCCTTTCAAAGGAAGAAACTTATGCGGATATCAGTCCTGTCCGACTAGGAGGAAATGGTGTAACAGCATTTGTATCTATCACAAGGGGATGCGACAATATGTGTACTTTTTGTGTAGTTCCCTTTACTAGAGGTAGGGAAAGAAGTCGAAATCCTGAAAGCATTGTAAATGAATGTAAACAATTAATTAAAGATGGATACAAAGAAGTAACTCTTTTGGGACAAAATGTAGATTCCTATTTATGGTATGGAGGAGGAGCAAAAAAAGATTTCAAAAAAGCAACAAAAGATGCACAAGAAAATAGCGTCAGTTTTGCAAATTTACTTGAAATGGTTGCAGAAGTTGGATCAAAATTAAGAATTAGATTTTCCACTTCTAACCCACAAGATATGACTTTAGATGTAATTCAGGTAATGAAAAAATACAATAACATTTGCAATTATATTCATCTCCCTGTTCAATCCGGAAGTGATAGAATATTATCAAAAATGAATAGAGGTTATACTAGGGGAAAATATATCACTTTGATTGATAATATCAAAAATACAATTCCTGATTGTTCAATTTCTATGGATATGATTACAGGATTCTGCTCTGAAACAGAACAGGACCATCAAGAAACTTTGAGTTTAATGGATTATGTAAAATACGAATATGGTTATATGTTTAAATATTCTGAAAGACCAAACACAACTGCCGAAAGGAAGTTTGAGGACGACATTCCAAATGATGTAAAACAAAGGAGATTGGCTGAAATTATTGAAAAACAACAAGTACATTCATTGCTACATATGAAAGAAAAAATTGGGGAAACATTTGAAGTTTTAGTAGAAGGAACTTCTAAAAAGTCAGAAGAAAAACTGTACGGAAGAACAACACATAATTCTGCGGTAGTATTTCCAAAGGAAAATTACAAAAAAGGAGATTATGTAATGGTAGAGATTGAAGAATGTACCTCTGCAACATTATTGGGGAAAGCGATATAAAATGACTGCAAAACAAGCAAAACAAAGATTTGGAATTATTGGGAACAGCCCACTTTTGGACCGAGCAATTGACATTGCCCTTCAAGTTGCCCCAACTGATATTTCTGTTTTTATTTCTGGAGAAAGTGGTACGGGAAAAGAAAATATCCCTAAAATTATTCATCAAAGTAGTAGCCGAAAACACAATTCGTATGTAGCAATAAACTGCGGAGCTATACCAGAGGGAACAATTGATAGTGAACTTTTTGGGCACGAAAAAGGATCATTTACTGGAGCGGTAGACAGCAGAAAGGGATATTTTGAAGTTGCTGATGAAGGGACAATATTCCTTGATGAAGTTGCAGAACTTCCACAATCCACTCAAGTGAGGCTTTTAAGGGTTTTAGAAAGTGGAGAATTTATGAAAGTAGGGTCTTCAAGGTCAATAAAAACAGATGTAAGAGTAATAGCCGCTACAAATGTAAATGTTCAAGAAGCTGTAAAAAATGGAAAGTTTAGAGAAGATTTATATTACAGATTGAATACCATTAGTATTTTTATGCCACCACTAAGGGAGAGAAAAGAAGATATTTCTTTACTTTTCAGAAAATTTTCTTCCGATTTTTCCGATAAATACAATACTCCTTCAGTTCGATTGGATGATAGTGCAACAGAAATTATTACAAATTATAATTGGCCAGGAAATATCCGTCAGCTTAAAAACTTTGTTTCTCAAATTTCTGTTCTGGAAAAAGAAAGAAATATTACCGCTACCACGATTATTAATAGTTTGCCAAAACAAACAAATGTTTCCAACAGTCCTGTTTTATTTGAAGACAAAAACAAATCTGAACTTTCAGAAAGAGAGATACTTTACAAAGTACTTTTTGATATGAAAAAAGATTTAACAGAATTGAAAAAAATTACTTTTGATTTGATAAATAAAGAAGGGAGTACTGAAATACAAAAAGATGTTTTTAACGAAATAAATACTAGCAACTTAATTGTTGAGGATGATAATTCTATTGAGATAAAAGAAACTTTATCTCTGGCAAATCAAGAAAAAAATCTAATAATAAAATCGTTAGAGAAACACAATGGAAAGCGAAAATTAGCTGCTGAAGAATTGGGAATTTCTGAACGAACACTCTACAGAAAAATTAAAGAATTTGATTTATAAAATGAAATTATCACACAAAATATTATCAGTAATTCTCATATTTGTATTGTCATCTTGTGGATTTTATTCATTTACTGGAGCATCTATTACTCCAGAAGTAAAAACTGTTTCTGTATTTTATTTCCCTAACAAAGCAAATATTATTCAGCCAACACTTAGCCAGCTATTTACTGAGAAATTAAAAGATTATTTTGTGGTTCAAACCAATTTGGAATTAGAAGATTCTAATGGAGATTTATATTTTTCGGGAGAAATAACACATTATCAGATAAAACCAATTGCAATACAATCAAATGAAACTGCAAGGCAAAACAGATTGACTATCAAAATTAAAGTCAATTTCAAAAATAAATTTGATAAAAAATCTGATTTTACTTCTACTTTCTCTAGATATAGAGACTTTCCATCTGATGAAAATTTCAACTCAATTGAAGAAACTTTAATAGAGGAAATCTGCAATGAATTGGTAGAAGATATATTTAACAAAGCGGTAGTAAATTGGTAATAATGAATACTGAAAATCTAATATTTTTAATTGAAAACCCTGAAAAAATTGGGAATAATCATCTTCAGAATTTGGAGAAAATAACTGATGAATTTCCCTTCTTTTCTGCTCCGCAGCAACTACTTGCAAAAGGACTATTAAATACAGAAAGTTTTAGATATAATAGACAATTAAAAAGAGCGGCAGTTTACAGCGCTAACCGAAAGTTACTTTTCAAATTAATTACAGAAAATAAAGTGGTAGTGTTAGAAAATACCAAAACTGAACTTCCAAAAATTGTAAAAGAAAAAACAATAACAGAAGAAAAATTAGAAATCGGAAAACCATTGGAGTTTGACGAAACTGAAGAGCATTCTTTTTCGGAGTGGTTGGCACTTACCAAAGTAAAAAAGATAAATAGAGAAGAAATAAAAGAAAACCCAAATGATTTAATTGATAAATTTATTGACACAAAACCAATTATGAAAGCGGAAAAGACCAAATTCTTCTCCCCTACTGAAACTGCAAAAACATCATTAATAGAAAATGATGAACTTGTAACCGAAACTTTGGCCCGTGTTTATCTGGAACAACAACATTTTGACAAGGCAATTTCAGCTTATAAAAAATTAAGTTTGAAATATCCAGAAAAAAGCAGTTTATTTGCCGACCAAATTAATTTGATAATCGACTTAAAAAAGAAATAACAAATGGGAGCTTACACAATTTTTGCAACATTAATTATAATCTGTTCAGTACTACTCGTTTTAATCATCCTTATACAAAACCCGAAAGGAGGAGGTTTATCTTCTTCCTTTGGAGGAGGAGCAAGCCAAATGATGGGAGTAAAGAAAACAACTGATTTTTTAGAAAAAGCTACTTGGGCACTTGGAATTACTATGATTGTTTTAATACTTTCATCTAACTTTGCAATTGATAGAGGAACATCTGAAATTGAATCAATTGGAAAAGACAAAGCAATTGAAGAAAACATGCAGAGTCAATCATCTGATTTTAATCAAAACGTTTCCGATTCAAACTAATTGAAGCGATCAGTTTCAACTTTTCTGACAAAATTTCGTTTTTCATTTCCTGAAATTTATTTGGCATGTTATTTGTATTAGTAGTAAACAGATTGAGTATATTTGTATAACTAAAATTATTAAAAATGAGTAAATTAAATATTACACCTCTTGCCGACAGAGTACTTATTAAAGTATCGGAAGCAGAAACCAAAACAGCTTCAGGAATTATTATACCAGATAACGCACAAGAAAAACCACAAAAAGGTAAAATTGCTGCAATTGGGAAAGGAACAAAAGAAAATCCGATTACAGTAAAAGTTGGAGATATTGTACTTTACGGTAAATATGCTGGAACAGAATTAAAACATGAAGGAGAAGATTACCTTATTATGAAGGAATCTGATATTTTCGCAATTATTTCATAACTAAAAAATATTAAGATGGCAAAAAATATAACATTCGATACAGAAGCAAGAGATGCACTAAAAAGAGGTGTTGACGCGCTTGCAAACGCAGTAAAAGTAACATTAGGACCAAAAGGAAGAAATGTAGTAATTGATAAGAAATTTGGTGGACCAAGCATTACAAAAGATGGAGTAACTGTAGCAAAAGAAATTGAATTAGAAGATGCTTTGGAAAATATGGGAGCTCAGATGGTAAAAGAAGTAGCATCCAAAACTGCAGATATGGCAGGAGACGGAACAACTACTGCTACCGTTTTAGCACAAGCAATAATCACAACAGGACTTAAAAATGTTGCAGCTGGAGCCAACCCAATGGACTTAAAAAGAGGAATAGATAAAGCTGTTAAAATAATTATTTCTGACATTGAAAAACAATCCAAAAAAGTTGGAAACAGTTATGAGATGATAGAACAAGTTGCTTCTATTTCAGCAAATAA
>Ga0257121_1001231_pt1 | contig 19908 bp, 15 predicted proteins | sample SI106_100metaG_FD_190180 | JGI IMG/M metagenome (GOLD analysis project Ga0257121, IMG submission 190180) | Marine microbial communities from Saanich Inlet, British Columbia, Canada - SI106_100 | ecosystem: Environmental > Aquatic > Marine > Inlet | place: Canada: British Columbia | collected... | reverse complement strand
GCAAAACAAAAAAATGCCGGGGAGACTGATAAAGAAGAGGGCTCTAGTGATGGAGATGATGATGATTTTAATCCTACACTTGCTGCAATGGAGACTGAAATTAAACCAAAAGTTTTAAAAACAGTTAACACACTAACGAAAGAATATAATAAATTAATTAAATACCAAAATGAAAAACTAGATTGCATTTTAAATTCACAAAACTTTTCGCCTGCTAAAGAAAAAGGTTATGAAAAAATTGTTAATGATATTTTAGAAAATATAAAATCTCTTCAACTATCTCCATCTGTTTTAGAGGATCTTGTTCAAAAACACTACGTTGAGAATAAAAAAATCATATCTTTAGAAGGAAATCTTTTAAGATTAGCAATGGATCATAAAATACCTAGAAATGAGTTTATTAAATTTTATATTGGAAATGAAATAAATCCAAATCTTAAAAAATTTTTAGATACAAATACGATTTGGAAGCAATTTTTTACAAAAAATAAAGATGAGTTTAAAAATATAAGAGAGAGATTAATTGACATAAGTCACAAACTTGGAATTTCTGTAACTGATTTTAAAAAATTAGTTAGTAGAGTTCAAAAAGGTGAAAAAGAGTCTAGAATTGCTAAAAAAGAAATGGTTGAGGCTAACTTGAGATTAGTAATATCAATTGCAAAAAAATATACTAACAGAGGGTTGCAATTTTTAGATTTAATTCAAGAGGGGAACATTGGACTGATGAAAGCAGTAGATAAATTTGAATATCGAAGAGGTTACAAGTTTTCTACATATGCTACTTGGTGGATCAGACAAGCAATAACTAGATCAATCGCAGACCAGGCAAGAACTATAAGAATTCCAGTTCATATGATTGAAACTATAAATAAGATTGTAAGAACTCAAAGATTGATTTTAAGCGAGTTTGGAAGAGAAGCGACTCCGGAGGAGTTAGCCCAAAAACTTCGAATGCCATTAGATAAAGTTCGAAAAGTTTTAAAAATTTCAAAAGAACCTGTATCACTGGAAAAACCGGTTGGAGATGAGGAAGACAGTAGTTTGGGAGATTTTATTGAAGATACAAAAGCTTTGGCTCCACTAGAGCAAGCAATCAAGTCAAACTTAGGCGAAGCTACAACTAAAATTTTATCAACATTAACTCCAAGAGAAGAAAGAGTTTTGAGAATGAGATTTGGTGTAGGTATGAATACTGACCACACACTAGAGGAGGTTGGACTTCAGTTTTCTGTTACTAGAGAAAGAATAAGACAAATTGAGGCAAAAGCACTCAGAAAATTAAAACATCCAAGCAGATCAAAACAATTAAAAAGTTTTTTAGAAAGCTAAAATAATAATTCAAAAATACATGCAAAATAACAAAAAGTTATTTATCTTAGTTATTATTTCTTTTTTAATTTCAATAGCTGTGTCATTTCAAATTACTGAAAATTTAGATAGATACGAAAGTGATGGAATCGACCATCATATTATAAAGGGCGATATTAGTGATATTTGGGAAAGAGGAGCGATATTTAAAGAGGACATAGTATCTGGTAAAAACTTTTTAGTTTCAGGCACAGAAATTTATAGATCTTATTTGCCCCCAAGACTCATTGGTATGTTTTCAATTATTTTTGACTATGATCTCATATCAGTTGAGGCAGAGGTAAAAAAAATAAGCTTAGGATTTAAAAAATTTTATTATCTTTTTTTACAAAGCATACTTTTTTATGGGTTGATAGTATATTTTTATAATAATTTTTCAAAATTAACTAAAGATAGTAATATTGGTTTTTATACAATTTTATTTTTATGCTTTTGTCCGAACATTTTTCTTTACAACTCATCATATCACACAGAAAGTATATTTTTTAGTTTTCAGATATTGTTGATGGCACTTTTGATATCGCCATCCAAAAGTTTTTTATACAATTTTGTAGTTGGTTTAATATTGTCATTAATTTTTTTACAGAAAACAGTTGGAATTTTATATATTATTATTGTTATTTCATATTTGGCTCTATTTTTAAAAAAAGATTCGATTAAAAGTATTCCAATAATTTTAGTAACATTCATTTCTATTTTAATGATCATAGGTATTTCAAATTTTAAAAGAGCTGGTGTATTTTATTTCATGCCGACACAAGGAAATGAGGCAGTGTATCATTATTTGGCAATACCTATTTTGATGAAAGGTCAAAAGATGACAGGTAGTGAAGCGACCAAAAGATTAAATGCTGATCTAGAGGAATGGAAGATTGAAAATAAAATTAAAGATGAACAGTTAGAAAAAAATCGAATTCAGATCATGAAATTTAAAAAAAGTTACACTGTTAAGTTGATGCTAAATAACCCTTTAACGAGTTTAAAGATTATTACTTGGAAAGCACTTCAAACTGGTATTCTCAATCCAGCTTATATATTTCATTACCATTATTACGAACAAGACATTCAAAAGAAACCTCCATGGTATTTAGAAAAAAGTTATATTAATTTTTGGATGCCAATTAACATTTTTTACAGTCTGGTAATTTATCTTGTTGTTATATTAGGATTTGTTAGTTCAATTAAATATTTAGATTTAAAATATAATTTATTCTTATTTTTTTCAGCAATATACATGTTTGTAATGTTAAGCTGGGTTGGTAATTCAAGGTATTTCTCACCATCACTGATTTATCTATCAGTTTATTTTGGGTGTGGAATTAATTTTTTAATTAATCAAAGTTTTTATAAAAAAAATGTGAATTAAATCAAAATGTTAAGAATTTATATTATTCAAAAATTATTAAATTTTTTTGATTATTTCCAACAAAAAAAAGTGTTTAATTTCCTTAAAGATAAAATTAATAAGAATTCTATTCTTTTTGATGTAGGTGCGCATTACGGTGAAACAATAATTAATTTTGATAAAAATTTTGATTATAGTCAAATTCATTCATTTGAAGCGAGTCCAAAAAATTTTCTTGAGCTAGAAAAAAAATTTTCTAAAAAAAAAAATTTGTTTATTAATAATTTTGCTTTATCTAATGAAAACAAGCAATTGTCATTTAATCAATTTTCAGATAGCAGTTCTTCTACTTTGAGCAAAATAAATAAAGATTCAAAATATCTCAAAAGAAAATTAAAAGTCCAAGGTTTATCAAATAAAGTTGATTATTTTCAAAAAATAAACGTTAATTTAAGATTATTAGATGATTATTTTTTAGACAAAAAAATTGATAAAATTGATTTGTTAAAAATTGATACAGAAGGCCATGAATATTATGTGCTAAAAGGATCTGTCCAAACTTTACCAAAAATTGAATATATATATTTCGAACATCATTATGATGACATGCTTAAAAAAGGCTACACATTTTCTGACATACATAGTTTATTAAAAAAAAATAATTTTAAAATGATATTTAAATCAAAAATGTTTTTTAGGAAAACATTTGAGTATATTTACCAAAAAGATAAATTTCTTACTTTTTAATTTTAAGCTTAAAGTAGGCTACTATTACTATATAAATCATTCTAATAGTATTTGAGAATAAAGAAGTCATTTTAGTTTCATTAGCGACTCTTTCTTGATACGGAATTGGAATCTCTACAATTTTTAAGTTATTATGGTATGCTCCAATTAAAAGATCAAAATCTCCCCATTTATCGTCTGCGCCCCAATGAGAATTATTTTTTTTAATATTTTTCCAATCTTTTTTGTAAAAAATTTTTGTTCCACACAAAGTATCGGTTATTCTTTGATTAAAAAGAATACTAAATAATTTTGCAAAAAATATATTTCCTAAAAAATTCATTTTTTTCATAGCGCCGTATTTTTGTGGATACATCATTCTCGTACAATTAATAAAATCAAAATTATTATTATTTAATATATTTATTGCTTGTAATATATCTGGAATTGGAACAGTTAAATCAGCATCGTAAATAACAATTATCTCAGACGAAGCTAAATCTATGCCTTTGTAAACATTTTTTGATTTAGAGATTCCAGGCCCTTCATAAATTTTGATTTTATGATTTTTGAGACTTTTCTTTAATAAAATCAAATGTTCTTTTGTTTTATCAGTAGACTTGTCATCACCAAATAAAAACTCTATTTTCTTATCAGTTTTTAATATTTCTTTTTTTATTAAAGAAATATTATCTTGCTCATTTTTGCATGGAATAATGAAAGAAATATTGTTCTTTTTTTTATTTATAATTCTTTTTTTGAATACGGTAACATTAATCATACAAAAAAAGTTTAGTAAGGGTAATCTGAAAACAGTATTAAGTATGTTGTTAATAATTGGAAATTTAAAGGGAAAAACAATTAATTTTTCATTTCTAATGAATTCAAATTTTTGAGTATTAAAAATTTCTTTCAAATCTTTAAATGGTAAAAAATTAGTATTATAAGATTTTTGATTAAAAAAAGTTTTTCTAAAAAAATTTATCAATACCATCCAAATCAAACTTTTTGAGACAAGAATTACTTTGGCATCATCTTTCAAGTTTTTTTCTATAAAGTTTAAATTTGACATTAAGTTTTTTTGGTGCTCTGTGTCAGTAATCACTATATGATCACAAGAACTTATCAGTTTTCCATTAAGATTTTTTTTAATTTTGCTCTTTTTTGCATATGAATAATTTATTTCATGTACTAATTTTTCTTTAGCATTCACACAATCAGCTACTATAGAGTTTCCACAACAAAAAAATAATGTTCGATTTGAATTATGTATACATCTATTAACAAAAGATGAAATTTCATAAAAAAAATTTTTTTTTCTTTTTAAAAAAGAAAGTCTATTTTTTTTGTAATTAGAAAAATAAATTGTACTAGAATTTAAAAAATAGTTTTTTTTTTGTTTTATAGTTTTCATATGAATTCATTTGATTTATTACATCATCAATATTTAACTTCAAATTCCATGTTTTATATTTTGACTTAAATTTTTTCATATCTGTAATCCAAAATTTATGATCTCCAATTCTGGCTTGATTAATATATTTATATATAAATTTATTATTAGTAATTTTTTCACATTTTTTTATAGCTTCTAAAATTGAAATATTAGATTCACGTCCACCACCGATATTAAATACTTCACCTGGTAGTGGTTTTTTTTTGAATAATTTCCAAATTATAGACGCAACATCTAAAGCGCTTAAATTATCTCTAACTTGTTTACCTTTGTAGCCAAAAATTTTATATTCTTTTTTATAATAAGAACATTTAAATAAGTATGATAAAAATCCGTGTAGTTCTACGCTACTGTGATTTTCACCAGTGAGACATCCAGCTCTCAAATTACATGTATTTAATCCAAAATATTTACCATATTCCTGAGTGAGTATATCTGCAGATAGTTTTGATGCTCCAAAAGGGCTATGTAAAGAATTGTCAATTCTAATATTTTCATCAAATCCATTTTTATATTTCTTTTCTACTTCAAACCTACTTTCTTTCTCTGTATAATTTAATGAATTTACATAATCTCCGTATACCTTATTGGTGCTTAAAAAAATAAATTGAGAATCGGGTCTAAACTTTCTAACATTTTCTAACAAATTTAATGTTCCTAATGCATTTACTTTATAATCCAATAAAGGGTTTGAAGCTGACCAATCATGTGAAGGCTGAGCTGCTGCATGTATAGTCAAAATAATTTTATTTGAACGGAAAATTTTACTTATAAAAGGTACATTATTAATGTCCGCATGAATAAATTTGAATTTTTTATTTTTTTTTAATTCAATAATGTTGTCTCTTACGTCTGCTTTTTTTCCAAAAAAAAGTCTTCTTTTGTTATTTTCAATTCCAATTACTTGAAAATTTTTCTTTAGAAAAAATTTACTTACTGCACTTCCAATAAGTCCACCTGCGCCTGTAACTAGTATCATTTATATTATAATTAGGTTAATTTTGAATTACTTATATAATAAAACATTAATATGCAATTTTAATTAAAATGTTACCCATTAAATGGGCCGTTAGCTCAATAGTAGAGTACTGCATTGACATTGCAGGGGTAGTTGGAGCGTAACCAACACGGCCCACCAATTTCAATTAAATTTATTAGATATCTATTCATACTTTTTCTTCACTTGAATGAAAATACAAAACAAAGTAAAAGCTTGTTAATTGAGTAGGGCCTGTAGCTCAGTTGGTTAGAGCAGTACACTCATAATGTATTGGTCCCAGGTTCGAGTCCTGGCGGGCCCACCATTTAATTATTAATTTTCAGTTTTTGAAAAATTTTCTAATGTTTTGAATAGAGCATTTATATCTCCATCATTAGAATTTAATATTGAAGAAAACTCCTCTTTTTGAGTTCTTGCTAAACTAAGACCTTCAATAATTAAATCTCTGACTAATGGTTTATCTGGATTTTTGGTATAAACCCTCCAATCTATTAATACTTCAGGCCTTTCAGTTGTATTAACTAAAACACTTTTAACGATCGTATAGTTCTTATTTAATATCTCTTGATTCTTTACTTTAATTTCTGGGTCTGTATATTCAGCCAATCTGCTCGAAAAACTTTTTAAGAAATATTCTTCAAATAAATTTGAATATTTTTCTTTTTGTTTTTGATCTAAATTTTTTCTTACTGATCCCAAAGAATAAAATCCTATTCCTCTTATATCTACGATTTCTTTCGCAATTATTTTTAATTGGTTCATTTTTTCTTTTTTTGTTATATTTTTGGATAATAACTCTGAAGCTCTGTTAACAGTAGATTGAATAAAAACATCAGGCGAAATGGAGTATGCAAAGTTGATATTTGTCAGAGAAATTGTAAAAAATAGTACTAAAATAAATATTTTTTTCATCTTATTCTTTTATTTATTTTGTATCTACTTCTTCCCAATCTTGATCTTCTTTATAAATAACTTCTATGCTTCCTCTTTGAGTATTTTTAATTTTGTTTTCTCTATCTTGAATATATAAACTTCTAACTGAAGCGTAAAAGTCTACTGAGTTTTTTTCTAAATTATCTAATGTATCAATATTGTTTGCTCTAAAATCAATCGCAGATATTACTTTTGTTACAGCAAATAACTTGCCATCTAGGTACTCATTGTTTCCATTTGTTGATATGCTGTAATATGGATCTCCACCTAATACATTCGCAAATGAACCTGCTGTGTCCCTAACAGTTGATGGGCCCAAAATTGGAAGTACCAAATAACAACCAGGTCCAATACCCCATTTACCAAAAGTTTGACCGTAATCTTCTTTTACATACTTGGGAAAACCCATTTTTGTAGCTACATCAAAAATACCCAAAATTCCAATCGTCGTGTTAACAGCCAATCTTCCTGTATTAATACCTGCTGATTTGATATCTCCTTGCAAAACATTATTTGGTATGGTTATGAGATTAGACAAATTATTTAATACATTGCTAGTGCTAGATTTAACTGGTGAAGGTAAAGCTCTATAACCTTTTGCAACTGGTTTAAAAATTGTTTTATCCAAACCTTGGTTTAGAGCAAATGATGCTCTATTTATTTTTTCAAAACAATCTTTGGTAGGCTTATTTTTTTTTGAAAGTTTTAATTCTCCATCTGATCCTGCAAATGCATTTGTAGAGATTAATATAGTTATTAACAAAATTTTTATAAACTTAATCATCAATTTTTTATTATATAGTGCATATATATATAAAGTAAAACGAGATTTAGTGCAAAAAATGTCATATTTATGGCTATAAATAAACTTATATAATGCCTAAAATGAGTATAAAAACAATATTAAATTATTCTCCTAACTTTAATAAAAAAAAAAGAAAAATTAACCAAATTAAATTTATTATTTTTCACTATACTGGAATGAAAAAAGAATCAGAAGCTATAGATAAACTTACAAATATACAATCACAGGTTAGTTGCCATTATTTGATAAAAAAAAATGGCAAGATAATTACAATGGTTCCAAATACATATATTGCTTGGCATGCGGGAATTTCTTCTTGGAAAAATTTTAAATCTCTCAATAAAGATTCAATTGGAATCGAGATAAGTAATCCGGGTCATAATTTTAAATATAGAAATTTTTCGAAGCAACAAATTCAATCAATTTTAAGATTAAGTAAATTTTTAATTAAAAAGTTTAAAATAGACACAAAAAATATTTTAGGTCATTCTGATATCGCACCCAATAGAAAAAAGGATCCTGGTGAAAAATTTCCTTGGCAGTATCTCTCAAAACATCAAGTTGGCTTGTGGCATACGCTATTCGATTCACTGCTCAAGAAAAATAGAATGGAAAAGATAGATCAAATAAGTAAAAAATATTTTTATAACAATCTTTTAAAGATTGGATATTCATTAAAAACTCCACACAATATTAAAAAGGATAGATTTTTAATTCTTGTTGTTAAAGCATTTCAAAGAAGGTTTAGACAAGACTTAATTAATGGAATAATAGATCGGGAATGTTTGATGATTAGTCAAAATTTGGCTAAAAAATTGAATTAAATTTACTTGATCTTTTGAAGTTTAGTAATAAGTTGATACCGCCAGATAAACGACTTATCGCTTTAATATTTTTTTAGAGAGGAAAGTCCGGGCTTCACAAGGAAACAGTGCCAGATAATACCTGGCGGGGGCAACCCTAGGGATAGTGCCACAGAAAATAAACCGCCATAACATGGCAAGGGTGAAAAGGTGTGGTAAGAGCACACCGGTTCTATTGGTAACAATGAACGCTGGAAAACCCCACTGGAAGCAAGACTAAGTAGAGATGACATTGTTGAAAAACTAAAAGCAATTCTTGGCTAGTCATCAGGGTTAGTTGCTTGAGCTTAAGAGCGATCTTAAGCCTAGACAAATGATAGGTTTAAATGACAGAACCCGGCTTATAGTTTATCTGGCAAATTTATTCACATTTTAAATATAAAAATTAATTAAATGTTCTTGTTTTGATTCATTATTGAGTCAGCTTTGTTCTTTTTTTTCAATCTTATGACGTATTGTTGATTGGAGTAATAATTGGATCCTTCTTACAAGTTTGATATTAAAAAAGTTATTAATTGCAGTCAAAAATCAGTGATAATCACTATTTGACAGATTATCAAATACCCCATATATTCCCATATATTCCCAATTATGGAATTTAAATATTATAAAATATATGTTTTTATCTACTTACGAGAACAAAATAGACAAAAAAGGGAGAGTTTCAGTGCCTGCTAGTTTTAGATCTCATTTATCAAACCTAGGATATAATGGTGTTGTTTGTTATCCATCCTTTAACAATTCATCAATTGAAGCATGCTCACAAGATAGAATTGAAAAAATTTCATCTGCTATAGACTCTTTAAATCCATTTGAAGAAAAAAGAGATTTTTTTGCAACATCAATTTTAGCAGAAAGTATAAATTTACAATTTGATAGTGAAGGCAGAATTTCTCTTTCATCAAAATTATTAAAACATGCCAAAATTAAAAATAGCATGTTGTTTGTTGGTCAAGGTCAAACGTTTCAAATATGGGAACCAGCAGCATTTGAAAAATTTAAGGTAACAGCAAGAAAAAAAGCAAATTTAAATCGAGCTAACCTTAAATGGGAAAAACATTTTAACAATAATGAGGGGAAATAAAACATGACAATTAACTTTAAAGCACCAGAAATTAAAGAATTACAACCACGACTTTTAGTAATGGGAGTTGGTGGAGCAGGAGGTAATGCCATAAATGAAATGATTGAAAATAATCTACAAGGAGTAGAATTTATTGCAGTAAATACCGATGCTCAAGATTTAAAGTTAAGTAAATGTAAAACAAGAATTCAAATTGGTTTAAATTTGACTAAAGGATTGGGTGCTGGAGCAAAACTAGATATTGGTCAAGCAGCAGCAGATGAATCCTTAAATGAAATTATTAATACTTTGCAAGGTGCAAACATGGTGTTTATTGCAGCTGGTATGGGTGGTGGAACAGGCACTGGTGCTGCTCATGTCATCGCTAGAGCTGCAAAAGAATTAAATATTTTAACTGTAGGAGTTGTGACTCTTCCATTCTTATATGAAGGCCCCTCAAGAATGAGAAGAGCTCAGCAAGGTTTAGAAGAATTAAGAAAACATGTTGATACAATAATAGTTATTCCAAATCAAAACTTGTTTAAAATTGCAAATGAACAAACTACGTTTGAAGATTCTTTTAATCTTTCAAACAATGTTTTAATGCATGGTGTTCAAAGCATAACTGACTTGATGGTAAGACCAGGTTTAATCAACCTCGATTTTGCTGATGTCGAAACAGTTATGGCATCTATGGGCAAAGCAATGATGGGAACAGGAGAAGCCGAAGGTGAAGGTAGAGCTCTTAAAGCAGCTGATATGGCCGTAAGCAATCCATTGATTGATGACTATACTCTTAAAGGAGCAAAAGGACTACTCGTTAATATTACTGGCGGTAAAGATCTTAAACTTTTTGAGGTTGATGAAGCAGTTAACAAAGTAAGAGCTGAGGTTGATCCAGAAGCTGAATTAATTATTGGTGCAATAACTGACTCTGAGCTTGATGGTAAAATGAGAGTTTCAATTGTTGCTACATCTTTAGATGGACAGCAGCCAGAAACTAAATCTGTGATTAATATGGTGCACCGTATTCAAAACAGAAATCCAGGTTATTCAGATTTTTCCAATATAGGATCGTCTGCATCTTTTAACTTTTCTAACTCAGTTTCTAGTCCAGTTTCACATGGTGCAAATGCACTTAAGCTTGAAAATGAAATTGTACAAGATCAACAGCAAGAAAGTTCAAATGTGAATTTGACTAATGAAGAAGTCACAAATGGTAACAATCTTGAAACAGAAAGTGTTGTAGAAGACATTTCTGTAAATGAAATGGAAAAATCTTTTACTCAGGAAGCGATGGAAGCGCCTCAAGAACAAGTAGTTGAAGAGAGTATTGAAGAGGATGTTTCTAATGATTTAAAAGAATTTGGAGTTGATTCAGATGCACCAGATTTATTTAGCACAGAAACTGAAAATTTAAGTTCTGAGGAATTATTATCTTCAAATGAAGAAGAAGATGATCTTGAGATACCTGCATTTTTAAGAAGACAAAAGAATTAATGGTCTTCAAAGAAATAAATGGACGCCACCATAGTACCCAAAGTGCAAAAACATTATCCGGTACTGCTAAAAGAAATTATTAGCATTATATCCCCTCAATATGGTGGCACATTTATTGACTGTACATTTGGTCAAGGGGGCTATTCAAAAAAGATTCTAGAATTTGAAAATACTAAAGTTATTGCTTTAGATCGAGATATTGAAAGTGAAATAAAAGCTAATCAAATAAAAGAAAAATTTGAAGATCGATTTTTATTTAAAAATATAAAATTTAGTCAGTTAAATAATCTCAAAGTTAAAAACGAAAATATAAAAGGTATAATTTTTGATCTTGGATATTCTTACACGCAAATAAAGGACCCTAAAAAAGGATTGTCATTCGACTCAAGAGGAAGCCTAAATATGCAGATGGGTTTAAATAACTATTCAGCTGAAGATGCAATAAATAAACTTGAGGAAAAAGAATTAGAAAAAATATTTAAATTTTTTGGAGACGAAAAAGAAAGTAAATTTATTGCAAGAAATATTGTCAAAGAAAGATTGAATAATAAAATTGACACACAAGCTCTTGTTAAAATCATTGATAAAACAAAAAGAAAAAAAAATTTTAAAGTACATAGTGCAACTAAAGTTTTTCAAGCACTAAGAATTTTAGTTAATAAAGAAATTAGTGAACTTATTTTTGGAATGATTAATGCAGCTAAAATTCTAAAAAAAGATGGAATATTGGCTGTAGTAACATTCCACTCACTAGAAGATAAAATTGTTAAATATTTTTTTAAAAGTCTATCTGAAAATAAGAGTATATCGAGATATGTTCCTGTTACAGAGCAAGCTGAAACTTTATTTAAATTAATTGAAAAAAAAGCGATTATTCCTTCAGAAAAAGAGTTAAATGAAAATTTGCCTTCAAGATCAGCAAAACTAAGATACGCAATAAAGAAAAAAGATTTTTATGATTTTGAAACTGACATTCAAGATCAATTTAAAAATTTAATTGAAATAGAGAATTTTGGAGACAAACTTTGAAAAAGATTGGCTTAATAATAGTAATTTTTCTATTAGTTCTATCAACTTCAATAATTAAAAATTCAGCTAAAAAAAATGAAGATACCATTTTTATAGTAAAAGAAAATTTAAGAGTTTTAAAATCTGAGTTTGAAAAGATGAAATTAGAGCATGACTATCTAAGCTCTTCAGAAAAATTATTGGAATATCAATCGCAATATTTTGAAGATGAGTTAATTCAAAAAAATATTGAAAATATAAAGGTATTTAAAGTCAAAAATAAAAATAAGAAGATTAAAGATTTGAAGATAACCAAAGAATAATGAAACAACCTAAATCAAAAATTATTATTGAGGATTATAAAAATGATTTTATTTATAAAAAAAATGAAAAGAATTTAGATATTCAATTTAATAGAGTGGCATTTATATTTTTCGTATTTTTCATTATTTACCTAATTTACACAATTCATTTAATTCATTTAGGTTCAAGAAAATCTAAAATAGATGAAATTGAAAATATTTCATTTTCTAGCGATAAACTTTACAGGGCAGATATCACGGATATTAATGGTAATTATTTAGCCAAAACAGTTAAATCAATTGATATAGGTATAAAGACATCAGATGTAATTAATAAAAAAAAACTCTTACTAAGTCTAAATATCATATTTCCAAATAAAAATTTTGATAAGATAAAAAAACAGCTAGAGACAAAAAAATTCTTTTGGTTAGAAAAAAAGATTTCAGAAGAAAATTATGAAAAGGTAATGAAACTTGGAGACAAGTCTATAATGCCTGAAGAAAAAGTTTTGAGAATATATCCTCAAAAAAATCTTTTTAGCCACATTATAGGTCAGATAGACGATGACAATAGTGGCATCTCAGGTTTAGAAAAATCTTTAGACAAAACTTTAAGAAAATCAAAAAAATCAATCAAGCTTACTGTCGATAAAGATGTGCAATTTTTAGTACGAAAAGAATTATTAAAATATCAAGAAATTTTTAAAAGCAAAGGAAGTGCAGCTCTATTAATGAATGTGAATAATGGAAATATACTGTCTCTTGTTTCATTACCTGATTTTAATCCAAATGAAAGACAAAACATAACTGATATTAATTTCATTAATAGAGTTACTAAGGGCACTTATGAACTAGGTTCAGTTTTTAAATCATTCACATTTGCAAGTGCTCTAAATGAAGATTTGATAGAACCTGACACTGAGTTCTTAGATTTACCTAAATCTATTCGATGCGATAAGCATAGAATAGGGGAGTATGACAATAAAATTCCATCTAAATTAACTGCTGAACAAATTTTAATTAGATCAGGAAACATTGGTTCAGTAAGAATTGGTCAAAAAATTGGATCAGAAAAACATAAGTCTTTTTTGGAAAAAGTTGGAGTGTTGAGTCAAATTAATTTTGATATTGAAGAAGTAGCTCCACAAAAAAACTATAACTTTGGAAAATGTAAATTAGCTACAGCCTCATTTGGTCATGGTATTGCAACAACAATTCTACAGCTAGCAAAAGGTTATGCGATAATATCTAATGGTGGTTATGATATTAAACCAACTATAATTAATAAAAACATTAAAAATGAAAAGGGAATTAGAATACTTAATAAAGGGGTTTCAGAACAAGTAGTTATAGCTTTAAGAAAAATTGTAAATACAGAGGAGGGTACTGCAAAATTTGCGAACGTATTAAATTACGAAATTGGTGGCAAAACAGGAACTGCAGATCAGCCAAAAGATGGTTATTATTCTGAAGCTAAGATAAATACTTTTGCATCAATATTTCCAACATCAAATCCACAATACGTATTTGTAGTTATGTTAGACACGCCCCAAAAAGCAAAAGATTATTATTATAAATATAGACATCAGAAAGGTGGATGGAAAGGAACTTTATATAATACAGCTGGATGGACATCTGTAGAAGTAGCTGGAAAAATAATAGATAAAATTGGGCCTATTTTAGCCACAAAATATATGGAAATTAATTAATTATGATCCTGGGTGATTACTTTAAAAATATTAAAAATAATTACAAAAATTTTTTTTTTACAGGCATTTCATTTGATAGCAGTCAAATAAAAAAAAATTATATTTTTTTTGCAATCAAAGGAAATAGAGCAGATGGTAATAATTTTATATCTTCAGCAATCAATAATGGTGCAAAAATAATCATAAGTGAAAAAAAAATTAGTGGATTAAAAAATGATATTTTGTTTATTCAATCAAAAAACATCAGAAAGTTATTAGCTGAAATTTCATTCAAAATTTATAATAATATTCCAAATAATATAATTGCTGTTACAGGCACTAATGGAAAGTCATCAATTGCAGATTTTTATTATCAAATATTAAACTTAAATAATAAAAAAGTTGCTTCTATTGGAACCTTGGGTGTTAAATCAAAAAACTATAAAATAAATTTATCAAATACAACAATAGATCCAATTAAATTAGGTAAGATTTTGAATAATTTAAAAAAACAAAATATCAATAATGTCATTATGGAAGCTTCTAGCCATGGTCTAGACCAAAATAGGCTAGACGGACTATTCTTTAATACTGGAATATTTACAAATTTATCTCAAGATCATTTAGACTATCATAAAAATTTAAAAAATTATTTAAAAGCTAAACTTTATTTATTTAAAAATCTAATAAAAAAAAATGGCAATGTGATAACTGATGAAAAAATATCTGAGTTCACAAAAATAAAAAAAATTGCATTAAATAAAAATTTAAACTTTTTTTCTTTATTAGATAAAAGAAATAATTTTCAATTTTTATCACATGAATTTGAAGGAGAGGCACAAATCATAAAATTCAGACATAGTAATTCAATACATAAAATCAAAATTAATCTGATAGGAAAAATTCAGTTAAAAAATATATTAATGGCAATTATTGCTGCAGTCAAAAGTAATATTGATATAAAAAAAATATTTAAAGTTATGCCTAAAATCAGGTCTGTAGAAGGTAGATTTGAAAGAGTTGGTAAGATTAAAAATAAATCAAAAATAATTCTAGATTATGCACATACACCAGACGCTCTTAGAACATGTCTTAAAAATTTAAATGAGCAATTTCCAGGTCGCAAAATCTCTTTAGTGTTTGGCTGTGGTGGAAATAGGGACCAGAATAAAAGAGCTAAAATGGGTGAGGTTGCTGATATTTTTTCTGATAAAATATACCTAACTGATGATAATCCTAGATTAGAAAATCCTAGTAAAATAAGAAAAGATATTAAAAATGGGATAAAAAAGCAAAAAATATTAGAATTCTCTAATAGGGCAACTGCAATATCAGAAGCAATTAATCAATTAAATGTAGGAGAAATTTTACTTGTAGCTGGCAAAGGACATGAAACAGTTCAAGAAATTGGTTCGAAAAAAATTTTCTTTTCAGATAAAAAAATTATTCTAAGAGCTATAAAAAAAAAAAATTTAGCTTTATCAAATAATTTAAAAGTTAACATAATTGAAGAACTTTCTGGAAAAAAAAAAAAATTTGTCAAAACCTCTTTAAAACAAGGAAAGATCAATTCTAAAGAAATAAAAAAAGATGATATTTTTTTTGCAATAAAAGGCAAAAAAAATGATGGAAATAAATTTGTTGGTGAAGCGTTTAATAGAAAAGCATCAATAGCGATAGTAAATAAAATAAATAAAAATTATAATAATAAAAAACAAATTAAAGTTAGAGATTCTTTAAAGTTTTTAACACAATGTTCTAAAATTTATAGGCAAAATATTAATACAAAAATTATTGCCATCACAGGAAGTTGTGGAAAAACTACCTTAAAAGAATTATTGGGTAGCTCACTAAAAAAAATATATAAAGTTAGCACATCACCAAAATCATATAATAACAAATATGGTGTCCCTTTAAGTCTTTTTAATATTAATCAGAAAGATCAATATGGGGTTCTGGAAATTGGCATGGATAAAAAAGGTGAAATTGATTTTCTTTCAAAAATAGTTCAACCAGACGTTAGTGTTATTACAAATATTAATTATGCACATGCTAAGAATTTTAGAAGCATAAAACAAATTGCTTTAGCCAAATCAGAAATAATTAATAATACTAATAATAATGGCTCTATTGTTTTAAATGCTGATGATCGTTTCTTTAATTTTCATAAAAAAATAGCTCTTAGAAAAAACCTGGATATTTTATCATTTAGTATCAAAAAAAAAAATACCAATGTAAAGCTTATAAGTATTAAAAAAATTGATAAAAAATTTAAAATAGTAGTTAAAATTAATAATTTAAAATCTTATTTTTTTATTTCCAATAATTTTCAAAATAATATTTTAAATATTCTGGCTACATTAGCTATTATGAGTATTTTTATAGATATGTCTAAATTAGATAACAACATATTCTTTAATTTTAAAATCCCAGAAGGAAGAGGTAATTTTTCAAAAATTAAATTGAAAAATAAAAATTTAAATTTAGTTGATGAAAGCTACAATTCTAATCCATTATCTCTTAAATCTGCAATACTCAACTTTGATAAATTAGAATCAAAAAAATCAAAAAAATATTTATTACTTGGTGATATGTTGGAGCTTGGGAAACATTCTAAAAAACTACATCAATTTATTGGTAAAATAATTAATCGTACCAAGATAGATAAAGTTTTTGTCAAAGGAAATAAGGCTTTATTTATATTCAGCTCTATTTTAAAAAAAAAAAAAGGTAGAATATTAAAAAATAACTCACAAATTATTGATTTGATTAAAAATGATTTAAATAATAATGATTATCTTATGGTCAAGGCCTCAAATGCGACAGGATTCAATAAGATAGTAAATGATTTGAAAGTTTTAAAATAAATGTTTTATCAATTTTTATTAAATTTTGTAGATATTTTTAGTTTTTTAAATGTTTTTAAATATATAACTTTTAGAACAGGATTATCTTTATTTACCTCACTAGTTATTGTTTTATTAATTGGAGGTCCTTTTATCAAATTTTTTTCTAATAAAAAAATTTTAGATCCCATACGTGATGATGGCCCAGAAGATCATATAATTAAAAAAATTGGAACTCCAACAATGGGAGGCGTGATCATTTTATTTGGATTATTAGTTTCTGTTTTATGTTGGGGAGATTTGTCAAATATCAGTATTTTATTTTGTATTTATATAGCAATTTCATTTGGTGTGCTGGGAGCATTTGATGATTATAAAAAAATACAAAATAATAATTCTTCAGGTATTTCATCTAAATTTAAAATATTATCACAAATTTTTTTAGCTATTTTAGGAATTAGTTTTTTTGTTTATTTTGTAGATTATCAGGAAATTACTAATTTATACTTTCCATTTTTTAAAAACTTAATAATTAACCTCGGGTGGTTTTTTATTCCCTTTTCAGTATTTGTAATTGTTGGATCATCAAACGCTGTAAATTTAACAGATGGACTTGATGGATTAGCTACAGTGCCAGTAATTTTAGTTGCAGGTTGTTTTGCATTTATAAGTTATATAACTGGTAACATTGTTTTTTCAGATTATTTACAAATTCCATATATTGAAGGAGCAGGCGAAGTCTCAATTTTTTGTGGAGCCATTATTGGATCATGCCTAGGTTTTTTATGGTTTAACGCCCCACCAGCAAAAATTTTTATGGGTGATACGGGCTCTTTAGCTCTAGGTGGTTCTTTAGGAGCGGTTGGAATAATTACAAAGCATGAAATTGTATTAGCAATAACAGGTGGATTATTTGTACTTGAGGCTGTTTCAGTAATGGTTCAAGTAATTTCATTTAAATTAACGGGAAAACGAATTTTTAGAATGGCGCCAATACACCATCATTTTGAAAAAAAAGGATGGCCAGAATCGACTGTTGTAATTAGATTTTGGATTATTTCAATAATTCTAGCGATGATAGGTTTAGCTACTTTAAAATTAAGATAATGAAAAAAAGTAAAAATATTTTTTTAAGAAAAAAAATATTAATTTATGGACTTGGTAAAAGTGGGATTGCATCATATAAATTTCTAAATAATAAAGCTAATGTATATTTGTTTGATGATAATTTAAAAAAAAAAATTCATTCTAAACTAAATCAAAGACTAAAAAATCTTAACGAAGTATCAAAAATTAATTTTGATAAAATTATTATAAGTCCCGGTATTGATATTTCTAATTGTATACTATCTAAAATTCTAAAAAAAAACCTTTCTAAAATTCATACTGATTTAGACATATTTTATTCATTTTATAAAAATAAAAGTATTACTATTACAGGTACTAATGGAAAATCAACCACAGCTAAAATTTTATATGAGGTTTTGAAAGACCAAAAATATGACGCAAGATTAATTGGCAACATTGGAAACCCCGTTTTATCAGAAAAAAAAATTACTAAAAAAACTGTATTTGTAATCGAAGCCTCATCTTATCAATTAGATTATAGTAAAGTTTTTACATCAAAATATGCGGTAATATTAAATATTAGTCCCGACCATTTAGAGAGACACAAAAATTTAAAAAATTACGTTAATGCAAAATTTAAGCTATTAACATCGCAATCAAGTAAATCGATAGCATTTGTAAAAAAAAATGATTTATTAATAAGCGAGACTATTAATAAAGGTAATTTTAGACAAAAAATTATAAAAGTTGGCTCATTAAAAAACGATAAAATATTTGAACAATTAAAAAACAGATATTTTTTATCTTTTGGTAACAAAGAAAATTTATCTTTTATTTTAAAGATTTCAAAAATATTAAAATTAAATAATAAAGATTTATTTAAAACTTTAAATAAATTTAAAGGATTGAAATATCGACAACAAATTCTTTATAAAAGCAAAAATCTAATTATAATTAATGACTCAAAATCAACTAGCTTTGCATCTTCTGAAAATTTATTAAAGAGTTTAAACAATGTTTATTGGATTCTTGGGGGTATTCCCAAAAAGAATGATCAATTTAATTTGTCAAAAAAAAATTGTAAAAATTTTAAAGCATTTATTTTTGGTAATAACTATAAAGAATTTAAAAAAAGTTTAAAAAGTAAAATGATTATTAAAAATCTGAAAAATTTAAAAGATATATTAAGTGAAATATTTTTAGATATTAAAAAAAAAAAGTTACAAAAAAATATAATTTTATTTAGTCCGGCTGGAGCATCTTTTGATAGTTTTAAAAATTTTGAGCATAGAGGTCAGTATTTTAATCAATTAATCAAAAAATTTCTTAATGCAAAACGATAGTTTTTTATATAAGTTTTATTATCAGTGGTGGAAGAACATTGATAAATCAATATTTTTAATCATAACTCTTTTATTCACAATTGGGCTTTTTTTTTCATTAGTTTCTACTTCTTTAATCGCTTCAGATAAATTAGACACTAATAGTTATTTCTTTTTTTTTAAGCACTTAATTTATATTTGTATTGGGATACTTATAATTTTTACCTTTTCTTCTATAAGTACCGAACAATTATTTAGATATTCTATTATTCTTTTTTTTATTTTTATATTTACATTATTTTTAGTACCCATTATTGGTGTCGAAGTTAAAGGATCAAAAAGATGGATAGACCTGTTTCTTTTGCCAAGATTTCAGCCAATTGAAATATTAAAACCATTTTTAATTATAATGTTAGCTACTATTCTTTGTAGTGATAAAAGTTCCAATCTTTATTTAAAATATTTATTATCAATTGTTTTAATATCGATTATTTCTTTATTTTTAATTATTCAGCCAGATATTGGACAAACACTACTAGTAGTTTTTTCCTGGGCTGTTTTAATATTTGCTTCTGGTATAAACATTTTTTTTCTTTTTGGATTTTCCTTTTT